>Ga0310342_100000330_pt1 | contig 25610 bp, 21 predicted proteins | sample S15DNA20500_MG_FD_206155 | JGI IMG/M metagenome (GOLD analysis project Ga0310342, IMG submission 206155) | Marine microbial communities from station ALOHA, North Pacific Subtropical Gyre - S1503-DNA-20-500_MG | ecosystem: Environmental > Aquatic > Marine > Oceanic | place: Pacific Ocean: North...
TCAACAAGCAGCGGCAAAAACGCAAGGCCGTGTTAGCATTCTGCGACTTGCTTGCGGATCAGCAGATTCGCGATCACTTGCAATCTTTAGGATTAACCATCGGTGGCCCAACCTAAGGAGGTGCACAGACTGCGCCATGCCCTTAGCCACCCGCCGGCATCAGTACTTCGCCCCGACCACCTTCAATCAGGTCACCGTGGTAGAGATCAAATTCGCTATCAGCCAGGGTTTCGGGAATATCCATTCCCAGCTGAACCAGGCGGCGGAGCAACAATCTCAACATGTCAGGCTGGTAACGACAGGCATAGCGAAAACTGGGCAACAGTGCTGGGCGCTCGCTTCCCAAGAATGCCAGGGTACCTCGGCGCATACCTGCGCCATGCCGAATGCCACTTTCACCAAAAACACAAATCGTACCGGCTAACATGTTGAATCCAATCAGGTCACCACAGTTCCCACCAACAATCAACAGTCCACGTCGCATGCTGTGCCCGATTTCATTACCCACATCACCGTCGATTCGAATCGTGCCTCCAACCATCCCTTGGGGACTGCCACGATAAGCAGAACCAATCAAGTGCCCGGCACGGCCAGCGACATGGATCATGCCACCCTGCATCTCGGCTCCCACCCAGTCGCTGGCATCCCCGGTTACTTCAATGGTACCGCCGGCCATTTCGCTGCCGACATGTCGCCCAACGTCGCCTTCTATCTTGATTGCACCATCTTGCATTCCAGCACCGATCCAGTGAACGCCGGTAAGATCGCCGGACCAGACCATGGTTTCATCAGTCGGATCGCCACTTATCTGAAAAAAATCAGCCAGGTTTCCAGGTTCGTTACCATGAAAGACCGGAAGTTGCTCGATATCGGCCAGGGATTGGTCACGCACCTTGTCAGGGGTAATTCCCTCTACTTCCAATGGTACGCTGGCGCCGTCCTGGTATTGCAGTTGCAAGGCCATCAGTGGTTTACCTAAGAAGTCGAGAGAACAAGCTGGGAAAAAACGGCGTGGACCAGTATAACCGTAAGCTGGCCTGAGAAACAAAACTCACAATAACAAAGACTCCTCGCTTAACATGACACAGGTTGCCGGAATTGTATTATGTGGTGGTCACAGTCGGCGGATGGGATATGCAAAATCCCTGCTGCCCTTCGGTGACGAAACAATGTTACAGCGTGTCTTAAGGCTGCTGGGGCCGGTGGTTGACCCGCTGGTCGTCGTCGCTGCCCGCAATCAGGAGCTGCCTGATTTACCGTCGCAGGTCCAGGTAACCTACGACGAAGCTCCCGATCAAGGACCTTTGCAGGGAATTTGCGCTGGACTGGGTGCCCTGCAGGGTCTTGCCGAAGCGGCTTATATAACAAGTTGTGATGTACCTTTGCTGGTGCCGGCATTCGTAGAGACCTTAATTGGTGCACTTGGTAATCATGAGATTGCTGTTCCTGTCGACAGTCGTTTTCACCACCCGCTGGCAGCTGTTTACCGGATCGACGTCCTGGACCGCATAAAACAGTTGCTTGCTTCTGACCAGCGGCGTCCGATGTTCTTGATTGAGCAGTCCGACACGGTCCGCATCGCTGTTGATCAGCTAAAGGCTGTGGATCCGGACTTATTGACGCTGCAAAACATTAATCAGCCGGATGATTATCTCGCTGCTCTAAAATCGTCAGGGTTAACGGCTCCTCATGATGTAGTTGCTAAATTGAATAATCAGGATGACAGTTAATCTTCTTTCGCTTCACAGTCAACTACTTGACTGTCATGCAGATACCCTTCTTCCACGGGATAATTGCGAAAGCGGATTGAATAATACTGTTCGAACCAGTCAGAGATGTCATTCTCGATCTCGTGATCAAAGTCAGGCGCAACGTGCAAGGTTTTCCCGAAAACAGATTCACGAATATCACCGTCGTCGACAATCACTTGTCCCGCTTTGATAACGTATCTCGGTAATTGAAACATCAGTTCTTTGTTTTCATGCGGAGAATAGATCGTGATGTCTGCATCGGCGCCAGGTCCGAGATGACCTTTGTGTTTAAGGCCAAGAATGCGAGCTGGTGCAGCTCGTGTGATAATACAAATCTCGTTCAAGGTGTACTGGCGATCCAAGTCAGCCAGTACCGATCGTTCACGTACCGCTGGATGGACCGTCTTTAACACGTCTTGCCGATAAGTTCGATCCATCAGTAATCGAATAATCTGAGGATAGGCTTGAAACGAACCGCCATTGGGATGATCGGTGCTCATGACAACTCGCCAGGGATCTTCAACCAGCAGGTACCATTCCAGTCCGATCGCCCATTGGAGAGCATGGACCAGGCTCTTGTTCTTGTATTTAATCGGGGCAATGCCACAACCGGATTCCAGTTCTGTATCGGCACTAAACCACTTGGTACCGTAGACGTTCGAAAGGTAATAACCGAGTGGTCCGTCGCCGGTCATACTTGTCGTTTCTCCAAACATTACCTGACCCACATCAACGGTTACATTCTCATGGCTGTTGACATAGTCTGCCAACGGCTGTGTTTTCGAGTTAAAGGTGTTTTCGTCCCCGGATCCACCGCCATAACTGTGAAATTGGATATGGGTTATATGTCCACGATGCCCTTGCAATGCTTCCATGGTCTGCAAGGTGGTTTCCCAGTTACCCGGCATGCCGAGGTTATTGCAGTGAATGTGGACTGGATGCGGCAGGTTTAAGTTGGACGCAACGCGAGCCATTTCGCTAATAATCTGTCGCGGCGTCACATTAAAGTGATCGACTACTTGATCGATGGTTTGCACATTCCCTGCCTGATGCTGTTTCCAGACTTCGACACCACCGGGATTCACTAGCTTGGGGGCATACCCTTTGGCAGCACCTAGCAACCAACTCACGAAGGCTTGCAATCGTTGCGGTTCCTGATCCTTGATCGCATTCATGATGTAATGATTGTTGCCCATCAGGACGTAAAATCCTTTGTCGATACAGGGCGTATCTTCAAACTCCTCGTGAGCATGGCGTGCTGACAACGGTGGCACGGCAGCATCAAATGCAGTGGTATAGCCCAGTCCGATATAGCGATATCCGGTGGCAAAGGTACTCGGTACACTCCCCAAGGTCCCACTGTGGGTATTGGCAGTTCGCGGGATTACTTCGCCATGTCGTTTTTCTTCGGGCCGCATTTTTCGAGCCATATTGACCTTGGGTCCGGCAATATGACAATGCATATCAATTCCACCCGGCATCACGACAAGGCCAGCGGCATCGAGGGTCTGGGTCGGTTTCGTCCCCTCGGCAGGGGCAGGTACGATCTTTCCATTTGCGATCCAGAGGTCCTGCACTTGACCATCGATGCCATGTAATGGATCGTAGACGTAACCGGATGCTATTTTTAACAATGTCTCAGACATGCAGGCTTTGCTATCAGTGGACTGGCGATCGGGTTAATGGTTCGCCGGGTTCAGTTCCTGGAATATAAGGAAACGTTATTCAAATGGATGATTCAACACGTCTGGAAATTGCCCGCGGACAGATCGTGGCAGCCCGTCAATATACGGAAAGCCTGCTGGCGGACATTGATCCTAGGGACTGGTTCAGGCAACCTGCAGAAGTCGCAACCCATGTTGCCTGGCATGTGGGTCATTTGGCAATGGCACAATATGGCCTGGTACTGTTTCGTCAGCGGGGTCGTCAGACGGAAGACACTGAATTGATGTCCTCCCAATTTCGCAAGCAATTCAGCAAAGGATCGCAACCGGACTCGATCGTGGGAAACAACCCCTCGGTGGAAGAGATTCAAGCGGTCTTTACGGGCGTGTACCGGCAGGCGATGGAGGAACTGGAGCAGTATCCGTTGGAACAGTTGGACGATCCAGTTGATGAACCGTACGCCGCCTATCCAACCAAGTACGGGGCCCTGTTGTTTTGTGCTCATCATGAGATGTTACATGCTGGTCAAATCGGATTATTACGACGACTGCTGGGAAAATCCCCCGTTCGCTAATCGTTACCGGGCACCCAGCCTACTGGTCTTCTGGTCGCAGCGAAGGCCTGATGACCGTGGGTGTTTGCTTACTGTTAAGGATCTCTTTCACTCGATCTTGAATGCCTGAAAGAATATCAAAGTCACTTGGGTGCGGAGAGTCAAAGGCAGGTCGCAAGCGAATGGGTACGTCATCCATCCGGTAGACGGTTCCTGGCACGTTGATGCCATAGGTTGCCACGGTAAAGGCAACTGCAGCATGGCGGGTTGTCGGTGTTTCCTTCGGGTCGAGGGCGATGTAGGGAATGGTTTTGAGGTGATCACGAGCGGGTTGGCTGAAATTTGCCATGGGATCGCTGGCCAGGATCATCGCCGCATCCGCTTCACCGCGCGCCAACACATCAGCAGCGGTATATTCTCCCGGGTTAAAACGGGGATAACCACGGGCCAGATTAACACCGAAGGGGAAACCTGTTCGCCAGGCCACGACGTTATCGGCACCGGTTACATTGCCATGTCCCCGGTTTGGTTTACAGACGAATCGCGTGTAACGATTCATATCTCGCGTCAGTGCCAGCAGCGCTTCGCTGTTGGCATGTTTACCGCGGGTCATGGTCAGTCCCATGCCAAAGAAGATAACACCAAAGCGAGCGGCTTTCATGCGATCCATCAGATCCTGCCAGACAGAGAGCGGCTGTCCCGTTTCTTCTTCGACAAGCTGGGCGTCCAACTCAATCCCCTGGGCTAGCGCTCTCAAAGTCCAAAGCCCTTCAAAGTCTTTCCGTGGCTTGACCTGGATAAAGATATCAGCCGCTTTTACTGACTTTGTTTGACGAACATCAACGATCACACAGGTGCGATCCTTACGTCCATTGGGAAGAAACATCCCCTTGGGCATCAAGCTGTACTTGGTGAAATGACGCGGGTGACTTTCTGCTGGATTGGATCCCCAGAAAATAATCAAGTCTCCTCGATTACGAACCTCTCCCAGCGAACAGGTCACTTCCCCAACACCCTGGAACGCCATTCCCGAAGGACCATGACAAACACTGGTCGTCGTATCGACATTAGCGCCAACCCAATCGGCAATCCCCACGGCGACTCGCTGGGACTCTGATGTGGTATCACTCAAACCGTAGATCAGCGGATAGCGTGCCTCGGTAAGAATACGGGCAGCTTCTTCAATGCCAGCCGACAGTTCAGCGGCCTTGCCACGAATCAGGCAGGAGGGGCGGTCTTCGATCTCATGGTTAAAAAACCACGCCTTGCCGAGCACACAGGCGCGCTTGGCAGCCACGATCTTGTTGTCTTCAACCGTTAAGTCGATATCGTCACAGACGCATCCACAAAACGTACAGGTGGCATCTTCGACGACCTTAAGGCCGGAATCCTGGGGTACCGTTGCCATAGCGGGCACTCATGAATTGTCGTGCGGCAACCTTCTCGTTACTGCAACGTTCACAACGGACAAAACCGTTACTGAACTTGCACCGCCGCAGTAACGACGGGAGGGACAAAACCCTCCGGTTTCTTGACTATGGTGCCAGGTCAACTGGCTAGTCGACCAACTCTAATTGTACATCCAAACCCTTGCTCGTGGGCATCCCAGACCCGTGGGTATCGCCTCCCATTAAACGGCTGGAAATATCCCCATAAGCGATAAATAACAGTCCGGGTGGCAATTCGCCGGCCTTAGCCGCCGAAATAGCGACTTCCGCGTGACCACTTTCACTTGTCAATCGGACCCGATTTCCGGTTTCCAGACCTAACCGCTCCATATCTTCTGGAGCCACTAGCAGCCGGTGGGTCTCTGCCTGGTAGGTTTCCCCAAATTTTCCTTCACTGATTCCCACCCCTTGCTTACTGGTACGACCTGGAATCAGCACAAACATTTCAGACACGATATTGAATCATCCTGTGTTGTTTCAGTGAGTGGGCCATTTTCCCATCAGACACTTCTCTGTTGACCCTTTCGGCACCACCGGGTGTGCCACTTCAGCCATTCTCGGTTTCAGCAGGGCACTAGTAAAGGAAAGCTCTTTGGAGTTGAAAATCAGCCCGTCGGCTGTTGATGATCGATCCCTAATTGGTCGAGTTGATCGGTTTGAATCCAACCGTCATCGGACCAGCCCCGACACTGATTATAGGCCCGCACGGCTTGCTGGAAATCTGTTTTTGACATTTGTGCCTGCTGATCATCGGCCAGCGGTTCATCTAGAAATCGTGCCGGTAAAGTATCCTCGGCTGGTTTCCAGCCGGCCCGAATATTAAACCATTTCTTCGCCGTAACAATGCGTTGAGCGGTTTCTTCAAGTTCTTTACCGTCGACATCCCAACCGGTTACCTGCTGCAACATCTCTGCGGCCTCACCGTACAAATCGCCAAAGACGCCTCGCAAGAATTTACAGAGGATCAAGGAATCCATGATGGCTGCGCGGTTTTCAGTTTCGACTGCTTGAGCAGCAGCCGTTGGCGGCAAGTCATGTCGCTGGGCCCCTTCAGCAATGTCAACTTCATAAGCGCTGCTACGATTATGATCAGCGCCGCGAGCGGCCACGGCAAAACCTAATCCCATGGTTTGGAGAGCTCGCGGCTCGTAACCGGGAATTTCGAGTCCTTTGACTTGTGGTGCAAACTGGATCGTATTGTGTCCGATTTTTTCTGCCAGGCAGCGGCTCCCTTCAGCAAGCATATCTCCCACATCATGCCGTTTTCCAATCCACTCAATGGCCTGTAACAAGGCCTTGCCGTCGCCAAACTGGAGCCAGGGCACATCCCAATAACCACGCTCAACACATTCCATTGCAAAAGCAATCGTGCCACCGGCACTGATCGTATCCAGCCCCAGTTCATCGCAGCGCCGCGAAGCTCTCAAAACATCGTCAGATTCACCCACTCCGCAGAGGGAACCGAGGGCAAACAAGTTTTCGTATTCTAGTCGCGTGCCGGCCGAATCCTTGGAATCGTCGTCAAGCGGTCCATAAATATGTTCACAACCGATCGTACAAGCCGCACAAGAGGATCGTGTTTTGGTCCGCGTCACGCTCAATTTTTCCGGGGACAGTTCGACAGCCTGTTCAAAGCTGCCTTGCTGAAAATTTCGGGTTGGCAAGGCCTTTAAGCGGTTCAGCAACAACATGTTGGCCGCCGTCCCCAATTCACGGTACTTGGCCGTCGCCGGACCAAAAGATTTTTTTGACAGCTCTTTTGCTAACTCAACAAGCTCTTCAGGCTGCGACCAGGTAACACGACGACTGCCACGAACCAAAACTGCTTTAATGTTCTTCGAGCCCAGCACCGCTCCACTCCCACCGCGACCCGCGTGACGGCCATCATGTGAAATCGTGGCATAGCGGACCTGTTGTTCACCTGCTGGACCAATGACCGCCGCCTGGTAATCAGGACCATAGCGTTCTTTCAGCAATCGTTCCACATCGGGACAAGAGAGTCCCCAGAGGTCTTCAGCAGGTTCAACGCTGACTTGGTCATCGTCAACTAATAGTACGGATGGTTGAGCTGCCTTGCCCCGCAACAGGATTGCATCATGGCCCGTCTTTTTCCCTTCCAGGGCAAATCGGCTACTGGCCAGGGAGTCATTGAGGCGACCGGTTAAGGGGCTCTTGCTAACGACGGCAAACTTAGCAGACGTTGTCAGCGGACTACCAACCAGGGGACTAAAAACAAAAGCCAGCACCGCCTCGGGTGCCAGCGGGGCCACTTCCGCTGCTCCCTCGCGCAGCAGCAGATAGGTGCCCAGACCGCTACCGCCCAGGAATCGGCGCAACGCCAGCTGATCAATTTGTTCCGACTCGCTCGTCTGGCAGGTCACGTCGATCCGTAAATAGCAACCGTGATTTCCATGGCGCGGGCGAGTTGCTTCACCGATTGTCATAGAGCACCTTTTTTGACTGCTTGAGCCCTCACTTTTCAACCTCCAGCATCTGCTGACAGCAGCAAGAGTGACTGTCCCGGTAAAACAATCGTCTGAGGATCGGTTACAAACGTCTCGCCATCAATACTGGCCAAGTATCCGCTGCGCAGACTGCCCTGATCAAAACAAGCGTTGGCTAGATCCGGTGACTGTCGCGTCAGGTCTGTCAGGATCTGCGACAGACTGGCTCCTTCACTCTCCGTGGCAACATGCAGCAGTTCAGTACCGGCCCGTTGACGCGGAATACCATATAGTTCAACACGGATGTTCATCGACCCAGTAATAAGCAACCTCGCCTAACGGTAGCAGCAACAACCAAGTTAACCAGCATCCTTGCCCGTTTTAACTGCCCAAATATTTCGATACCGCATTGGGCAGCCGTGGTTTTGCAGAAAAATTGGTCCAGCAGCCAGTCCGGGCTTGGAAGGTGCTGCCGTCGTGGATCGATTGCCTGGCAGTTCAACGTCCTTGTGAATCAACACACCATTGTGCCGGACGGTAATCCGTGGATTCTTAGTCAATTTTCCCTGGGCATCAAACCTGGCGGCCGTGTACTGAATGTCATACGTCTGCCACTGCAATGGCGGATAACACATGTTCACGTCCGGGTCCTTGACACTGTAAAGCCCGCCACATTCATTCTGTTTTCCTGCCAGCCCGAACGAGTCAAGCATTTGAACTTCATATCGACCCTGGACATAAATGCCACTGTTGCCACGGCCTTGACCTCGGTCTTCGGGTTGGTATGGCAAACGAAACTCAATATGCAATTGATGATCTTGAAATGTTTCCAGGCTCGTGGTCCCTTCCATCAACAGCTTGTCGTCGGTAAGACGACCGTTCTTCCAGCCTTTGACATTGGAGCCATCAAACAGGACCACGGCACCCTTAGGTGCTTTCTTCCCTACCGTTGGACTTGTACGAACAACACGAGTGAGTGTGCCCAGCACGGTGCCCGACGGATTCGAGATGGTCAGTGATTTACCTTTCAGCACAGCAGTACCTTTTTCGGCCTTGAAAACAACTTGACCATCCTTGAGCATGGAGTTTGACTGGATCGGCTTTTTGCTACTCCAACCATCCCCGGGCAATCCGCCTTCATAAACATTGATGTTAAATTTTCCTTGCCCCTGGGCGATGACGTGAGCGCCCATTTTTGATTTCTCACCGTCTTCAACCAATATCCCCGTGTATTCGCCTTGCAGTGCATAATCCTGATCAACCTTAGCAGGATCTGAAATCTTGGGGCCCTTGGCAGGCAACCAGGAGGCAGTTAAGACGAGTGTCACGGCAAAACAGAGCAAGTTGTAAAATCTCAGGTTCATCAGGTATTTCCTTTTATTGAAGCCGCCAGAACTCTCCATCTGTCAAAGAGTCCACGATCAAAAACTAATTGTATTCGGCGGTCCCAAGAGGACCGCTTACCCTCATCCTCTTATTGTGCGACGCCCAGTCCTGTAATGCAACCGTCGGCCGAGAAGATGATTTTTCTGTTTTCTACGCTACAATAGTGTTTCCGCTCTGGTGCGCAAATTTCACCATTCACTTTCCCAAGGTACCAACAGAACGTGTTTCATCCTCGCCTTACCCTATCCCTGCTGGCACTGTTTTTATTGACATCCTCTATTGGATGTGACGGCTTTCAGATCAAACCAGTGGCGAAGAAGGAAACGAGCAAGAGCAAATCTCGCCGGGTGAAACCCCGTTCGCGGGTATCGGTTGCCCGCGTGAGCCGATCGAGCCAAGACTTGGCGACCAAGCAATACATGCCCACGCACCAGGGAGTCTACCTGCCAGAAACTGGCAAGATCATTTCCTTAATTGACGAATCGGTTCAGTTCGGTCCCACGCTGGTGATCTGGTTATTAGACCAGTCTCGAAGCTCCAGTGGGCTAGTCGAAAATGTAACCGGACAATTGCGAGATTATTACAGCAATCCTAAGACTCCTGCTGGCAATCCCAAGCAAGCGGACCGGTTGCTCACCGCAGTTGTCACTTTCGGTGAAACAACCAGCTACCTGTTAGAGTCGCCCTCGGGATCAGGAACAACCGTAGCTGCTGCCCTCAGCTCCGTTGCTGTCGATCCATCCGGTCGAGAAAACAGTTTCACGGCACTCCAAGCCGTCGTTGACAAGTACCTGGGGTTTCGGCTCAAGCAAAATCGTGAGATCATCATCGTAGCGGTTACTGATGAGGCCGGAGACGACCAGCAACTGGTCGAACCGTTGATCAAGACAATGGTCAAGAATGCGATTCCCGTCTACGTAATCGGAACCTCGGCTCCGTTTGGCCAGACCGCTCTTTTGAATCCCAGTACAGAAGCCCCCGTGGACTTCAAATCCAATGGCTCCTGGCAACCAATTCTACAGGGCCCTGAATCCCGCTATTCAGAACGGATCGTGCTGGACCGCTGGGGCAGCAGTTTTGGCTGGGATCGTATCGACAGCGGTTTTGGCCCATTTGCCTGGGAATACCTGACCCGCCAGACGGGCGGTAAGTACCTGATTGTCCGCATGGCTGGTTACACCCCGGAGATGTTACGAGGCCCAGGTGGGCGTCCAGGATCTTCCTTGATTGGTTCTTACGATCAGGTGCTGATGCAACGCTACGCACCTGATTATGCCAGTGACGCCCGGTACCAGGCGCTGTTGGAAGCAAATGCTGCCTGTCAGGCGCTGTATGAAGCCGCCCAGCTGGGCCGTCGCAAGATTTTAACCCATCCGGTTACGGAATTTGGATACAAGAATGAAGCTCAGTTAAACAGGGATGTCACCCAAGCCCAGCTGGCCGCGGCCCGCCTGGAACCAGAAATCAACACCTTGTACGACATCCTCAAGAAAGGAGAAGCGGACCGAGGCCAGCTGAACAGTCTTCGCTGGCAAGCTGGCTATGACCTGGCCATGGGCCGCGCAACCGCTGCCAAGGTACGGATCGAGGGTTATAACGCCATCCTGGCGGTCCTTAAACGGGGACGCATCTTTGAAGAAAAAACCAGCACAGTTTGGGTACTGCAACCGGCCAATACCATCGATGCCGGTAGTACTTTGAAAAAGCTTTCTGACCGGGCGCAGATGTATTTACAGCGTGTCATGAAGGACCACGCTGGCACGCCCTGGGCAAGGTTAGCTGAACAGGAACTAGAAACACCTGTCGGGTGGAAGTGGAGCGAACGCTAAGAATCGGTCGCAGATCCTTCTTCGTTGAGCGATTCCAATCGTTCAAGGCGTGACCGTAAACGACTCACCTCGGCCTCTACTTCAGCTAATTCCACTTGGAGTTCGCTATACATATCCAGAGTGACCTCGGGGGCAGAGGTGATGGGAACGATTGACGGCGGTAACCTCTCGGGCTGGACCTTCGCCTGGCCGGGCAACTCGTCCTCAAACTGACTCAACAGGGTGCTTCGTTCCGCGTCCTGATAAAGGGAATGCGTTACCATCTGTCCGCGGCCTGCCGAGGTCAAGGGCAGCAGCAGTCCCTTTTCTTCAAGTGAAGCAAGGATGGGCCGTAACGTAGACATGTCAGCAATCGGTTCCATCCGGGCAGCCCGGCCACGCAATTCGCCAACCGTCTGTTCGCCGCGCAACAGTAGTTCCACGATGACTGCCATTTCTTGTTTATCGACATCCAGCCAGTCATAGGCGTCATGGCGATACTTGGGAACACGACCACTATCCCAAAGTTCCACGACCACGTTGAGTTGCCGCAACTGGCCCAGGCATTCCTCGACCTCGTAGGTCTCCAATTCCATTTTCGGGGAGCGGTTACTTTTCTGATTACAGCCATTGGTAAGGGCATTGACCGTCAACGGATAAGCATCAGGGGTAGTCTTTGCTTTTTCGACTAGCACACCCAGCACGCGTCGTTGAACTGCGGTCAGTGGTTGCCACCGAGATGGCTCAGTCGGTCGATCTGTTGTTTCTGAACTCATCGTATCAAATCCCTGCTGTTGTCCTCTATCGGCATCCTAAAGGGTCCGCGGGATTGGATCAATCCAAGCCATTCCCAGCGGCCCGGTGGAAGCTTGCTGGTGACTAATCGAATGCCATGGTAAAACAAGTTTTCAATGGACCAAGGATCCCGACAACCGGAGTAGATTGCATGACGTTTGCTCACTTGACCATGGCGACTCGCGACGTCGCTGCTACCGAGACTTTCCTGGCAACCACCTTGGGATGGAAACCACTTTTACGACCTGGGAACATCGACATGAAGGGGGCCTGGCTGGAAATGGGACCGGGACAACAGATCCACCTGCTTGAAATACCAGACTTTGAGCCTTCCGCCCACGAAGCGGAATTTGGTCGTCATTTTGCCATTTTCTTTACCGGCAGTGAATTTCCTCAGCTGAAAGAACGCCTTCAAGAGAATGGCGCTGACTTGATTGAACCACTACGGGAGACACCGTTTGAACGCTTTTTCTTCCGCGATCCAAATGGTTATGTCTTCGAGGTGATTGACCAGCAGGGTTATCTGGAAAATTCACAGTAGCCGTCAGCAGTCGATCAGTTGTGGCAGTACTTCGGCGAGTATCTGCTCAACCTGGTTGCCCGCCGCTTGAGCTGTCTCGATCACATCTTCTCCAGTAACAGCAGCCAGGTCATCCGGAGTTGCCAGGTTAGTGATAATTGAGAATGCCAGGACGCGCATTTCTAGATGCTGTGCCATGATTGCTTCAGGAACGGTCGACATACCCACGGCATCTCCACCGATTTTCCGCAGCAAACGGTATTCAGCTCTCGTTTCATAAGTTGGCCCAGTTAGAGCGACATAAACTCCTGTCTGCAGCGGGACATTGCTTCGGCGGGCTGCCTGCTGGGCAGCGTTTCTGAATTCCAGGTCATAGTATGGTCTTGAGACCCAACCTGGCCGGGCTGTTTTGGATACCTCACTACCTTGACTTTCCGCACAGCCACTGGGATTACGAAACATGAGATCGATATGGTCTTCCATCACCATCACGTCCCCTGTCTGAAACTTGGGATTCAGGCCACCACTGGCATTGGTAATGATCAGCGACTTGATACCCAGGGCCGCCATGATTCGGACTGGTAGAGTGACTTGCTGCCAGCTGTATCCTTCGTAGAGATGACATCGCCCCTGCATGGCAATCACGGGTACCTGGTGCCAGGATCCACAAATCAAGCGACCCCGATGGCCAATCGCGGTGGAACGTGGAAAATGTGGAATCTGGCTATAATCGATCACCACGTCTGTGGTGATCGACTCGGCTAACTCGCCCAGTCCGGTACCGAGGATGAGCGCCAGTCGTGGCGTTACGGACCAGCGCTGTTGAATCACATCAGCAGCTTCGGCAGCAGCCTGAACAAGATCAACTTCATCCATGGCGAATTTTATTTCTCACCTGCCAGTACCCCCATCACCATGGTACGCAGTCTTGGTTCTGCTTCGTTTGCGGTGGCAATGATTTCTTCCACGTTCGCTGGTTGCAGAGCATCTGCAAGGCACATATCGGTAATAATCGAAAACCCGATAACCCTCAAACCACAATGCACAGCCACGATGACTTCGGGTACCGTCGACATTCCGACCACATCGGCGCCTATGTTCCGCAAAAAGCGATATTCAGCTCGCGTCTCAAGATTGGGTCCGGCAACTGCCACGAACACACCCTTGTGCAACACGATGTTCTCGCGGCGGGCCACTTCTTGCGCTCTTTCGATTAACGCCTGGTCGTACGGTTCACACATATCCGGAAATCGTGGTCCGAGTCGATCATCATTGATACCGATAAGCGGGTTATCACCCATCAGGTTAATCTGATCTTCGATCACCATCAGGTCACCCGCCTGATAGTCTGGATTCATTCCACCACAGGCATTTGAGACAACAAGCAGTTCGGCACCCAGGGCTTTGAAAACACGAACCGGTAGGGTGATTTGCTTGAGGGGGTATCCTTCGTACATGTGAAATCGGCCTTCCATGGCGACTACCGGCAGGCCAGCCAACTCCCCGCAAACCAGTCGACCACGGTGACTGGCGGCGGTCGATTCTGGAAAGTTTGGGATTTCTCCATAATCAAGCGACAATTCTATGTCGATTTCTTCCACCAGGCTGCCCAGTCCGGTCCCCAGAATAATCCCGGCATGGGGTTTTTTATCCCACTGGGACTGGATGGCCGTAACGGCTTCCTCGATTTGTCCAAACAGTTCGAGCATGGTTTCAATTTCCTTGAATTCCTGGCACTAGGTGTGATCGACGGACAGCCGTTAACCTAACGCAAGGAGGTCGCTGCCGACAAGTAACAGCCGTCATTTTCCTGTCTGGACCGGATCTCTCGCCTCGGCTGATGACGGAGAGTACGAAGCTGGCCACTAAGGAAGCTGGTTGACGAACGTTGTCGTGGCATCGAATGCCTGCGTCATATTGTCCTCGTTTGACGCGGCGGATGACTTCGGTGGTTTAAAGCTGTGGTTGCCGTCTGTCAGCCAGTGAAGTTGAATCGCTACAGAAAGTCGGTAGCGAGCCACATCCCGCCGAGTTCCGAAAGGATCACGCTCACCCTGGAGAATCAGAGTAGGACATGCCAGGCCTCGTAGATGCTCAATCCGCTGTCCAACCGGTTTTCCTGGTGGATGAAACGGGTAACCAAGGCAAACCAGTCCGTCGACATCTTCATCAGCGGCAACCATACTGGCTATCCGACCGCCCATTGATTTACCGCCAATGACAAGTTTCTTGTTGCCTGCCTTGAGGCGTGGCCGTAACTTCTTGATGACCACCTGCCAGGTTTCCATTAGCACGGAGGCACGATCTGGGGGTCGTCGTTTACCCGTTTGTCGACTGCGCTGCATATAGGGAAATTCGAAGCGGGCAACGCGCAAGCCACGTTCGGCAAGACCGCTGGAAAACTGTTCCATGAAGGGAGAATCCATTCCGGCACCAGCCCCATGAGCCAGCGCGATGAGAACCGGAGAACGAGGCGACCCTTGATAAATAATTTCCACTGTCCCCGACACGATGGCAGTCCTTGAGAGGAGCCTTGGAAACGGATCGCTTACACCGCTTCACTTACTTTGCGGGCTTGTATCCGGGAGCTGCCACAAAGTTGACAACCGGTTTCCCGTCTTCGGCATTCCAGACGTGGACTTGGCCGTCGAAGCCTCCACTGGCAACTCGCTTGGTTTCTCCGTGGAAAGCCGTGGCGAGCGCCCAATCAGCGTTACCGGCGTAACTTCTGACCGCTTTATGCGTTTTTACTTCAAATTGCCGAACGGTTTTGTCAGCCGATGCGGTAAAGACGAAATCACCGGATCGCAGCAGTTTATAGACTTCACCGCCAAAACCGATATCTGCACTCTTCTTTCCGTCGGCAACTTTCCAGCGATGAATCTTATTATCGTTTCCACTCGAGAAAACTTCCTTGCCTTCTGGATGAAAAGCGACTCCTCGTACCGGTTGACCATGACCTGAATAGGTTACAACCAGTTCTCCTTTTTCCGCGTCGAAAACTTTGGCCGTCTTGTCCCGGCTGGCCGACACGAGTTGTTTGCCGTCATCACTCCAGGCAATCGCCATTACCCAATCGGAATGGCTAGTAATGGCCAGCGTTTCGTCGCCCGAGGCAACATCAAAGATACGAATCACCCCGGCCGCTGAGCTGACAGCCAGACGGTCACCTTTGGGATTGAAGGCCACATCCAGGATCACGTCCGTTGCGGAACCAACGACGCGCGTTAATTCCCCGTTTTCAACGTTGAACAGCCGTGTTTCTCCCAGTCGTCCTGGTGCACCGCCACCCACCGCCAGTTGTTTTCCATCAGGGCTATAACGGACTGCGTAGGTCCGTTGGCTAACATTTTTGATCCGACGCAATAAAGTTCCATCTTGCGGATTCCAAACAGTCAGTTCATGGTAACCACCGACCAGCAGTTCTTTTCCATCCGGGCTAAAGACCAGTGCCGTAACGGGAACGCTGCTAGGATAGACTTCGGGAGGATCGGGATGAACGGGTGGCGGTACGATAGTGCTTAAGGCCGCTTTCGGATCCGGTGCATCACTGGCCGCTCCTTCAACAATCCAGCGTTTAACTCGCGCAATTTCTTCGGCTGTCAGAGGATCGGATTCCAGCGGCATCCGCTCCTCTTTATCTTCCGAGACGATTCTTCGAAACAATTCGCTGGCTTCAACGTCTTTACCAGTGACACCGGCAGACCCAGAATCACCTTCGCTGAGCAATCGCTCATAGGAATCGACCCGATAACCACCTTCGGCTTTCTTGGGTCCGTGGCAGGCAAGGCAGTTATTGATGAGGATCGGTGCAATTTCTGCGCGGAAACTAACCGGTTCTGCCGCGCTGGAAGTTGCCACTGCGCCAACCAGCAACAACAGGACACCAAAAGATCGCAGCAGACGACTCTGATTTAAAACGTATTTCATCACGTGGTCCCGGGGTGCAGCGGTAGTTAGCAAAGACATTAATGTTGAAAGAGGAATTCGTTGGTATTGAGGATCGCCCAACAGACATCTTCCAGGGCAATAATCCGATCTTCTTTCGACTTGATATGCTTCAAACTAGCCTCCATTTCGGTCTTAGTCGGTAGACGACAGACGGCCGCCTTGTAGAGGCTCTCAATAATTTCCTCGTCTGACTTCTTGGCCGTGATCAACTGGCGGAAACGATTTTTGTCGCTGCGCAACTTGTTATAGACCAGCGGTCCATTAAAGAACTGAATTGCCATACCAAGATTGGATTCGGTCGAACGTTCGCAGGCACAAACTGTCTGTCGTTCAGGTTGTCCAAAGATACGCAGGAAATCGTTCTTGACCAGGTCGGGGGCGGGCAATTGTGTCGCCTTGATCCCGGCGGGCAAGGACCCAAACTGTTCCGGTACATCCGTAACATGACAGATGGCATCCAGTAATTGTTCGGCACTCAGCAGTCGAGGCTGGAAGTGAGAGAAATACTTGGTATCGGTCTCGTTAAACGTATTTGGACGAAAACTCATTTGGTAAACCCGGCTATTGAGAATCACCCGCAGGATATGCTTTCGGTCAAACCCGTTTTCGGAAAAATCTTTTGCCAGGGCATCGAGTAGTTTCGCATTCGTTGGCGGATTCGTATCACGAAAATCATCTGGTGGATCAACGATACCGCGACCCAGCAAATGGCTCCAAATACGATTCACTTCGATCTTCCCAAAGTAGGGATTGTCTTTTCCGGTCAGCCAATTGGCAAAGGTCAGCCGGCGGTCGTGTCCGGTATCCTTTTCGACATCCCCTACCTGCGGCAACCATGGTTTCATCTGCTTGCCCGTACGTGGTTGAGTCACTTCCCCTGAACTGGCAGTCCAAACAAACAACTCATCGGCGCGGGTCGTCTTTTTCCGTTGTACCCGGTTAAAGAAAGCTGCCATGCCATAATAATTGTCTTGGGTCCAGCGTTCGAATGGATGATTATGGCACTTGGCACACTGCAACCGTGCACCCAGGAAGATTTGTGAAATCGTCTCCACGCAATCATTGGTGTCGCCTGCAGTACGATAAAAGTTAGCTGGCGGGTTGTTCATAGTACTACCGGTTGCTGTCAACAACTCACGGGCAAATTGATCGTAGGGCATATTCTCACGCAAGGATCGTTCCAGCCAGCGATAGTACTTGTAGACTCCATCACTTCCCACCTGGCTATTAGTCAGGCGCAATAAGTCTCCCCACTTAAGTGCCCAGAATTTTGCATGTTCAGAGCGGTCGAGAAGTTGATCGATTAACTTAGCTCGCTTCTCAGGCGCCGCGTCCTGAGAAAATGCTGCCAGTTCCGATGGCGTTGGCAAAACACCAATCACGTCCAGGTACACGCGGCGGACAAATTCTTCGTCGCTACACAAATCCGACGGCAAGTATTTCAATTGTTTGAGTTTGGCATAGACATGTGTGTCGACATAATTATTAGCTGTTACCTCTTTCCACTGGTAACCTTCCACGTCCTTCACGAAGGTCAGGAACGAAGATTCGATGAATTCCAAGTAGCGGACGATAACGGCCGCTTGTCCACGATCGTGGCCCACTACCAGTCCCATCTCATCGACCGTCGCCACCTCGGTATCTGAACTGGTGTAAACTACTAGCGGCGTAACGTCTCTGATCGAGCCGTCCGCGAAGTGTGCCAGGACGGATAGTTGTTGGGTGTGTGCTGGTTGTTTCAAAACCCTCCCGGCCGACGGATAAACCTCGATTCGAACACATTTTGGTTGTTCTTGCGGATCTAAGCGACAGCCTTCGGCAATCCAGTTCTTCAACAAGCCATACGTATAATCCGTCTTCTTAATCTGTCGACCGCCTCCATGGGCTACTTTCATTGAGGGTTTAAGTAACAGCAGGCTTTCCTCGGGATCGGGCACATTGGTGCGACGTCCAAAGTCTTCACGGATCAGTGTGATTTTATCGAGTGAAGCGTCGAAGGCTCGCAGCGAGAGGCGAAAGCCACCTTTTCCACTGGGGCTTCCATGGCAGGCTCCTGCGTTACAACCCTGCTTGCTCAACGCAGCCAGCGTCTCGTAACCAAAGGAAATTGATTCTGTGGCTTTCTGTCCAGAAACTTCCACAGTACTTTTCGCTTCCTGTCCACCAGCTCGCACCACGACTTCGCTTTTTCCATCACCCTGGGGTCGCATCAATGCTTCCTGGACTTCCACAATCTCTGGATTGCTGGACACAAATTCAGCAACGCGGGTAACGTCTTGCATCTGTCCATCCGCATAATGGGCAGTCACCACCAGTTGCCGAAATTGACGAGGGCTCGTTAGTTGTACCGAGGCGGGATATACCTCGATACGCGTAGGCTTGCCAATCTCCACGGGAGCCAGTTCGTCGGCCTGTGCCACCGACCCGGGTATTGCCAGCAAGCTAAAGCCTGACAGCAGCATTCCAGCCACAAGACCGTGTACAAAATTAAGTTTTATTTGCGGTAAACGTTTCAACATGATGAACCTCACAAATTCAATTATGGTTTCTTGGCTTCTGGTTCCTTCTTGGCTTCCGGCTCCTTCTTAGGTTCCGGAGCTTTTTTCGTTTCCAGCGCTACCGAAGCGCTGGCCACGGCCACGTCCTTGTCGGCATATTTCGTTTGGGCATCGAGTGCCAGGCCCGTAAACTTACCGACCTTGGCATCGGCAGCAGCCTTTAATTCAACTTCCAGTTCCGTCTGGTCCGCTGCGATTGTGATGGTCTCATCTCCCGTAACCCCGGCTGGCAAATTCTTCCACTTCAGCGTAACTGGCTGCGGAGCGGATCCGGCACCACGAATCACTTTTACTTTTACTTTTTGTGACTGACCAACAATCACCGCTGCCGGCGCTGACAATTCCACTTTCAAGGGTGTCACCACGTGGACAACAAGATCCTCAACCTCTATTTGACCTTGACCGTTCAGGTCACCAAAACTCGTAATGTGTAGTGCGTGCTGGCCTTCCTTCATCGCTGGAGAACCTTTTACCGTAACGTGGTACTGGTCTTTTTCTTGTTTCACGGCCGCTGAAATCTCGACCGGAAGACCATCCATGGAGAGACGTATACCAGCCTTGAAGTCCTTGTGTTTTCGTGCCAGTGCCAGGGTAATTTTTGACTCCTGGGTTACCGACGACAGGTAAGCAACTGGTGTCGACAGTGACGTCTGGAAAATTGGGGCAACCGTCGGGCCGGTCACTACATAAAGGCGACCGTCCTGCCATCCCGGGGGAACTTGTATCGCAGTGAGCTGGGTTCTCAGCCAGTCGATATTTCTAACTGGAACCGTAACGGTGCGGCCCACGATCGTTCCTGTTCCTACCAGTCGAAGGACTTTCAAATCGCCTTCCTGTACTTCCGAGGTGATGGCCAGGACAACATTTGCTTCCTTTCCCTTGGCTGCAATCACATTGTGCAGCAGGTGGATTCCAGGTATCGGCTGTTCTAATCCGATGGTCACCGGTCCATCAAAGCTACTGCGTCCACACTGAACATTGATCGTGAATGCTCCGGTCCCCTTACCGACTCGAAACCGATTCTTCGTGTTTTTATCGTTTTTGACCGTTAACGAAAAAGACGGGCCGCTGCGCACCTGAACGTGATACACAAAATCCAGTCCTCCGCGATGCAACAAATCTTCCACTTTCAAATAATACGTTCCATCCGCCGCAAAGGTGTGCGACATGGACCATTCATCCGTGTTGGCCACTTTTGTTTCCGTCAGCTTACCGCCATCGGACTTCAACAGTTGCATCGTCAGATATGTTGGCGACCCGAGGCTCCGAGTCATCGCTCGAAACGTAAGTTGCTCGCCCTTTGTTACCACAAATTGAAAATAATCCTGGTCATTCTCTTTCTGTAAAAAGCCGTTAAGTGCGCAAGGCATCGTCACCCTGGTCGCCTGGGACTGTTCGTTGTTCGGTTCATTTTCCATTTCTTCCGGGAGTTCGCTGACCGCCATCGTGGCCATACCAGACGACTTTCCATCAGGAAATTTGGCGGCCACCGGCAAACGATCACTATTAGAGTATCCAGGCACGCGGATCAGTTGCGGGGGCAAACCTTCGGTCGCGGGACCCGCAAATCCATATTCCGCAGTGGAACCCAGGCGGCCACCGAGCGGATAGGGAGTGGTAACCAATGGAAAATCCCCAATGCGTAATCGATAACGATTGCCAGCCAGATATTTATTGTCTCCCACCTCGATGAGATACTCAGCGTCTTCTGGAGCGGTCAGACCCAAGCGACAATCAGCTCCCAGCCCCGGATCATCATCAACCGCCAGTTGTTCCTGTCCCGTGGCGTTGAGAATCCGCAACACGGGATCCATCTTGCTGTTAAGTCGGGCCGCCACGACTTCAACAGAAAGCCGCTGGCCTTTCTTGACGGCCACCTTGTAGTAATCGAAGAACTTCCCTTCGCAGACACCGTCGACAGCCGATGACAGGTTGACCGATTGGGCTTCCTGCCAGGTATGATTTTTACCGTTATCAGCAACACTTACCGCGTCGTCTACCATGACTAGTAGGACATCGGATGCACCGGCCTTGTTGCCGACAGCAATTCCGGCAATTCCGACGGCAGTTCCCGCGGGCAGTGTAATCTTACATTGCAGACGATCATTCTGCTTTGAATCCTTGGGAGCAACCAACTCAACCTTGCCTGGAAAACTTGCCCACACTTGTAACGGCCAGTCGAGCTTACTGCCGAACAAAGTCACATCGACTGTTTTTCCAGCACTAATGGCACCGGGTTCCATGCGCGAAAGTGCGGGTTGCGCCAGCACATCCTGACTCGCGGTCAGCAATAGGACCAAACCGGCAATTGTGGCGGGTAAGCATTTCATTGGCAGGTTACCCAGTCGGCAAGTGGTGAGTGTTCAGGAAGGTACAGCCTACCATTGTCAACGATTCTTAGACCAGCGTCAACAAAAACAGTCTCAACAAAGGAGCGATCTGGTTGCTGATCCTCAGATTGGGCCATCCTATATAGTTTGATCGCTGGCCTCGTCAGATTCAATATTGCTACTGCCGAACAAGGTGAAACTACCTTAAAAGAGACTGAAATTTCACGGTTTGGCGAATCACTAGCTGGACGCGGCCGCTTCCAGCCTTCTGCGGGGCCACAGTGCGGCAATGAGCGTAACGAGCAGACCGATTGCCATCACTACGCTAAAACCCCAGTTAATCAACTTCAACTTGTCTATCCGATCATGTTCGGCTTCAAAGGCCCGCGCCATTTGCTCCCCCAGGCCTTCTTCTTTCCATCTGAGAAAATGCTCGTAGGCTTCTTCAGCACTTAAGCCCTCGACGATCTGTGCGTTCATGTTCTCTTCGTAGGCCTTCATCCTGGACTTGCTAGGCAGACGAGATGAGAGCCTGCTAATTTTCACCTGGCACATAACGACCGCACCCATAGACAGCGCTGCCACGATCAGGCCAATGGCAAAGACGCTAGTCCGCTTTGCCGACCAGGGTTCCTTGACGAGCCGCAACTGGGTTATTGCTGGTTCAGCTTCTGGCAGTTGCCGAATCTCGCGCAACGTTGGAGCCAACTGTGCCTGGCCACATGAACAACGAACTTCTTGACCAGCCTGGATCGTATCTATGGAAATCGACTGGCCGCAGGAACAGGGAAGTAAATAACAAGGCATGATTTATCTTTTTTGGTCAAGTCAAAGTATCGTTAGGTTTTCGAGCGATGGGTCGCTATGCTTCAGGCTACTTATTCAGGTGCTGCGGATCCTCGTGAGGCCCACCAGGGTAAACTAATTCCACCATCTATCAACAAGGTTGCCCCTGTCATGTATTCATGATTTGGGTCACACAAGAACAAGATCCCCTGGGCAATTTCCGCAGGATTACCGAGTCGCCCCAAGGGAATCTTCTTCCCTGCCGCCTCCAGTGTTTCTTCACTAGCAAATTTACGCTCACCGGGAGTATCAATCCAACCGGGTTGAATCATGTTAATGCGAACACGATGTTCTGCTACTTCAATCGCCGCAGTTCTGGCCATGTGCTCCAGCGCAGCCTTCGACATATTGTAGGCCATAGCCCGAGGAGCTGGAATAAAAGCATGCGGTGAACTAACCAGTGTAATCACACCACCATTACCCTGCTGAATCATCTGTTGGGTCGCGGCACGCAATAAATGAAAAGCTCCCCACATGGTAACGTCAACCGTGCGGCGAAAACCATCCATGTTGGCTTCGTAAAATAGCTCGCGGTCACTGTAGGCAGCATTGCTAATGGCTATATCCAGCTTGCCAAACTCAGTGGCTGCCACTGCCACCAGGTCTTCCACTTGTCCCAGGTCGGCCACATCTGCCTGCACTTTAATCGCCTGGGAACCCGCTGCTCGAATCGCCTCAACAACTTCCTCGGCCTGCTCTGGATGAGAGCGGTAATTGACGACGACTTGAGCTCCAGCCTCTCCCAGTGCAAGGGCCGTAGCACGACCAATGCCCAGGCTCGCCCCAGTGACAACCGCTACCTGCCCTTGTAGGTCAATAGTCCCCATTGTGGTTCTCTCCAGCCTTGATTGGAGTCGGCTCGGTGACAAAATGTCCCCTGAATCTTGGTATGCTAACCCCCGCTACCCGAACCCTCAACCACTTGGAGGGCCCACAGAACCCCCTCCAGCAGAGGTCTTGATTTGAAGTCTAAAATCTACGGATTTTGAGGCTGGACCTCTCCTGCGAGGTAACTACAATTTAGGAACATGCACACGTTTACCGGGAAATTCGAGAAACTACTTACTGAGGGGGGTGTCGCTCGAATCTGCTGACCACTGTTGCTAACCAGGGCTAATTCGGCAAAGAGCCGGCCCCAGGCGGCTTAAGCCCTCGCTATAGCAGAGCGTGAGGCGATACTGGGAAAGAAAAGTCGGAACTTGGAGATAAGTCAGTTACAACGGTTGAGGTAAGTTAGCCAAAATTGGCGAGTTGATTTGGTTGTTTTTAGGTTGCCGGGAAGTTATTCTCGGTACTAGTAAGGAAGTCAAGTTACGTTGCCTCAACCCAACCGGTTTGGTCACGTTAATTGCAATTTCTTACCAATTGTTAGGGAAACCAAGACAAGTTAAATAAGGGTGGTACAATTACGTGTTCCGCGACTAGCCAATGGCGAAATGCCACCGCTAGTGTCTGTCTGGAACGTCTGCAAATTGCTGGCTCTTGGAGAAACTGTTGTCATTTCAACAACAGGTAAATTTATGCTTCACCGTGAATTACAAGCTTTCATAAACCTCCCGTACCGACGGCGAGTTGTGATTGGTTGTACTGAAGCAGGACACTTTTAAGTAAGCGTGTCATTCATTACCGAGGCCAGTTCATTCCCACCAGCTTAGGCATATCGACATAATCTCGCTTATTGCGTGCCATTTGTTGAACCAGGTTTAATCATTCCACTGTTAATGAGGGAACATTTCGTTGTACGACACCATTATCGACGAATTTGATGACGACTCTCAGAATACTGATGAGAACTTCAGTAAATCACCTGAGGATTCCGAACAGGCGGCACCTGCTGCACCAGCTGCCAAGGAACAACCTCGGCCAGCTGAGCCAAAAGTTGCTCCCAAGGTTCGGGAAGAGACGGAGTTGCCGACCAGCGACGACAACGAATCCTGGTCGGAAGATCCCGTACGGATGTATTTGACGCAGATGGGTGAGATTCCTTTGCTCACGCGGGCCGAGGAAATTCGGCTTGCCAAGCGAATTGAAATCACGCGCCGTCATTTCCGCGCTCGCTTGCTTGAATGCGACTACGTCATCCAGATGGCCTTCAAAGTACTCAAACGTGTCCATAACGGGGAGTTACCGTTTGATCGCACGGTCCAGGTATCGGTAACGGACCGGCTCGAGAAAGAGCAGATCCTGGGACGATTGCCTCACAACCTGACAACGCTAGATGTCTTGTTGAAACGGAACCGTCGCGATTACCGAATTGCCTTAAGTAAGACCCACAGCAAATCGCAGCGTAAGAAATCCTGGCAGCAACTCGGACAACGCCGCCGCCGCGCAGTACGGCTCGTAGAAGAGCTGGGTTTACGAACACACCGGATCGAGCCGATGATCCGAACTTTGGAAGAGTTCAGTTGTCGCATTGACGAATTAAAGCAGTTGCTTGCTCGTCACAAGAAAAACCGTGGCCAGTTGGATGAATATCAATCCTGGTTAACCGAGTATCGAAGTATCTTGCTGGCAACCCAGGAAAGTCCAACCAGTTTGAGAAACCGAATCAAGTATCTCAAAAAGGTCTACTCCAAGTATCAGCAGGCGAAGCGGGAGTTGTCCGAGGGTAACTTACGACTGGTGGTTTCGATTGCCAAGAAATATCGCAATCGCGGGCTCAGTTTCCTGGACTTGATCCAGGAAGGGAATGCTGGCTTAATGCGAGCTGTCGACAAGTTTGAATACCGACGTGGTTTCAAGTTCTGCACCTATGCAACGTGGTGGATTCGACAGGCGATCACCCGAGCGGTGGCTGACCAGAGTCGTACCATTCGCATTCCGGTACACATGGTGGAAACCATGTCACGGGTGCGCAATGTCTCTCGCCAATTGCTGCAGGAATTAGGTCGTGACCCCACGCTCGAAGAAACTGCTCGCCGCGCGGAGACTACCGTTGACGAAGCGCGTCGCGTGTTAGCAATGAGCCGATTTCCGATCAGTCTTGATCGACCTGTTGGTAACAGTGAAGACAGTCACTTTGGTGACTTGCTGCCCGATGGCGAAGCAGAGAATCCGGCCACGGGTGCTTCCCAGGAAATGTTACGGAACCGGGTAAATCGAGTCTTAAAGACCCTCAGCTATCGTGAACGCGAGATTATCAAGCTGCGTTACGGCTTGGGGGACGGCTACAGCTACACCCTGGAAGAGGTGGGGCATATTTTCAAGGTTACGCGGGAGCGTATTCGTCAAATCGAAGCCAAAGCGGTCCGCAAGCTGCAGCAACCGAGTCGCAGCCAGGAACTCGTTGGTTTTCTGGACTAGGGATTTCGTTACCAGCACTTTGGGCTGAATTGGGTTAAAAACCAGCAAACCTCCGGAGAATTCTCCGGAGGTTTTTTTGCGCCCTGCAAGGGGCCGGCTGCTTAGAGTATCATGGCAATAGACTCTTTCAGCTTGCGGTATTAAGTTCTTAAAGACATATCATGGATATTGAGCAGCTGGTCCGCTATCTGGACAACTCCGACACTGCTGCAGTCTGGCTGCGCTCACTGGGCCTGGAAGACCTGCCGCGGG
>Ga0310342_100000331_pt1 | contig 25546 bp, 35 predicted proteins | sample S15DNA20500_MG_FD_206155 | JGI IMG/M metagenome (GOLD analysis project Ga0310342, IMG submission 206155) | Marine microbial communities from station ALOHA, North Pacific Subtropical Gyre - S1503-DNA-20-500_MG | ecosystem: Environmental > Aquatic > Marine > Oceanic | place: Pacific Ocean: North...
CTTTAAGACAATCGGATCCTGGGTAATGTCTCGTGTGACATGGGACCAGTCAAAATTTCCAATTCCTACGTCGTTTATCATATTAGCATACCTCTCGCATTCCTTCTTAGGCAGGTAGTTTTTAAAAGTATAAACAACATCTTCACCTTGTTGGAGTTTTTTCATAAGGTCACCGTCGTGTCCTCTCGTACCCAGGGCGTACCCAACGTTTCAATGTCCACGCGTTCTCCAGTCGTACTCCCTCCGTTAATGAAACATTCCTTGGTATCCAGATTCAGGATATGGATACCATAGCGCTTGTTCTTAGGTCGATGTCGACTGATAGGAGAGCCATCAGTCCGCTTACTCATATACTTAACATCCAATAGAGTAAGCTTTAAAGTTTCCGGATTAAAAGTAATGAAGTCCACACCTCCTCCGTTGACCGTTTTATAAACATACAGTCCCTTATCAATAAGATAATGCTGAGCCAACGCTTCCGCTGCATGGCCCTTATGATGCTTATGATACATCACAAGATCCGGCTTATAGGTCATAGTCTCTATTTCCTTTTCTTTTTATTTTTCTTCTTCTTCTTTTTCTTTTTATCTTTTTTCTTCTTTTTCTTTGGCATGAGCTCCTCCTTTCTACGATTAAATTCTTCTTCACTAATCAGATTAAATTCGTCTTCACTCATCATGAAAAATAGTTATATCCAAAGTCTTTGTCAAGTTGCTGTAAATGAGACGCCTCGTAAAACCAAGGGGGTACATAACCTGGAACTCCCTTAGCATTATAATATTTAAAGTCTCGTACGACGCGTTCCATTTCAACACTCTTTTTTAACTGAAGCAAAGCTCCTTGTTGAGCAAGTTTCCAGAATTTAGAAAAAATTGTCGAACCTCCATGATAGTAGTAATAAATCATATCCTTGGTGTTTTGGATGCCTCGAGTAAAGTCTCGATTGGTTCGTTGAATAGAAGAACCCTTGGTTAAGACCGAAAGAACAAGACGATTGATTTGGTTGTAAACAAAAAGAGAGTTAGAGGACAGAGGCTCAAAGAAGAAAGCACGATTGCCATTCTTAAAGACGCGTCCATCACAGATCTCGTTAGCTTGGTAAGGGGTAAAAGAATATTCAATTGGATCTAGGTCTTTGATTGGTACATTAATTTCTTTAGAAAAATTAGCCTGTGCTTCTTTCTTAGAAGAGATAGCATCAGAGTACATATATCCATACGACTGACGTTCTTGTAAAGGAATCGTAAACATCCAGCCATCAGGAGTAGCGACGTGGCCGGTATAGTTCCATGTTCCGGGCTTCTTGATGTTATGAATCAATGCATGATTGACCAACATACCAGGAGGATTCGTATAGCCTGAATAGTCGGTCGGGAATCCCCGACAGTCTATAATAAAATCATAGTCCAGGTCATCTAAACTTTTAACTGTTTGTTCTTTAACTTTAAACTTGGAAGACCACTTCTTAACAAGAAGAGGTAGGATATAATTTTTCATACGATGAGTATCAATATGAATAGCGATAGCTCCATCCCAGAGGGGATTAATAAACGAATGTTTTCTCCATTTTTTAAAAACTGTTCCAATCTTTATGGTTCCTTTGATAGTGTCTAAATCTTTATAGAGATTAAAATCAATAGCGCGTTGCATCTCTGTCATAAAAGAAGGCTGAGTGCTTTCTCCTATGCCTACACTCTTGATGTTAGGATCGTGAATAGAAGTAATTTGCCAATCATTAGGTAGCCACGAACAAAAATAGCATAGACTTTGTAGTCCGGCGCTTCCTACTCCTATGATAGCTAGTGTTTTTTTCATACCTTATAAAAAGTATAACGAACGGTAAGCTCTTCTCCTTCTTTAATATCTTGCGCTGCAACAAGATTCCATTTTTTATAATCAAAGGAATCGTTTGTCATGAGGAGTTCCACCTTAACACAATTCGCTTCATTCGCATGATTAATGAACCCTCCGAGTGGAGTTCTAAAGATTGTATCTTTGATCTCCATATGACTCATACCCATGTTGGTTCCAATCGCAATATTTTCGAGAGCAAAGAGTCCCAGTGCGTGAATTTTTGATGTTTTAATCGTCAGATAGTTGGGTAAAGGTTTATACATTAGTTATGTGGACATCTATCCCGTTTAGTTAATTCTCTTGGTCTTTTATAATCTTTCCATTTACAATTAAAAATGTGCAAGCCGTCCTCCGTCAGGATTCGGAGCTGCCAACCCCAAGGTTTGGCTTCTTCCCAATGCTTAATGTACGTTGGATACTCGGTTAAACTATCTCCTCTTCCTGCTGATTCTTTAAGTTTCATATTCTTTCCTTAGTACTTTTTTTTGATCTCCTTTTTTAATTTCTTTAAACCCATGCTCCATACATGCACATTCAATTAATTCCATATTATATAATTTATAATCATCAAAACAAAACGTTGTGCCCACATGCGATCGGTCGCAGAAGAATAGAGCTTCCCTCAGGACGTCTACCGTTCTATGCGGCCCGTCGAAATGAACCACTGTATATTTATCTAAAAGTTTAGGTTTATCGTCGTAGATGGTAAGACCACTACGATACTTAGACATGAATTCACAATCCGTCATTTCCATCAGGTGGAAGTTGGGATAGTCGATCAGGTCTTTTTTTAAACGAAGTTTCATTAAATTAGTATAGTCTGTTTTTGGGTGTTCAACGACAGCATTATTCTCATCGAAGTGCACATAGGTAAGATCTCCATAAGGATCGATTCCAATGTGATGATGAGTTCCGTGATTCTTGTTCTGTATTTCATCCATCATAATCTTTGAACCCATTCCCTCACGCACACCGATCTCGCACGTAAGATAATAATCAATGCTTTGAAGTTTATAGGCACTCTTGACGGCTGCGGCCAGGAGTTCGTACTCACCACTATCCCCTTTGATCACGTATTTCCTTCTCTAAAGCTATAATTCTATGATTAAGTCCACCGATCGTCGTATGCATCCAACCACAGTCATGAGGCTCAATTTTTTTTTCAAACCAAGCAATAGTTTCTTTTAAAACTTTAATGCTTGTTTCCAAAGAGTCCAAGTGTTTTATCTTTTGCATAGTCAACTATATATTTCTTTCCTTTTTCATAAGCGTGTTGTTTAATTCCTTTCTTGGTTGCAAGTACTACTCCCATATCTACGCCATTATATAATTTAACGTAAGAATTTTGGCTAATGGCCACAGAACTTCCGCTCATAAGCAGTGCAAATTCACTGCAGCCTGTGGTGGTGATCAGTAATAAGCTTATTGATAAAATCTTTTTCATATTTTATTTCTCCTTCGGAATTACACATCCAACATTGCTTTGGTTCAGTTATACCTTTGCTGTCGGTAATGTTGATATACCCATTTCCGTTGCAATTATCACATATGGCTTTATACATTATTATATATCCTAGGTCGACCGCCTTTTTTACCCATAAAAGAGTAGTAAGAGTTGCCTGTAAGTTTCTTTTTTCTTGGTCTTCCCCGCTTTCTTTTCTTTAGTCCTTGACGATAATGAGAAGTAATTGGAACATCTACATTCCAACCATTGTTTCTTAAAATTATTTTTCTTACCTGTTGTTGAACATAGAGAGGATTACGTCCCGCTAGTTCACAAATAAGATTAAAATGAGACCCACCTTTTAAAAAGAAATGTCGTGCTTGATCACGATCAACAGTGTAATGATTTTTATGCGTTACATTGGATGGTAAATCCATATTTAAGCGCGGAGGCCCTTTGCATGCATCTAAGGCCGCTCGAGTTAAAACTGCAACCCAAAGATCTTTTTCTGGGAGAGTTACTCTCTCGTCATTGATTTCTGCAGCGTGCCCTACCCAGCTTGCAAAACTATTTATGGATCTTCCCATTTAGCTTTTTGTCTTTCTCATTTGCTAATGCTTCTACGGTTTTACTTATAGATAATTTTGCATCAGGCAATAAAGTTTTTGATAGCCTGACTAGTATGTTATAAGTATAATGTGTTAAAGATACGTTTCTATATTTACTAATGTCTGTCATTTATTTTCCCTTTTAATTGAGAATATAGGATTTTACGCAAAAGATGTCAAGATGAAATATGTTTTAATAGTATGGGTGTGCTCTTTTATCCAGGGAAACGCATGTATGGCCCCGGTCGAATATCCTACCCTATATAATAGTTGGTATGAGTGCTCTCGTGATGCACATGTGGAATCTGTAAAGCTTTTATCTAAGATGGGCTATAAAAATGTTAATGACTACAAAGTAGGAACCAAGTATCACTGTAAAGCGGTTCCGACTTATTGACAATGTGGCAGAATTGTGGTACAGGAAAATTTCCCTCTCTAATACCTATTCTCCGACTTCATCGTTGAGAATAGGTTATTGACAATACCAACCGGCAACTTCTACATTAGAATTATTTAAGATCCATCCTTGATCTTCACCTTTTTCCTCAGGTCCGTGGTACGTGGCTAGTTTCTCAAGAACCTTATAACCCTGAGTAAAACAGTCGGGTTTAGCCTTATAATAAACTTTATGATCCACTGTGGGAAAAGTAAGTAAGGCTCCTGTGGCTAGAATAATTATTATTTTCATTTTTTATCCTCTATTTTAAAGTTAAAAGAAACAGAAATACGTACATCATCACTTAAGTTACGTGTAACATGATGATCCATGGTTGAAGGAAATAGAAAAAATTCACCTGCTCTAGGCATTATAGGATATTTGTTAGTAACATGACTATTATGAGGGTAAAGAAAAACAAGATGACCTGATTTTTCTGGAACTTGGACATAATATACTCCTGAAACATAAATTCTTCCTTCATAATCCTCTTTCTCAATATGATTATGAGTAACTGTACTCATATTTTTTTTATGAATGTGAGCCCAGAAATTTAATAGTTTTAAATTTTTCTTATTTAGATAACCGAACTGAGTAATAATATGAATTATAACTTTTTCAAACTCCGGGTTTATTGGAAATATGGTATCTTCATGCCTGCTTACAATATAAGTAGTATCTTTAGGATCTTTTATATAAGGTTGGGGATCTTTTAATATTATTTCTTTAAACTTTTCATTGTCGATTCCAGGCACAAACCCTCTACTAAATGCTATAGTATGTATTACATTATTATACACTTATCCTTGACCCCTTGATTTCTTTCTCCGAGGGACTCTCTTTCCGTAGTGCTTCGCATGACGCCCCGGTCGTTTGCGAGGTGTAACTTTTATATGTTTATAGCCGTAAAGTCTAGGCTTTGTCCGCGCCATTTACCTGAGCAAGGTTAATAGAATGACCTCCCTTTGTACTAAAAGGGATATAACTAATGACTCCATTCACTTTTTGTGTAGTGTCTCCTCCACAATTCATACATCTGAAACGATTAGTAAAAAGAGATACTAATACCACTTCTTTCTCACAGTGAGGACATACGCCATTAACAACTTCCGTGCTAATCTCTATTCCCTGGCCCCATACTCCTTTTCCAAATCGGTGCATATTTTGATTTCCTTCTATATTTAGTTTTATCTTTAAATCGTTGAGGTGTAAAGTATTTTAAGAGGCGAGCTATAGGGTTCTTTTTCTTCATTGGCGCGCTCTATGTGATTCAGAAAGAGGATAACGTAACATGGTTCCATTAGTAAAAGCAATCGATGTAAGAAACGTCGAAACAGTTAAACGATCGGAGGGAGTTTCCTGAACATAGTGAGCTCCATGAAATTGTGAACTATCATAAATAAAAATACGATTAGGGAAAGCTTCAACCGTTACAGTTTTGTGATAACAATCATTATTTTCTTTTAAAGCTTTTAAATAATCACTCTTTTTTACTGAAGCTGGATCTTTAAGATAATTTTCTTTTACTTTGAGTGAGTCTCCCGTTATAGGATAAACATGAGCCCCTTTTCCTACCTTAGTTCCTTTAGGCCTGTATAAAGATGTTCCTGTTCCTGGTCCTCCTTTTAAATAAACAACAGAAGAAAGCTCAGAAGTATCTCGGTGGACCCATCCTTCCCCTAAATGATGAGGAGGAATGCGTTGAAAATATTGTTCACCACTCCATCGTAAATTTCTCCAATCATTAGGATATAAAAGAGCTACTATACTTGCGGTAGAGGAATAAAAAAAAGATGAGTCAGCAATAAAAGTATTTTCACTTCTTTCACCAGGAGTATTATAATCTGGCTTATAAGTTAGAGTTTTTGCATATTCAAGAATTGTTGGTAGATCTCTAAAAAAATTATCTTTACAAATTGTTGGCCACAACATATTTCATTTCATCTTTCTTTTTATATCTATTGTATAGATTAACCATAAACTCCACAACAACTAAATTTATCCATAAAAAAATAATGGTAGATACTAAATCCTATAACGATTCCTATAGCAATTCCAATTAAAATTCCTATAATCCATTTCATTCAAGTATTTTAAGAATTTTCTTTCCCCCCATGTATATTTCAGTTTTAACTTTAAGTTTTTTACAACTAAAAATTACGCTCTCGGGATTTACTTCCCGCTGAGCTATGCGACGGGATTTAAGGCAGTCAGCCATCGACGCTTTATAAGTATGCTCGATAATATTTCCATTTAATACAAGTAGCAAAGCTATAACAGTTTCGATCATCGGGTTCCATTACTAAAGGATCTTTGTTTATCCTTTAATTTTTCTACATCACTTTGTAGTTTTTCAACAGCTTTATTTAAAGCGGTTATATTTACTTCGTTATGTAACATACCATCTACTCTTGTTTGAACCTTATCGGTCTGCTTATAAAGTTCCTCGATCAACATAAATTGTTCCGAATCGGCCGGAAGACTTCCTAATAGCCCCCGAGGCCACTTAATTCTGAACTCAGTATTAAGTTCAGAATCCTTCCCCATCATTTTTAATTGAGTAGAATGTTGATTTAGTTTCTCCTGGATACCGAAAAAAGCCCAGGTCCCGATCGCAACGAGGGCGATCAGAGAGGCTACCGTTTTCATTGGCATTTGCACCCTGGCTTCGTCGGAAATTTTTAGTGTCATTTTTTCCTACCAAAGTAATGATCAGAAGATTCATAGTTCCACCTTTTACCATGATGACCTCTGAGGTCAGCATACCACATTCTTAATCTAACTATCCATTTTCTTACTGGTCTTGGCATTATTAGAATACTAACTACAGTTGTTTTTATCTAAATCGATTGGTTTGTCGCTACCATAAAACCAAACCCATGAGGAAATCTTAGTTCCCTCCTGAGTATAGGTACATTTTTTGCCTACTGAGCAGGCGCTCACGGCAAATAATAGGGCTAACACCAAAAATAATTTATTCATATTGCTCCTCTTTTATTGGTTTCTTCACAGATACTGTTTTCACCATGAAGCTTTGTTCATAAGTCAGTGCTTCTGCGTGTTCTTGATCTTCTAGCTGACAGCACTCTCCGCTGTCTTCTTTTTCTTTTGAGTGCGTGCCACAGCATTTTTTTGGATCTATTGACACGTCTCACACTCCTTTGTGTCATCTACCACCACCTCTGGTTTATCACACATGCAGCCTGAGCAAGAACAAACTCCATACATATCAGAATGTTCTTGTAAAGAACAGTGGCAATTACAGTTACAATTTTTACACTTTGTCATCTTTGTTCAAATAGTCCCAAAACTTTTTAAGTTTTATTTTTATCCAATTTCTCATCCTTAATCTCCTCAATATCATAGAAGAATCTATCCGAATCTTCTGTTTTCCATTTACGACTATCTTCTACATTCCATTCAGTGGTTTGTACTTTCCAGTCGAATGGGATTTCATCCCTCACGGTAAATGAAGGGATACTCCAGATTAGTCTGTTGTTTGGCTGAGCCGCATAATTGCCATTTTCCAATGCCAATACATGAGCGCACTTATGTTCGTGCGGAATTTCCGAATGATCGGTGTCAACTATATTACTCTCTGGATGAGCCCAGTCAACCGTAAAAAGGTACGCACCTGAGTACCATTTTTTATCTTTGCCTATGAATTTACCGGACTGACCGTCCAAGACATCAAAAGAAGTAACGCTAGGATAGTAACTAAAGCAATTCCATAGCTCCAGCTCATCAAGTCGCATCCTAGGAACCTCTTGGACATTAAAGCCTCTTTGTATGAATGCAGAGATCGGCAAACGGTAGAATACAGCCCCATTTTCCATAATTGCATGGAAGAGTATCGGACGCCCTGTAATCGATGCAAACCCAAAGAGTAAGCAGTCTTCCACTTCTCCATGATGCTCTTTAAGATCATAGAGATACTCTCTCCTGATCTGCGCGTAGGTTGCAGGAATGTTTGCATTTAGATAGGCCATTTATCATAAAACTCCTAGTTTACTAAAAAATAAATAGCAACAATTACTACCACAACAGCGGCAGATATCTTTGGATTAGCTTTTGCTAATGTCCAAAGTTGTTTCACTTTTTCCATAGTTCCTCCTATTTTATATTACCCCAATTTAAACCAGCTGCATAGTCTACTTTATTAGGTACTGCAAGTCTAACCGCATTTTCCATAATATTTTTTACTTTTACAGCTTCTTCTTTATTCTTGATCGATATACATAATTCGTCATGAATTTGTATATGTGGGATAATACCCTCTTTAAATAATAATACCATAGCTTTTTTAGTCATGTCTGCTGCACTTCCCTGAATAAGTCTGTTTAATGCTTTATAAGTAAAAGCAGGTTGATATCTTCCTTCGAATTCTAACAACTGAGGATCACCATCTTCTATGCTTTTAGCTCGCTCACTATGATAGTCTTTTTCTGCTTCTTCTCTTGTGAGAATAGGAACGGGTTTTTCTATCCATTCTTCTCCTTCTTTCCTGGTAATGGTGAACACTCTTTTTTTATTATTCCATTTTTTATCTCTAGGTTCCCATTTATCGAATCTACAGAATCTATCTTCAAGAGTATAAATCAATTGTGTTTTAACTCCAAAATCCTGTAATCCTTGAGATAAATTTCGCACGAAAGGTACTTTGGAATGATAATTATCAAATAAATCTTTAGCTTCTTCTTGATCAAGGTTTAATTGAGCCGCCAGTTTAGTTTTGCCCATTCCATAGAATAATCCTAAATTAATTGTTTTAGCAGTAGTTCTCGTAATACTGGCCATTTCAGCTACGATCTTATGAAAATCAGTAGCAGGATCTTTAATATAAGCGTCTCCTAAAATATCAGCTCCTATTAAGTTATTTTTTAAAGCATAATGGACAACAAGACGGGGTTCTTGTTGTGAATAGTCAAAAGATCCCCACTGATGGTCTTCTTCTGGTAAGAATAATTCTCTCATCTTTTTTCCAATGAGTCCTTTGGCTGGGATTTGTTGGAGATTAGGATTGGACATAGAAAATCTTCCTGTTACAGTACCTCCAAATTCTGATCTAATTGGATTAATCTCTGCATGAATACGTCCTTTGTATACATACTTAAGTAACCCTTCGATAAAAGCATTTTGAGCTTTGTCACATTCTCGAGCTTTGGCAATGAACCTTAAAAATCTATTGTTGTGAGTCTTAAGATAATCTTTAGGAAGTTGAGGCATTTTAGATTTAGGAGTTTCTTCGTAATCTTTTATTTTTAATTTATCTAAGAGCTTTTTAATAGAAGCAGCTGCCCAGATCTCTATTTTAATTCCTGTTCGTTTTTTAATTATTTTAATTATATTAGTGGCTCGTTTTTTGAGTTTAATTCCTATCTGTTTTGCTTTCTCCACATCGATTCTTACTCCCTTGAATCTCATTTCTACGAGACAAGGAAAGAGACTGGTCTCAAGATTAAAAATCTTTAATAAAGATTTAACTTCACCTTTGTCAGTGGTATATAAAGGAGCTTTTATTTTTTCCTCAAACAAATTCCAGAGTTTTAAAGTAAGATTAACATCTTGTTCCGCATAGTCTTTTACTAACTCATAAGGTAATTTGTGCATATTAGACATAGGATCCGTAATGAAGTAGGGGGAAGCTGAGGATTTTTCTTTTAAATCATATTTGTATTTTTTTTCGTGTAAGTATTCTTTTGCTAGAGAGTCTAAAGAGTAACGTAGTTTATTCTCATCAATAAGAGATGCAGCCACCATAGTATCTAGTAAAACTCCCTGAGGCATTAACCCACTTTCAGCACGAATCCAACATACATCATACATTGCATTGTGAAATACTTTTTTAATGTTGGAGTTTTGAAACAGTTTTTTATTCAACACTCTCCAGGTTAATTTAGGATCAATATTTTGAGATTTATGTTTATGACGGATAGGAAAATATAAAGTTTGTTTACGAGTAGCAACTGCTATACCTACTACATAACTATTTTTACCATCACTAATAATGGCGCCGGACCCTTTTGTTTTTAAATCTGGATCCCATGTTTCTAAATCTACAGCAGCTACTTCGATACCTTTTAAATCTAAATCTGATAATTCTGGACGATTACACATTAGGATAATCCCTTTCAATAATCATATCAATATAATGTTTAGCTTTTAATAAGTCTTCTTTTTTACCTTTATAAGGGTGGCGGCACATATATTTAATAACATTCCCCTCGGCAAAAAGAAGTCTATTTTCATGTACAAACTTGCTGGGTTGAATCTTCATTTTTTTATAATGAGAACCACCAACTTGTTTATCGTATTCGCTTATAATATTCTTTCCGTCGTTCTTCTTAATAGCCATAAAGTTTTTTTAGCTCGACTACATGCTACATAGCGCAATCTAATTCTAGTAAATCTATCCTCCCATCGTGTTAAACTTTCATCTAAAATAACATTATCAAATTCTGTTCCTTTGATAGAATGAATATTTTCATAAAAGATTCGTAAGTCTTTCTTTAAATCAACATTATCTTTAATTATTTGATTAATATATTCTGTTCTTTTAAAAGTTTCAAGCTGTGTCGCTCCTGCTTCTTTTAATTTAACATCTTCATACTGAGTATATTGTTTTGCTTCCGGCTTGATTAATCCATTTTGAATAAGTTCATCTACAACATAGTCGCGCTTAACATAACCTTTAAAATCAAATTCTCCCTTTCCATGTACAATTAATTTAGAACCTCCTTTTTTCCAGAAGTCTTTTATTTTTGTTAAATGAAGAGGTTGACCTTTTACCCATAGTGGAAAATTACGATGACAGTTTATTTCCCAATCTTTAACAAAAACAATATCCGTTCCGTAACGTCCGTAGCGGAGGCCGTGTCTTTTAAAAAAATTAAGAATAATATCCCTAGAAAAATTTCCTCCTCGATAAGTAAATATAAAAGACTCTTCCGTATTTTTTAAACGATCTAGAAGTAATGAAAGTTGTGGACATCGATTTAAATTCTCTAGTCTATATATTTCTCCTTCCTCATTCGTGGGCTCCCACGTACGTTGATATCCATAATGTTTCCAAATGGGTTCAATAACTGCTTTACAATATTGATTAATACGTCGAGGACAACGATGACCTTGTTTTAATTCTTCATCAGGATTAATGGATATCCTGCTAAAATAGTCGGGATCAGCGCCAGCAAATGCAAAAATGGCTTGATCAGGATCGCCTGCCCAATATACTTCCTGAGCTTTCTTTTCCATTTTGTCTAAAGCTTTTCTTTGAGGCACACTCGAGTCTTGTGCTTCATCTACAATAAGAACATCTAAATCCGGATCTTTAGGAGCTTCATAAAAATGTTCTACCATATCTACAAAATCTTTTAGGTAGGAAGATTTTCCATTAAGTTTGATATCTTTTTTAAAATCTTGATAGTAGGCGTTTAATTCTTCAAGCTGAGATAAAGTATATTTATAATCGGCTCTATCTTCATTAGTGAGACGAGGAGAATTCCAATATTCGGCAAGAGTCAATCCATTATCTTTAGCGAATCCTAGAAATTTAAAAAAGGGATGTTTCTTGTTTAAAGATTTAAGATCTTTGGGTCCTTTATAATAGCGTTGAAACATTACTTTTCGACGACAAAGCTCCATATAAGTTGCTTCATCAAATACTTGAGCATTGAATAAATTATTTTTACAATAACTATGAATAGTGGAAACCGTTCGTTTAAAAAGATTTTTGTTTTTAATTTTTATTTTATGCCAGATTAAGACCTTATGTTTTTTCTCATAGGCCATAGCTTCTTTTTCATCTAAAATTCTAGCTCGAATCTCATCAGCAGCCACATTGGTATGAGAAATAACTTGAATTTTTTCAATATTATAGGTTTGTAGACAATGGTAATATTTTTCTACTAACCGTGTGGTTTTTCCTGTTCCTGGGGGACCAATAATAAATTTTCTCTTCATGGGTTTACTTTCTTATCTTCAATAACTTCTCCATCGATTGTTAATTGACTTTCTTTAATATTAAAATTTTTAATTTCCCAAGTTACACAAGAAATTTCTTTTTTTCCTTTACTAACTTTTCCCGTTTTCTTTTCAGCTTTAAGTACTCTTTTTATTTTGGTGCATAGAGCTGGCCGACTGATTTTTATTTTTCTACTTTTAAGAAACTTACTAAACTGATTCAAGTTAAATTCTAAACTTTTATTTTTTATATTAAAATAATTTACACCCTCTAGTAAATTTTCTTTTTTGGTATAAGCGTTTATCAATTCTAAAAACTCTCCAAAATTTTCTTTGAACTCATAATCTTCGTTAGCTTCTTCGGGAGCTATTTCTTTTAATCTTCGGTCAAACTTTTCTTTCATAATTTCTCTATATTGTCCTGACTTCATGTCAGGGAGCCAAATACTGGCTTGCATTAATGCAGCATCATAAAAAGCTTCTTTGTTTCGTAGTGTTGGTCCGTCAACTTCTATTCTTTCTTTGTCTTTCTCTGGATCACTTGATTTTGCATCTATAAAAAATCGAGGAGGTTTACTAGTATACTCAGTTATATCTCCTATAACTTCTGTGGCTTGTACTATCCTTTCTCCTGGACCCACTCCATATTTTCGAGTGATGCAAAGTTTTGGATCACAGACTCGTTGGATAGGTTGTTGATGACAGGTATATTTGTAATCTGTTTCTAAGGATTTAATAGTTTTAGAAACTTCAGGATCGGATAGAGGAGGATCAAAATATCTTCGATTAGCCTCTCTTAGTAAATTTTCCCATGTGTGGGGTTGTCCCTTTTTATCTAAGAATTCTTTATGAGATTTCTTGTAGAATATTCCAAAATTTATTAATGCTGAATCTCTTTCTCCTTTTTTTATTTTCTCTTCTATCAAAGCTAATAAACAAGGAGGAGCTTCTTTATAAGGATTTTTTCCATTCCCCGTTGGAGGTTTAATTTTTAAGGACAAAGGAGTTTCTATTTTAAGAAAAGCTTTGAAACTTTTAACAACATATCTATCGTATAATTCAAAAAACTCTGATACAGTAGCTGCTTCAAAATTGTCTTTAAAAGCATAACGCGAACCTTCTTCAGCATTAAAATAGGGAAGATTTAAAAAATTACCTACATCCCCGCGTGAAGCTAAAATCTTAGTTTGCTTAGGATAAATACAATCAAGTATATCTTTTATTCCTAATAACGCTGCACACTTATCTAAGGCGTACTGCATTTCTGAGGCAGGTACAAAAATTTCGGAGAATAAAAATAAATGGGCGCCGCCGCTTTTAGAACGACACATCACTAAAGGTAGATTCTTTTTTCTTATTTTTTTTAATAAAGCTTCATAATCGTAAGTATATTTATCAATATCTATACATCCCCATTTACAAAGATTGGCTGGAGTGACAGGAAAAATTCCTAGACTAGGATCTATTCCATCGAGATGTTTTTGCCATAATTCGTCAGTGAGAGGTTTTTTAATAACAAAAGCTTTACCTTTTGTTTTTTGCGTAGGAAGATTATTTACCTCTCTTATAAAATTACCATAGGCATAGTCTAATCCTTCAAAGATTTGTTTAAACTTGTTCAGCATAATATGCGGGGCGGTTTAAGTCTCCCGCTACCGCCCCTATATTCCCCCGAAGGAAGATTATAAACTTATTCCAGGTCTGCTTTCGGCAGCCTCAGGTTTTGCTTGAACTTTCCCTTTACTTATTCTTTCAGAAAAGTTTTTCGCCATTTCATAAATTGCTGTGTCTTTGACAGGGCCAACTTTATTATAAGTCCATCCAAACCATGTTCCTTTATCGTTAGTCATTTGAACAGTTTTTAGATTATAAATGTGGCTATATGTGGGCGGAGTAAATAAACCTTTTTCACCTTGTAATTTAAGTCCCATCATGGTTGTAAGCCATTTTCTACTCACAGATAATGATGTAGATTTCATAGAAATTAAAGCAGTGGATGGGTTATCACCTAGTAAAAATAAGAAGTGATTAGCCGTGGTTTCAATATAATTACCATTCGGCAATCTATCCTTATTAGATTTATCACGAGTTACTTTACTCATGATATCACTGTCCGCCTTGTGGATAGCAACTGGGGCTCCAGAGCTTGTTCCACGATCTTGCCATTCTACATATTGTTTAAGATAGTGACATGGTAAGACATTGATACCTTTAGCACCGTCATAAAGTTCTTTCGTGACGCTGTTAAAAATCATACCAGGTTCTGCTCCTTCAACATATTTTCCATCTCTCTTATTAACTTCAGGAGATAGAGGCATCAAAACTTTTAAGAATGGCAACGCGAGATCTTCTTGCGTTATGTTTTGAGTACCTTTGTCTGCATCAGCTTCAAATACATTAATAGCTAACGCACCTTCTTTTCTTTTGGTTACTTCTTTTGTGTTTCCTTCTTTACTCATTGTTTCCTCGTTAATTTGGTTCGGTTTCCTACGAACACGTTAAAAGTATCCATGGGTATATCTTTACCTTTCTCAATATGCTCACGGACTAGTGCTTTGAGAGTCATGGGCTCAACCTTCATCTTTTGTGTTGGTTGATACCCCTGACTCTGTGCAAGGTTAGCATATTCTGCCGCCTTGTTATCTTCATTCTGTCCAAAGGAAACGGTAATTTCATTTTTAATGATATCACCTAGGCCATTAGAACGAAGCCAATTATACGCCGCTTCTCTATTCTTTAAAGAGATGTTGGCTGCATAATATGGTTTAACCTCAACTGCAGATCCATCTGCAAGTTTGAGAGATGACAATCCCATTTCACTTAAAAGTGTAGGAATCACTTCACCTGAAATTCTTTGAGCTTCACGTTGTTTATTTTTTAAAGCTTCTTCTTCCGCTTTAAGTTGGTCTTCTAAATTTCTTAACTTTTTAACTTGATCAGCTAATGAAGTTAGATTCGATGTGCGGTCTAAAATTTCTTCTTGATCCTTTTCAAAATTAATTTCATTCATCTATATTACCTTTCTCGTGTAAATTTATATCAATAGAATAGTATTTTCTTTCTTGCTTATCCCATTTAAGTAACTTGTACTTGCCATTGGTTATATCAGAAACTAGAGAACATGCAACTCCAATAATTGCAGGATCTCCTGTTAATAATAAATAATCTCGAGTCGAGTAGTTTTTTAAAAGTGTTCTAAGTTTATAAATTAAAGGGCCTGGAGAAAAAATAATTTGTGATAGTTCAGGCAACAAGAACACAAAGTCGCCATATTCTCTTGCACCTAAAATATTTATTTTAGGTCTTCCCTCACTGGTTCCTGGAATTTCTTGAATAACGTAGACTTTAGGTTTAGTTTTTCCGGTCAATTCTCCGTAATCTAAATTTTTTTCTTTCATTGACAAAGATATAAGAGATCATATATATTAAGTCAATAGAAAGATGAAATATAAGTTTAGAACAGTACCCTATGGGCATCAGCTCAAGGCATTAGAAATGTCCTGGACTAAGGAAACCTATGCCTACTTCATGGAAATGGGAACAGGAAAAACTAAAGTGCTATTAGATAATATGGCTCTGTTATATGATCAAGGAAAAATCGATGGAGCTTTAATCATTGCTCCTAAAGGTGTAGTTAATACTTGGTACCAACAAGAAATTCCCATCCATTTACCGGATCATATTGAACATAGAGCTGTTTTATGGCAAGCAAATATTACTCAAAAACAACAAGATAAATTAGACTTATTATTTGAAATAGGGCACGAGCTCCATATCTTTATTATGAATGTAGAAGCCTTGAGCACTACTAAAGGTGTTAAATTTGCTTATAAGTTTATTTCTTCTCATAAAACTTTGATGGTAGTGGATGAAAGCACCACTATTAAGAATCCTAAAGCAAAACGTACTGCTAATATTATTAAATTATCTAAGTTTACTAAATATCGACGAATATTGACTGGATCTCCGGTAACCAAAAATCCTCTTGATCTTTATAGTCAATGTGAATTTTTGAGTCCTTCTCATCTGGATAATGGATCTTTTTATTCTTTTAGAAATAGGTATGCAGAAATGAAAACAATGAATTTTGGTGGACGTCAAGTTCAAATTGTAGCCTTTTACAAAAACCTAGAAGAGCTAGCTGAAAAATTAAAAGCTTTTTCTTATCGTGTTTTAAAGAAAGACTGCCTCGATCTACCTGATAAAATTTATATGAAAAGGGTAATAAGTTTAACGGAGGAACAACAAAAAGTCTATAATCAAATGAAGAAAACAGCACTGGCAGAGCTTAATGGAAAGAAGATCACTACTGCATTAGCTTTAACTCAACTTATGCGTCTTCATCAAATTACATGTGGCCATTTTAAATCGGATGATGGTGAAACACAGGATTTAAAACAAAATCGTTTAGATGAATTAATGGATGTTTTAGAAGAGATAGAAGGAAAAGCAATTATTTGGGCACATTATCAACATGATATTAAAAAAATCGTAGAGGAATTAAAAAAGGTCCATGGTCCGAGTTCCGTGGTTGATTATTATGGGTTAACGCCTCATGATGAAAGACAGAAGAATAAAGACGCTTTTCAGAATGATTCTAAAGTAAGATATTTAGTAGGAACGCCTCAAACAGGAGGATACGGAATTACCCTTACTGCCGCTAATACTGTGATTTATTATTCTAATGGATATGACCTGGAGAAGCGATTACAGTCCGAAGACCGTGCACACCGAATCGGTCAACATAAGCCTGTAACCTATGTAGACATCATCGCGGATAAAACGGTAGATCAGAAAATTGTCAAAGCTTTACGCAATAAAATTAATATTGCTTCTCAGATATTAGGAGAAGAACTTAGGTCATGGATTTAGTAGGATATACGCGTGGGGCGCGCTAGAATTTCAATTTAAGATATTAAGCCAAAGGTTTTTTCGCCGTCGTCAATGAATAATAACCGAAAGTTGGAATCGTTTGGAAATCGATAAATCCAGCCTGTTCTAATAGTAATTGCAGTTCTTTCGCTGTGTATTGTTTTCCTTGTTCATATAATAACATGGAAATAGAAAAGCAGGCGATGGGTAAAGGACCAGTCTTAGATGCATTCAATAACATTTCATGAAGACAAATAGTTCCGCCTGGTTTAAGAGTTGTGAAAGCTTGTCGCGTTAAATGTTGAAGGGATTTTAAATCCCAATCATGAAAAACATTTCCAAATAATACACCATCATAATTAACAGGCCAAGGATCTTTAAACATATCCGTAGCTTGTACTGCTATACGATCTGTTAATTTATTTCTTTTAATATTTTGTTGGGTACGTTGACCTACTCTTTCTAATTCCATAATGGTAGAACGTAGTTGAGGACAATGTTTAGCTAGAGCAATACATAATGATCCGGATCCACCTGCAACATCCAAGAGAGTATGCATAGATTTAAAAATAGTTTGATTACTGAGAGCCACAGCTGCGGGTGCAGTTATGATATCCATATGATGAATAAAATGATTGAGTTGTTCATCACTAAAACCATGAAGGTAATATCTTTCAGAGCTATCAAAATTTTCAGAAGATTTTGTTAGAGCAGGACGTAATTCTTTTACTATGGAGTAATGTGATTCTATAAGTTGACCATAATAAAATGGACCTGAAGGAAGTAAATAAGTACGCGCAACTTCTGTTAAAGTGTAATGATTCTCTGAGTATTTCTTCAAGAAACCCAGCGCACTTGCTACTATCATCATTGCTTCGGTCGCTCGCAAAGTTAAATGTAATTCATCAGCCACCGTTTCAATAGTCTTAGGGGAGAGTGCTAAACATTCAAACAGTTTTACTTCTTGTGCAATTCCTATAGTTGGAAAAGCATATGAATTTAATCGTAGCTCATATATTTTGCGATCGTCAATCACTTTTATTTTATTTCTTTATGCCAAAAATATTGTGGATGACCTGTTGCACGTGCAGCGGCTTGATTATAAATTTGTTCATTCATTTCTTGAGAAAGATCAGCATCAACAGATTGAATAAAGCAATTAGTAGAGTAACGGACTCCTGTTTTAATAGGACTCACTTCATGAACCCAAAAAAAATCCGCAGGCCAGATCATTCCTTCTCCTTTTTTTAATGTAACGGTGTGTTGACTATTCCAAAACCCAAATACTCCGCCGGTATAGTTATCATTTAAGTTAAAAGTACAGCTGGCATAAGTATAATCAGAAAAGTCAGAATGAGGGTGAATCTTTGCTCCTACCTCATACTTTAAGAGCCTGTACATATGAGAAAAGTTTAAACATTTAGAGAGCAGAGGGAGATGGAAAGCTTTAAATTGTTTTAAATAAAGTAACCATTTTTCAACCATGGCTTTAGTTTTTTTATGCACGAGTTCATGTTCCTTACTCTTAGCAGGAAGACTCAAGCATTTAAAAGTTGATTGCGTATCAATCCCTGTGTTTGCTTCTGCACAATTTTCTAAAATGGATTCTTTCTCATGTTCCTTATGGTAGTTCATTAATAATTCACATTCTTGATCGGACATTATATTAGGAACTTTCAATATTAAATCCTGAATATTAAACATAACTATTTTATAATGCTTTTTAAAAAAAATTCAATTACTTAGCGTAGCGATCTGTAGATAAACCTAAGATAGGCTTATAAGAAGTCTTGCCGTCTGTCTTTATAGCCATTAAATATTCCTTTCTATTACTATTTATTTCTTTCTTATAACTTACATGCACCCATCCCGAGTTGGGTTCTCCGGGTTTCCAGTACTCAAGAATAAGTTGGTCCCACATAAGGTTTTCTTTGATCCAATCACTGACTTCATTATTAGGTGTACCAAAGATTTCGAAGTCGGCTGCTTCTCCAGCACAGTGCTGACTCGTCGAGGAGCTGCCGATCTTACGCGACAAAATTTCGTTCCGATAGCCCGAGGAAATGGTAACAGTATGATTAAAATGGTCCCTAACGGGCTGTAAGACCCTCTCACAGAGCAATCTGAGGTTCTCCACTTCATCCTCACTGGGATTATTAGCAAGCCCCATTCTGATCGCTGTTTGGGACTTGGTCATTTCAGCCAAGCTAAAATTTTTAGATAACTGCATAGATTATGTTAGATAATGTTGAAACAATTGTAATGCTATGGTCCCCACCATAGCTAAAAGAACCCAATAGATTTTGTCTATCTTGCCACCCAAGTCATGAATTCGTTTACTCATATGTTTCAAATGGTTGTTCTTGATAGCAGACACATCTTTCTTAATACCTGTGATGTGTCCTTGTAAACTAATAATATTTTCTCTTATAGTTTTGGGCGTCATGTTACTCTATTCCGATTCCTTTGCATATAATATTGTTGATCAGCTGGTGATAATAAAGCTGTCTGGGACCGTGTCAACCCTGTAATAGGGTTTAATGTCAAGCTCGGACGGTTATATACTTGCGGACTTAAAGCAGGGGTTCCTATAGGTGTTTGCTGTGTATCTTCTGCAGGCGCCGGCGCCATATTAAATAACTGAGTAAGATCAGGCCATTCAGGCATGCTTAATCTAAACGTTTGCATTACTCCTTTTAAAGATTCCAAGGCCCCTACCGCTTGCCAATAGGGATTCCCAACTCCAAGTTTTCTGGCGTTGTCTTCGAAAACCTTTTCTATATTCTTGGAAATAGTAAATGGAATGAATAAGTCTGTGTACGCTAAAGCATCTGAATCTTTTTTAGAGACACGTCCAAGCACACCTTCTAATTTATGAGCAGGCACTCCGAGAATTTCCCCTGCTTCAATATCCAGAGACATCTTTTTCATAGATTCCCACTTTGCTTTGTTGGAAATAATATATCGATCAATGATATCCTTAGGACTAATAGGATCTCCTCTTAAAAGTTTAGCGTTGAATTCTCTACGTGCATTACGAATATCTCGTTGATAACCGCTCATCATAAAGTCTAGACTTCGTTCAGGATCAATGGGCACAGGTCGATAGCCTGTGAATCCTAAAGCTTCATCAGTCAGCTCGTAAGTTTGGCCTGTTCCTTTGTAAGGTCCTATGGTTCGAGTTGGTTTTCCTGTTGCGGCAAAACCTAAACGAATCATTTGTTGCAAAGAGAAAGGAGCTTGAGCTCTTATTATATGATTGATTCCCTCTGATACTCTTTCTCCGTAAGGAGTTTGATCAGTCCATAAAACTTTACCATCTTTAGTTTTACCTCCCCCTCTTAGAAGGTCTAGTAAAGCTTCTGTCCAAATAGATTCGGCAACGAAGGGTTCACCCAGTTCCGCGGTCGATGTTGCAAGACCTTTCATGAATCCTTCCATGAGTGTCTTCTCATCTTTCTCACCTGCAGCGACTTGATTTAATATCGTCTGTACAGGACGAGTCAAGGTGTCATAGGCAAAGCCATGACTGAAGTCGATGTATTTTAATTTCCCATCTTCTGTTTTCATAGGTAGGATGGTTGAGTTCTTGGACCAGGAGGGTAAGAATCTTTTTATCGCTGCGAGTTCATCTTCGGTAACATCATAAATCGTTTTAAACATTTCGACCATTGCCGGAGGAACAACAGCCATGGTCGCTGCAAATCCTGCAAGTCTCTTCATACCAATGGCTCTCAACACAGGATCATTAATTTCTTTGATGGCTTGTTGAACAATGCCAGTGCCTGTTCTTAAAATTTCTGCAGGAAACGAAACGAAATTACCTATAGGCATTCTTCGTAAACTTTTAATAAATGCAGGAACGTATTCATAGTTAGGGACCGTGTTCCGTGTAATGCTGGCCGCCATTTCCTCAATCGCATCGTTGGTTGGCATTTTTTTGATGATGCCTTTATCAAAAGCTTTCTTGTAAGCATTTTTGTAACGGTACCGTTCCATGATCCAGTTGCTTCCCTTCCAGAAATCATCTTCCGCTACATACATATCCTGACTCCAACGTGAAAATTTTTTAAACCAATTTGGTTGCAGCATCATTCTAGCTGTCTTGTCTGGCTTCAGTGGGACTCCTTCCATCATATCTCTAAACAAACCTGACATGTCTCCCATCCTAACGTTCGAATTTGTAACTCTATATTTTAATAATTTTCTATAGAACGCCTGGGCCTCAGGGGTATTTGCCTTAAAGTTTTGAGGTTGTAAAGCACCCATGGCATCTCGCCATGCAGCTGCTAGGACCTTAGGATTCTCGAACCAGATCCCATTAGCGGTTTGAAATGTAGCGGCACTGAAAAAGTTTCGAGCGTGGGTAATTGGAGATAGAATTGTCTTGGCAAATTGTGAGGTCGCTTTAGGATATAAAAATACACTATCATAAAGAAAACTAATGACTTTATCATTGATCAATCTTTTCTCTGTGACCTGGAGGGCATTAATTAAATCTTTGTCTCCCCACGCGCCATCACCAAAAGCATTTATGATAGGGTTTTGTGAAGCGGTTTCTCCCCATGGACCTTTCCCAGGCATATATTTCTCAACAGGAATACCTGCTAATGCTCTTTCAGCTTCCAATTTAGTTCCATAAAAATAACCTCTTCCTCCGTCCTTTATTCGTTGAGCGGAATCCTTCACGAGGTTCTGTAAAAATTCTGATTTACGGGCGACCATGGAAAGTCTTTCCGTGCCGTGAAGCATCTTCTGTCTGACATCTCTTACTTCTCCAAAGAGTTCTCTAAAAGCTTTACTTCCTTTTCCAATCACCGTTCTCCCAGGAATTCCTGTTTCGGTTTCCTTGGCAGCGTATTTTCCTGCCCTCACGGATTGTTCTAATCTTTTCTGAAAGATTCCTTTTTTAATTAGATCGTCTCCAACAGATTGTTTAACAAAATTAGCATCGATATCCCAATAAGGAGTTCGTAGAGCTCTAGTGCCTGCGGTTTCACTAGCCAATTTTAAAAGACTTGTATCCTGTTTAACATTTTTAAGAATATTGCTCACCATAGTAGATGCTTCTTCATAACTAACAGGGTTAGGAGCGACTGTTCCGGTTTCTTTAGCTCGGTTAATCGCTCTTCGATTCTGTCGCATAAAAATGTTAACGACTTTTTCAAACATTTGTTCGGTAGGTTTAAAATTAAGAAAAGGAATGGCTGATTTATTTTCAAAGATCTCATAGGTTCTTCCCATCCATTGTTTGAATTGGCTACTCATAATATTTCTAAAAATAGGTTTAGCTTCTTTTGAAAGGTTACCGTGAACCAAGGTTGCCATGTTCTCCCATTTTTTTCTCATCATTCCAATGTTGGTGAAGATGTTTTCAATGTGCTCAGGCTTTGCACCTTTGTTGAGCATCTTAGCGTGAACCTCTTTAACCAAGTTCATATCCAGTTTACCCATGGTTGCTCTTCCTGCTGCATCCAGGCCCGGTGTTCCAGAAAACATAACGTCTTCTAGATCTCCTAGGAGTTTGTTTTTCTCTACCTTGGTACTCTTAGAAAACGTTCGTTTAAGAAGAGGAAACATACGGTCGACATCTCGATTAACTGCTCTTGATAATTCAACCGCTCTATTTAAATCCGCAGCCCTCTTTCCTTTTTGTTCCCCTGCGCTCAAAAAGAATTCCTCAGGTAAATCTGATCGTGGTCTAAAGCCTGATGCCATTTTATTTAAAGCTCGATCCCATACGCTATTACTATATTTAAGAAACTTCCCTCGTGAAGCGACTTTTTTAATAAGACTGCCCACACCACCAATCACTCCGGTAAGTAAAGCTCCTTCTGTACCAAATTTAATTCTGTTTAAAACTTCTCGAGTGGCTTCGTCTCTTCCTCCGGCTCTGGACTCATTGTCCAAGTCGGTTGGTCCTCCTAAAAGATCTCCAATGCTACCAAACTCTTCAACGTTTCCAACGAAAACGCCTTCGGCTACACCACCGGTGACTGCGCCAGCTCCAAACTTGGCTAGATTCCCTGTTTTTGTATTTAGCTTAATGGCTTTCTGTGCCTGATCAGCTAACGTTTTATTGCTGAGAGTAAAATATTTTCCAGCCTTAGTAGCATTGATAGCACCTTGAGCTAGCTTGGTTCCGTATCTAAAGGCTATACCTCCGGGCACTCCAATGTTCACAAGTGCTGAGGTTATTTTTCCAATAGTTGTGGACTCTGCTTTCTCGTCAATGTCTCCTAGTTTATTGTAGATGTTTTTATCGAACCACTCTTCAACTTCAGTGGCGGTGTCCGTATCGTTGGTGAGATCATAAAGGCTAGCGAATAAGGATGCTGCGCCTTCTGGAATTCTGATGAGTCCTGTGGCTATACCAGCGCCAACTGACCCTATGATGCTTGGATCGTTATGTTCTTCGGGTGGGGTAAGGACGACTGACTTATAGGTCTGGGCCATTTATTACTCCCCAAAGAATTCTGTATCTTGCCAAATATCTATTACCGCTACGTCTCCCTTAGTATTTCTCCATAGTCTACCTTTACTATCCATAAATATGACACCATCATTTTCAGGAGTAGAAAGTTGTTTTACTTCTTTTGGGTTAGCAGCCATCTGAATTTGTTTACCAATAAAACTACTTAAAAGGTCAGCTTTAGCAGTGGGATTATTTAATTTTCCTGCGTTGCTCAAAGCGACGTATACGTCTTTATTTGAGGCACCCTCAGCTTTTAATGCGGCAGCGTCTTTTTTTAATTGTAATTCTTCTTTTCGTATATCGATAATAGGTTTATAGTATCCCTCCAATTGTTTTTCAAATTGTTTTTCTTTTCGTTCTCCTTTTATATCTTCTATCGTTCCTAAAATTTTAGCTTTGGTTTTGATATCCTCAGCGTCACCTTTATACTTAGCTCCAATCTTTCCCACTTTGCTTAAGCCTTCAGAGATCGCTGCTGATCTTTCTTTGGCAGTGCCTGCAGTACTCCATTTTGCTGCCGCCGCAGCTGCTTCCGTTAATCCATATCCTCTAGCTAATTTTTGTTTTGCTTTTTGTTGCTCATCTAAAAAGGCCCATCTATCAGGTGTATCTAAAGTGTCCGTATCATCTTTAACTATCTTTTCGTTCCACATCTCGTCGCCCATTGGACTTTTAGTTATTACTTCTTCTTCTTCTTCAACTACAGGAACGTCAGGAGCAATGTCAGGATCAGTCTTTTCTCCCCAATCTTCTTCTTTAAATTTTCGTTCAAAATATCTAGGATCACTTCCTTGATATACATCTTGTGCCTCATAGTCGTCACCTATTGCAGAAATTTTTTTTCCATACTGAATCGGCAATCCTTCTTTGTCATAAATCTTTTCTGGTTGTGATTCCCAATCTCCCTCCACATCAATATAAGGTGCAGCATACTGACCCATCTTTGTTAAATTCCCTTGGGCAGCTTGAGTAGCTAACCATTCCTTATGTCGATTGTAAGGAGATGTTGGCCGTGTTCTATCCGGATATTGAAATTGTAATGAAGGGTCTCTACTCCAGCCAAAATCTTTCCAGGGAGTTCCATAGGCTAACTTAACTCTCCCTCCATAATTAAATCTTTGTCGTTGTTCATTACTCACGAGATTAGAAGTTATACCTCTGCCGTAAGCGGAGGTTCCACCTCGATTAAACATAGATCTATTAAGTACGTGTGGTTTTTTCATTATCCCATTAAATTCTGCATGCCAGCATAGCCTAGGCCTCCAGCAATTCCCATGCCCATCATTTGTTGCATCGGACTTGCGCTAGGAGTTGTTTGCATTCTTGTACCACCTGGATAGCCACCCATGATTCCTGTTAACTGTTCACCCATGAATCCATATCGTTGATATGGTTCATAAGCCGCCAGTTTAGCTGATTGAGCTTCTGTATCAGCGATGGCTTGTCTATAACTTAAATCTTGTTGATTACCTTGCTGTAACATACCAATATTTTGTTGTGCCAACCCGGGTTGAAGCTGAGCTAATCCTTGTTGGTATTGTCCTAAACCTAGTTGGTTCATATAATCTTGTTGGCGGGCGCCTTGCGCTTGTTGAAATGATTGACCTTGTTGTTGAGCCACCATCTGTCCTACCATTCGATTATATTCCGTATCAGCTATTGATTGGGCTACACCTGATCTTGCTCCACCAAAAGCTCCTGCGCCTACGGTCTGTGCATTTCGTCCAATGTCTTGCTGAGCTTTAACATCAGCCATCTGATCTTGCATCGCTTGAATAACATTGGAAGTATAAGGACTCATGTATTCAGAAATCGAACCTGCTCCGGTACCGGCTCCTGGTCCCGTTAATGCTCCTGCTGCTGTGCCATAAGTTCCAGCCTTATCCATAAAAGGT
>Ga0310342_100000332_pt1 | contig 25540 bp, 35 predicted proteins | sample S15DNA20500_MG_FD_206155 | JGI IMG/M metagenome (GOLD analysis project Ga0310342, IMG submission 206155) | Marine microbial communities from station ALOHA, North Pacific Subtropical Gyre - S1503-DNA-20-500_MG | ecosystem: Environmental > Aquatic > Marine > Oceanic | place: Pacific Ocean: North...
GGGGTACAGGAACATGGGATGCATCCACATGGGGAACAGCACGAACTTCAACTCAAATTATATTAGATCCTGGTAGTTGGTCTTTAGATAATTTTGGAGAAAAATTAATTGCAACTATTCATAATGGTAAAACTTTTATATGGGATCCTAGCTTAGCTAATCCTTTAACAAGACGAGCAATCATTGCGACTAATAATCCAACAAAATCAGTAATGTCAATTGTTTCGGATCGCGATAGGCATTTAATTCAATTGGGTACTGAAACTACTATTGGCAGTGCCTCCACTCAAGATCAAATGTATCTTCGCTTCTCGGATCAGGAAGATGAAACAGATTATGTTCCTACTTCTACTAATACTGCAGGAACGATGTATTTGGATCAAGGAAATAAAATTATGGGAGCCGTTCAGGGAAAAGATTATATTTTAATATTAACAGATACAGCGGCTTACATTATGCAATATGTAGGACCCCCTTTTACCTTTAGTATCAGGCAAGTAGGCTCTGATTGTGGTCTCATTGGCCAACATGCTATAGCCTATGCTAATGGTGTAATATTCTGGATGGGAAATGGTGGAGGATTTTTTATGTTTGATGGATCCGTTAAACCTGTTCCTTGTTTAGTGGAAGATTTTGTATTTACAACCGATGGAGATAATTTAGGGATTAATTATGATACTGGAGGAGAATTAGTTTTTGCTGGCCATAACGCTTTATTCAATGAAGTTTCTTGGTTCTATCCCCAAGCTGCAGCCGATCAAATAGATAGAATTGTGACTTATAATTATATGGAAAGAGTCTGGACTACAGGAACTTTAGATAGAACAACCTGGAGCAATCCAGATATTTATGCTTTACCTTTTGCTACTGAATATGAAACTACAGCTAAACCTACGATGCCAACGATTAATGGGGTAAGTAATGGCCGTAGTATTTTTTATGAACACGAAACTGGAAGCGATCAAACCCGTCGTTATAGTACTGGAAATGTAGTGTCAGCTATTGCTTCTTCTATTCGTTCCGGTGATTTTGATTTAGATGTAGATGGAGACGGACAATATTATATGAGTGTCAGACGATTCATTCCTGATTTTAAGCACCTTAATGGAACAGCTAATGTTACTATTTATTTACGAAGATTTCCAAATGATACGGCAACTGGTTCTCCCTTGGGTCCCTTTACTGTTTCTACAAGTACGGAACAAGTATGGACTAGAGCTCGAAGCAGATTAGCTAGTTTTAAAGTATCAGCAGATGAACTAGCCAGCAATTGGCGATACGGATTATTTAGATTTGATTCTCGACCTGATGGAATGCGATAATGGCTAAAGTAACTGTACTCATTCCAGAACCGAAAGAAGATTATGATGTTTCTAATCAAAGACAAATTCACGAGGCTTTAACAACTTTTAAAAATCAATTAAACACTTCTTACCAAGAAGATTTAAGAAAGGAACAGGAAGCTTTTAACTTTTTCATGTCATGAGTATACAATATAAAAACGCAGGCTTTGATTTAACTACTACCAATATGACTACATGTCTGACAATGGATACTGGTTCCAGAGCTATTATTCAAAATTTTCAATGTGCTAATGTTTCTACTGGTGCTATTATTGTTAAATCTTCTTTTACTGATAGTTCCGCTTCCACTACTTATCAAATTGGAATAGAATCAATAGCCGCTGGAGACACTACCAACTTAGCTAAAGGAGTTTTAATTCTGGAAGAAAGTGATTCATTGAAAGCTCAATGTGCTGCTACAGCTAATGTTGCTAAAGGCGTTATATCTTACGCCCTTATTAATCGTGACGACGAGAATGGGTAAGGCACCAAAATATGGGACTAATCTTTACCATAAAAGAACCAAGAAGAAAAGGCCTGGACGACATGCTAAAAACTATAGTAAAAGGATACCTAAGAAATCTAAAAATAGAGGACAAGGAAAATAAATGAAATATACAACAATTGATGGTGAACAAGTACCTGTATTACCCGCAAAAGCTACTGAAATAGTTAAGCACAAAATAACAGGTAAGGTTTATGCATCCAAAGAGGAATTTGATAAAGATGTAGCAGATCCTAATACTGATACTAAAAAAGAAGACTTTAGTCAGGATGTGGAAATAACAGTTGCATCTCTCACAGTATTTGGTAAAACCAAAAAATAATGTTACCATATGGAGGAACCGAAATTCAATTTGATTACCTCCGTAAATATGCCACGAGACATCTTCTTGATCTAGTTCAAATAACAACTTCTGTACCAGAAAAAGAACCTCTTCATCCTCTGCGCCCTAATATTCTTTGGATTAAGAATTCGTATGATCAACCTAATGTAGCACCGTGGTTTAAAGATAAAACTAATCATAGTAAATATGATTGGTATGTTTTTAATTCTCACTGGACTTATGAAAAATATAGATATTTTTTTGATGTTCCAGATACCCGTTGTCTTGTCATAAAAAACGGAATTGACTATGAGGAATTAAAATTAAAGACTGATTTTACTTATAAGACTCCTTTAAAATTAATTTATTTTTCAACTCCTTGGCGTGGCCTAGATGTTTTATTAGATGCCATGCAACTTTTAGAAAAAGATGAAGATATTACTTTGGATGTATATTCCAGCACCATCATTTATGGTGATGGCTTTCACAGAGAAAATGATAAAAAATTTCACAAGCTTTATGATCAAGCTGATCTATCAAAAAATGTTTACAATAAAGGTTATTGTCATCATGATGAATTAGTAGGACTTTTAAAAAATTATCATGTGAGTGTTCACCCTTCTACTTTTGAAGAGACATTTTGTATTTCGGCTATGGAAGCATTAGCTTCTGGCTGTATGCTAATAACCACGGATCTCGGGGCTCTTCCAGAAACCTGTGCTGAATTTCCAATCTATATGCCCTATTCAAAAAATAAAAAACATTTAGTAGAGCAAACCGTTGATTCTATTAAACAAGCTAAAGCTATTCTAGGTGCTCAAGATCTGAGTCAGAACTTGAAATTTCAACAACAATATTATAAGAACTATTATGACTGGAAACTTTTAGGAAGATTTTGGGATAGATTTTTAACAGGAGCTATTAATGACAGAAAAGAAAGAAAAAACATCACTTAAACCTGCAAATAGGATTAGTGTTTTACCACGCGATAAAAGTGAAGAAAAAAGAATAAAAAAAGAAGAAGTTCTTAAACAATCCCCTGGATTATTTATATCAACTCCAGTTCATTCAGAAGTTTGTTTGCATTATATGAAATCCTGTTTGGATTTACAAAAAGAATGTCTTTTAAATAATGTTAATATTGTTTTTCAACTAATGAAAAGTAGTTTAGTTACGCAAGGACGAAACTTATGTGTAGCTTCTTTCTTAAGTTCAAATACAAGTCAAATGTGTTTTATCGATGCTGATATGTCTTTTTCTGTACGATCTATTTATAGAATGTTTGAATCTCCTCATGAAGTTACTCTGGTTCCTTATCCTATGAAAACGGTGGATGCTAATAAATTTAGGCAAGATGATGACAGAAGACCAAGCGACCACCCAGATACTAAAGGTTATACTTTCCCTGTAGAGCTACCTGATTTAGAAAATATTGATATGAAACAAGGATTTGTTGAAGTAAATAAAGGACCAACAGGTTGCATGATGATTAAACGGAGTGCCTTTGATAAATTAATAAAAGCTTATCCTCATTTAACAGTATCACAAAAAACATTAATTAATGGAAAGATGGTTGAAAAGGAAAATTATTGGAACTTTTTTGATACTTACTATGATAGAAAAACTAAAGTTTATCTAGGAGAAGACTTCTATTTTTGTAAGCTATGGAAAGATATTGGTGGTAAAATATATGCTCTTGCAGATGAAGAAATAGGCCATGTAGGCGAAAAAATGTATCGAGGAAAATTATTTCAAGAATTGGTCAAAACTAAAGATAAAATCCCTATGAGCACAGAACTTAAAAAATAGGCCCTCAAATTTTAGAGTATTCAAACCTTTTATCCCATCATCTCCCATAGCACCTAATCCATACAGTATTGCTAAGAGCACCATATGACTGTAAAATGGTAATTACTTAAGTATTTTATTATGGATCCAATAACACTAGCATTGGCCACATTTGGCGTACAGAAACTACGGGGAAAATCGACTAAACGGTCGTTTAGAGATGCCCTCATTGTAGGTGGTATTGGTCAATTAGGCGGAATGGCTGGAGTAAAAGGAATGTCCGCTTATGGCAATCCTGCTATGGCTGGAAGTCTTAGTGCTGGAGGAAATTATCTAGGTGGAGCTCAGGCGGCTAACATGGGTATCGGCCAACAATTTGCAACTACTAAGGTCGGAGGAACTCTTGCTAATATGTGGGGCACTGCTCCAGAAGCAGCAACCAAAACAACACCAGCAACAAAAGGATCAGGATTCCTAGGCTGGGGTAAAGGAGCTCAAATAGGAGCTGGTTTAGGTTTAGCTACTTTACTGGAAGGTGATGAAAAGATGCCCGATCCACCATTCACGGAACAAGATTACAAAGACGCTTACAACGAACAATCAAAATTAACATCAGGATTATCAGATAGATTTGATTATGGTAGCACACCTAATCCTCATTACTATGGTGGTGCTGGACTAGGAAATATATATAATTATAATAAAGGAGGACTAGCGTCCCTTCGTATTCAAAAATTTGCAACAGGAGGAGTTAGTTATTTACCTTCAAAAATAGATCACGATGAAAAAGATACTAATAATTATGTTAGAGCTGGAGGACAGATTGCAGACGGCGCTGGAGCTGGTGATAAAAATAAAGATACCATTTTAGCTCAATTAGCTGATGGAGAATTTGTATCTCGATCAGATGCTATTTTAGGAGCTGGTATTATTGAAGGAGCTGCGCCTAATTCAGAAGAAGAAATGAGAAAAAAAGGGGCTGCCTTCTTTTATAGCCAACAAGCAAAATTTAAACGTGTATTTGACTTATTAAATGCTAGCAAAAAAACAACACATTAAACAAGGAGTAGACGTTTTATGGATTAAGCCAAAAGACCTGGATCAATACTGGAATCTAGTTCATTTCATGATTGCTGAAGGATTAAATTTTGATGGCAATCCTATGGATGTTAAGGAAATTAAAAACCTTATTAAAAAAGGTGAGTATCAACTTTTTATAATGTTTGGTTCTGATGATGGAGATAAACTTAAAGTATTTGGATGTTTTGTCACTAGAATTTTAGCATTGCCTAAATTTAAACAAGTAGAAGTTATTTTACTTAAAGGAGAAAAAAGAGAACTTTGGCAAGAAAATGCAGCAAAAATGATAGAAAAATTAGGAAAAGATAATAAATGTAAACGCGTAGCAGTTTTAGCAAGACCTGGCTGGAGGAACTTTTTAGAACCTTTCGGCTGGAAAGTTAAACGCTATTTATATCAAAAGGATTTAATATGAGTTTTATATTCGGCGGTGGTAGCAGTGGTGGCGGAGGTGGAGGACCCACTTCAGGAACACAAGTTTCCATTGCCAGAGAAGCACCAGAAGTTGAAGCAAGAAAACTATCACTTTACGATCAAGCCTTAAAATTAGCGCAAAGTCCCGTACCATTACCAGCTTATCAAGTTGCTGGACCGCCTCCAAATATGCAGGCAGGATTTAATTTAGCTGGACAAACAGGTGTAGGAGCTGGAACTCTGACTTCAGGAATTGGAGCCCTAGGAGGTGCACAAACACTAGCAGGAGCAGCTCCTAATATTTCTCAGTTTTATAATCCTTACCAATCTTATGTAACAGATGAAATTAATAGACAAGCGCAAATAAGACAAAATGAATTAGGTGCCGAAGCTGTACAATCAGGAGCTTTTGGTGGAGCAAGACAAGGAGTGGCTTCAGCAGAACTTGATAGAGCAAGACTCAATCAAATTGGACTTTCCCAAGCTGGAGGTTATACACAAGCTTTAGGTGCAGCCCAACGACAACAACAATTAGGTGTACAAACAGGTTTACAGTCGGGACAACTTTATGGACAATTAGGCCAAGCTCAACAAGGCATGCAACAACAAGATATTAGTAATTTGATGCAAGCGGGTGGGGTTCAACAACAATTAGGCCAGCAGGCTTTAGAGGCTCAACGAATGACAACCATGACTAGAGCATATGAGCCTTATCAAAGATTAGAATTTATGAAAGGTCTAATGACCAATCTACCAACAGGCCAGAGTGCAATGACAGCAACCACGGCTCCCGGAACCAATCCGTTTGCTCAAGCAGTCGGAACTGGTATTGGAGCTTATGCTGCTTACAATATGGCTAATAGACAGCCAAGTAATATTAATATTGGTCAACCTTACAAACAGTAGGAAATTCTATGAATGATCCAGTCTTAAACCGAAAACTGTTTAGGCATAAAGCTCAAATTATCCATAACCAAATTCCTAAATTACAACAAGGAGGAGATGCTTGGTATAGAGCTGGAGCAGGATTCAAAAGCAAATGGCAAGGAAGCCCAGCAAGACATCTTTGGGATTTTAATAGAGGTCGAATGTACAATACTGCAATGCTAGCGGCTCCATGGAAAAAAGGACAAGCGGTATTGGGTGCAGGAAAATACGCACTTGGAAAAGCTTTTCAAAAAAGTGGAGTTCCTTGGGCAGCCAAAAAAGCTTGGCCTTATAGTGGAATTCCTAAAACAGTTAGAGGTGCAAAGCAACTCGTAAGAAAATCTCCAGCAGCCGCTAAAATAGCGGGTGGAGCTAAAGTACTCGGTGGTGGTTATCTAGCATATGAAGGTCTTACAGAAGGAGCCAAAGAATTAAAAAAAGGTAATGTTGGAACAGCAGCCTTATATGGAGGAAGTGGTTTATGGGGAGGTGGAATTGGACTCAGAGGCTATCGATTATTTAAAAGAGGACAAGCAGCAAAAAAAGGAAAAGAAGGAATTGCGGCTTTTAAAAAAGCTACTTCGAGAGCCTCAGCTTATGAAAAAAATCCATTCTTCGGAAAACATAGTGGTAAATTAATGATTGGTGGAGCAATAGGAGCCTATGCGCTTGGCGAAGGAGAAGCTGAAGCATATGAGCAAATTTTAGATCAACTTTCAAACGATCAAAAAGATGAAGTTTGGGAAATTGCTACAACATTCGCTAAAGATCTTGAGAATGTAACTAAAAAAGAACGAGCAAAAGCTGTAGAAATATGGGTTAATCAACAAAAAGAAAAATTAGAAAGCAGTCCTGAAAAATCACCAGGACATCCAAGTAACGAAGGAGCAACAACTTTAGAAGCGGAATCTACGGTGCCTAATTCAGGAAGTCCTTTAAATGCTGAGGAAGCAGCAATTTTAAAAGGTCAAAAAGAAGAAAATGCTAAAGCTGAAGCGGCAGCTTTAAAAACGAAATTTGATAATTCCGATATGGCAACTCAAAGGGAATTTTTAAAATTCAGACAATCAATCACTGATCTAACAGGAACGTATGGTAATGATAGAGATTTAATTTTAATGAAAATGGCATCAGGAATGATGACGGGTCGAACACCTCATAAAGGTTTAAAAGGATTTATGGATGTTACAGGACAAGCAATGGGACCAACAGTAGATACAGCTTTAGCTTTAAGCAATGCTCAAAAAGGTAGAGATACCGATTTGGCAACGGCTTTTCTTAAAATGAAACAAGAACAAGCAGAAGCAGCTGAAGGAGGAGGTATTAAATTAAAAGGAGAACTTAAATCTTTTGTAGTTGAAGACCCAGCTAATCCAGCAACGGGATATAGAGGATCTCTTTACGGCTTTAAAGTTGTTCAAGGTCAATTTGATGAAAACTCAGGACTTATTTACGAAATGGGAACTAATCAAACTTATTCACTTCTAGGAGGAACCAACATCAAAGAAGCTGGGGGAAGTGCTGCTCAATTACAAAAATCTCGATCAAAATTAAGCAGTATGGGAATTGGACTCGATTATGTTAACCACATTCTTTACGATATGCCTGATAATTTAAAAGGAGTTACAGGTTTAATGAAATTAATGGGATCTGACTGGATTTCAGAATCTAGCACTTGGGACGGAATGCAAAATAAATATACTCAAGGAGCTGATAGTCTAGCTAATTATGTAAGTTCAAATATTCTTGATCCTTCACTGTTCACCGACGCCGACGGAAAAGCATTAATGACAACAATAGTAGATGAAGATGGAAAAGAGAAAGAAATAACTCAGTACGACTGGGCTGTTCAGAATCTTCAAAATAAAGATAATGAAGCTAGAGAAAATCTACAAAAGGGTAATAGGAATTGGTTTGGATTACAAGTAAGCACAGAAGAGCTGGATCAATTAACTAAAGCGGCTTTGATCGAAAACCGTTTAAAATATATTATTGCGAATGCAAATAAATCAGAAGATCGTTTAACACGATGGGATATTGAAAATGCAGAAAAAAGTACTTCTATCCTATCCTTCTACTCTTTCAAGAAAAGATTCAGTGCTGCAGGCGTTAATTCTCAAATGAGAGCCCTTCAAGCGGAACTTCAAAACAACTTTGATAAGGAAGCACGAAACTATCAACAGTTGGGAGGAACCAATAATTATCTATTAAACTTTAATAGTGTGAAAAAAATTAGAGATTGGAATGTAGCATCAGGAATGGAAATAGCTGAAGCACAGCTTCCTGATATATTGGATAGTATTCCAATTGAAGGAGTTGGTGGATAATGGCTGATCTTAAAACATTACAAGAAGCGATAGATAACAAACAAATCGATACTTCTAAATTAAATCGAAAACAATTAGGTGCATTGGATAAAGCTTTTAAAGACGGAATTCTAAAAGGCTACAACAGTGTCGCTGAACTACAACACGAACTAGGAGGAGCCGCTGACACGTTAGCAGCAGAAAAAGAAAAACAACTCAGACCTTTTCAAGCAGCAACGGTGAGCGCCGTTTATCCCGAGGGCATCCAGCGTGCCGATTTTGAAATGGTTGGGGATGTAGCAGGAAATATGATTCCTTATATTTTAGATGGTAAAAAAATTTTAAACCAAATAACAATGGGTGGAGGCGCAGCAGAATACACTCTTCAAGCAGCAAATCATAATATAGGAAGATTCCAATCTTTAGCAGGGAAAGTTGTTAGCAGAACTCCTGCAGGAAGAACTGTAGGAATTCTTGGACGAGTGGCTGCAGTTTTAGGACGTGCTAAAAATTTTGGCAAAGCAGCCTTAGAACAATTAAAATATGGAACTCCAGTAGTAGGCAAAGTAATGCCTAAAGGCATTAGCGCTAGGCCTCATATGCTTCCCACTCAATTACTTCAGACAGAATTAAAATCCCAAATGTTGGGAATGGGAGGTGCAGGTACAGGTTCTCTTCTTTATGGTATGGCAGAAGCAGTCACTGATGTTGGAGGAGCAGCTCAAGAAGATTTAGGAAGTGTAAGTGATCAGGCAATAGACAGCCTTTCTCCAGTTGACCAGGAAATTGTTCACGCTACAACAGCGATGAAAAATGCAATGATTTATAATGGAGTAGGTTTTGGCTTACTTCCCATGCTGGCCGCAACAGGAAGAGGTTTAAAAGGTCTTTTAGGTCTTAAAGGAAAAATATCTAAAGAGATTGCCGAAGAAGCTTACAAGTATGGTAATGATGCTAATCTATCTATGGTCATGGATAGAAATCGTGGATCTGTTGCACGATTCTTTAAAGATTTTATGAGAACCATCGGGGTCTTCCCTTTAATTGGGCCTCCTAGACAAGCTCAAAGACGAGCACTACATGGACAATGGTATAACAATTTTTTAGATCATTTAGATGCAGGTGTTCCTTTCGAACATGCAGAATTGTTATCTCTGGAAGCATTAGGACAAATGAGAAGAAACTTTGTTAAACTCCATGACGCCATTGGCGTTAAGTATGATACTGTTTTCAAAATGGCGGATGCTTTGGGTCCTGAGCTTAAACTTATTCCCACTGACAATATTAAAACGACGGCAAATCGAATCAGAGCCGACTTAAAAGCTGCATATCCAGACAGATTTGTAGATTATGGAGCAGATATGATTAAAGGAATTCAAATTACTGAATTCGATGATCCTATTTTAAAATTTTTACATGTTGTTGACAATATGGGTGCAGAAAATATTACCGCTAAACAATATATTAATTTAAATAAAATACTAACTAATGTTCTACCTAATACCAGAATTCACGATCCACGGGGCATGGTTAAAGCTTTCAGAGAATCATTAAGAAAAGATTTTAATGCTATAGCTGGTGATCAGGGCGTAGCTAATGTTCTAAAAAATCCAGCCGTCAAAGAACAATTTGATTCTTTAGTATCCACACAAGGTAAAGCAGGAGCTGATGCTTATCTAGGTAATCTTGTAGAGGGTTTAAAATCTACAGGTAATGAATTAATGGCGGCTAATAAATTTTTCCACGATACTGTAATGCCTTATGCCTTTACTCCAACAGCTAAAGCCCTAAGCAAAGTCGATCCAAGTATTTTTACCAATATGGGATTATTAGGAATTGCTAGTGGTAGAGGAACGATAGATCCAAATCTGCTTTGGGAAAAAACCATTAAACAAATTATGAGATCCCCTAACGCCAAAGCTGTTAACGATTTAAAATGGATGTTAGGTTATGATCATAGCAAAACAGGCAAAGAAATTTTTGATCGATTCAGATCTTTATATATGTTTGATGCTTTTACTACAGCGTATGCAAAAAAACCACCAAATGCTGCGGCAGGAAGTCTTTTTGAGCTTATGGAACAATCACGACTTAAAGGAGTTTTAGATGGTCGTTATGTTGATGAAATTAATAAAAATGTGGGTAAGATGGGGCATAATCAAGGCCCAACCTTCACCCAAGATGCTTTTATCAAAGGAATTGATCCTGTTAAATCGGTGGCTTCAGGTATTGGAACTGTACGATACAGAGATTTAAAAGCATTACCAGGAGAAGTGGCTCAATTGGATGTAGAAAGATTTGTTAAAAATCTAGGTTTGATAGGAGATGATTCTACTATTACTGCTTCTAAAGGTAAAATAATTGAAATGTATGGTGGAGGAGAAACAGGAAAAAAAGCTCTAGCACATCTTGAAGGAATTATTAGAATTATGAGAGCTGAAGCGGATGTGCCTATTGCTGACTCTTCAGTGTTCCTACAAAGAAGATTCACTTTAGGAGCTGGAAAAGCCATTGGAGGAGGCATGTTAGCAATGGGTGGAATGGCTAACCTACCTTTAACGATTGCCTTTGTATTGGCTTCTCGATCTATTGGACAAGCTTTAGGAAGTCCACAGATGTTAAAGAGAACTTTTGATCTTTTTACCAATTTGGAAAGAATGGGAAGATCAGGTAGCAAAATAGAAAACAGACAGTATGCAAAATTATTTTTCGAATGGCTTAACCATTGGGATGACGAACCAAAAGACTTTCCAAAAGTGAGTCCTAATAGTATTAACTTTCAAGAAATTTCAGACTATTTGCTTCAAATGCAAAGTCAGGTTCCTGAAGCTAACTTTGATAAAGATGGCCTTAATAATGAAATAAGAAAAAGAGCGTTCTATGAAGAATATAAATTACAAAACGCTCCAGCAGATGTTATTGCTGCAGGAGCTAATTTTATAAGAGGTACGGTAGCAGCCTTAGATAATCAAGTAAAAATAGAAGAAGCTGGAACCCAAGCTTTAGAGGCTCCTAAATTACCTAACATTCCCCAACGAGCTTCAGTAGGAGCTAATGCACAAATTCCTGGTCAAGAACTAGGTGCAGGTCAAGGAATTAAAGAAACCTATGCAAATTTATTTCCCCAGGATAATCTGGGACAAGCAATAGCAAATAAAAATGTCCAAAGATCAGTCTAATCACAGAGTTTTATCTCAACGAATCACGGATCACGAGAAATTGTGTAGAATCATGCAAAAACAAACACATGCTAGAATTGCTAGTATTAAAAAACAAATCGAACGTCTAGAAAAAATTGTTATTTCATCTGCAGCTTTTGTTATTATAGGTCTTTTCACAATAGTTTTTGCTTTAATTAAATTTCATTTCTGATAAAAGAATGAGGTGAAACTTTTAAAACAAGACACCAAATTCTTTATAGGCGATTTTAAAAAAATCAATAAATACAACTACACTACTTATACTCGTGACGACGATCACGGACCACGAACTTATAAAGTAAACAATCTTAATTTACCTAGCGTTACTAATATTCTTCAATTTACTCAATCCAAAGATAAACAACAAGGCCTGGATAAATGGCGTGAACGAGTTGGATTTCATGAAGCTATGGAAATTGTTCAACAAGCAGCTAAACGAGGCACCGAGATGCACAAAGTTTTAGAAAAATATATAAATGGAGAAGGTTACCTTAATCTTTCAGATGAAGGAACAAAACCTCGTTTGATGGCTCATGAAATTATTCAAAATTTAGGTCCTTTAAAAGTAGTCTATGGAACTGAAATAAGTTTAACTGGAAAAAATAGATGGGCTGGCTCAACTGATGTAATCGGAGAATATAATGGTAAACCTACCATTATCGACTTTAAACAGTCAAATAAACCGAAACGAGAAGAATGGATTGAGGATTATTATTATCAGATTGCCGCTTATTCTTTAGCTCATGAAGAACACTATGGTCCTATTGATCAAGGCTTAATCGCTATTTGTACCGTAGATGGATTATATCAAGAATTCATAATGGATGCCGTTAAGTTGGATGAATATGAGAATAAATGGTTGGAACGACTAGAGCGATATGAGAAAAAACACGAAGAATTTGAAGCAGAACAAAAGAAAAAATTGGGAAAGTTTTATATAAGTCCAGAAGAACGAAAAGCGTGGCGAAAAGCTAATGCGGGTAAAACGGCTGAAGATTTTATGAAAGAATTCAAAACAGAAACTAATCAGGAAAAACTAGATAAAACATTTGATAAAGTCTTCAATAAGCCTAAAGCCACTTCTTAGCTTCTTCCCCAAGAGTCTGGGCACTTAATTTAATCTTTCGTTGAAGAGCTGAAATAATCATCATTTCTATGGAGTTTGGCACAATTAGGTCAATGTAAGTGACCTTATTTTTTTGACCAATTCGATGAGCGCGATCTTCGCTTTGCTTCCGGACTTCAAGATTGTAACTATTACTAAAATATATAACATTCCTAGCAGCAGTAAGGGTAAGACCATAACCACCAGTAGAAGGATTACCAACGAGGAAACGACATCTGTCATTATGCTGAAAATTTTTAACAGCATCTTTACGTAAGTCGACAGAATCTTTTCCGTATATCGAAACCACTGAATCTTTTCCATACAGATCCCCCAGTGTTTGTTTTATGTTTTCTATGTTATGCACGTATGTTGCCCATATAATACACTTCCCAGTAGCCTCTTCCAAGATGCTTAGTAATTCTTTCATTTTTGGACACTTTTTAAAACTGTAGATATCTCCTTTGTCCGTTTTTAAAAATCCATTACAGATTTGATGAAGTCTTAAAATTTCTGTTAATTTATTAGCAAAACTTACACTATCATCTTGAATTAAAGCTCTGGCTTTTTTTCTAAGTTCTTCATAAACACCTTTTTGTTCTATATTTAAATCAACACTTCGTTGAGTATAAACTTTAGGTGGAAGATCCAAACAGTCATCTTTAGTAACCCGAAAAGAGAATTCTTTTAATTTTCTATCCAATTCATCAAGATTGGTATAATATTTTGGCATTAAAATTTGTCTTCCGGCCAGTTCAATTTGTTGCATTACTGCATACCTGGCTCTAAAAGTATAAAAAGATTCAAAACCTAATAATGCTTTACTTAAAAAGGCACATTGAGTATAAAGATCTAATGGAGACTTTGTTACTGGGGAGCCTGTTAGTATTCTTCGGTATTTTACCACTGTACTTAATTTACAAATCGCTTTTGTTCTTAGTGCTGTTGGTGATTTTATTGTTGTGCTTTCGTCAATGACCATCATAGAAAGCTTTCCCGTTAGATTTAGTCTTTGGTGTAGCCAGCGTTGTCCTGATTTATGGGAAAGGGCTTCTACATTCATTAATATGTATATTAGTTCCTTTGATTTATCTGCTTTAATTAATTCTTTATCTTTATTAACTTTCCAACACCAGATATAGGGGGTGACTGGAGAATGATCCACAATCTCTTGTACCCAATTTCTATAAACAGAATTAGGCGCAATAACAATTACTTCCTTTATTTCTTTTTGCTGATATAAATAAGCTGCATTATCAATGATGACTTTAGTTTTACCAGTCCCCATTTCCATGAAATATGCGAATGTTTTTCTGAGAGCCCCGATATTTAGGGCATCGCGTTGGTGCTGATACGGTTTTGTTTTATATCGATACATGATTCGTCTTACAATACTTTTAAAGTATTCTTAAACTTTTTATATTTTTTTCTTTACTTCGTCAAACATATAATTTATACAGGTCCTTGGAGGTTCTTATGGACTTAGAAGCAGAATCGACCATACAAGTCGATACAGCAGTGTCCCTGGACATTGCAAAATCTTGCAACAAGTTATTGGAAACTCAGAAACAGATAGCAGATATTGACGAACAATTAAAAACGTTAAAATCACAAGAAACTATTCTTTCTGAGCAAACCATTCCCAACTTGATGCATAATGCGGGTGTATCTTTAATTAAACTTAAAGATGGATCTTCCGTAGAAATAAGACCTTTTTACGGAGCTAGAATTCCACTTCCTAAAGTGGAAGAAGCTTTTAGTTGGCTTCGTGAAAATGGACATGGGGACTTAATCAAGAATAATGTTATGGTTACTTTTCAACGTAAACAAGATAATGAAGCTAAATCTCTTGTTGCGGAGTTAAGAGATAAAGGCCACAATGTTAAACAGGCCGAAAAGGTGGAACCAATGACTTTGAAAGCGTTTGTAAAAGAACAAATTCAAGAGGGTAAAAACGTTCCAGTTGATTTATTCGGCGTCTATGTTGCAAGTAAAACTAAAATAACCACGAAGGAGTAAACATGCAAACACGGCAACAAGCACCATCTCAGGCTAAAGAGATTCAAAAAAAAGAAGCACATTTGCCAGCTGCTATTAATTTAGAAGAGGCATCTGGAGAAGGTCTAGAGTTCGTTAGTGCTAAAGACCTTAAACTTCCTATACTTAAAATCTTGTACGCAAATTCACCTGTACTAGATAAAAACGATGGGAAATATATAGCTAATGCGGAAAAAGGAGATATATACAATGAAGTAACCGGAAATCTCTGGAAAGGGACAGACGGGATCATTGTTGTTCCTTGTTTATATATCAACACTTTTAATGAGTGGAAAGACAAAGGGGATAGAGATAGCCCTGGAAGACCTATTAATATTCATACGGATCCTTCCATTATGTCTGAAACCAAAAGAGGTGAGGATAACAAGGATAGACTTCCAAATGGTAATTATGTGGAAGATACAGGTAATCATTTTGTCTTTATTTTAGACAAAGATTATCTACCACAAGAACAAGCAGTAATTGCTATGAAGTCTACTCAAAAGAAGAAATCTAAAACCTGGAATTCGATGATGCAGACTCGAAGAGCGAAAGGTACTAAAGGTTTCTTTAGACCACCATCATGGGCAACTACCTATCGCTTAACTACAACTAGAGAATCAAATTCTCAAAATGTTTGGTATGGTTGGGTTGTGGAATTTGACAACTTCCTAGACACAACTAAGATGGCAAAAACTCTCGAAATTACGAGAGGTTTTTATCAAAGCTCTATGAAGAGTGATATCTTTGGTAAAGTTGATTTTGGTGTCACACAAGCACAAGATGTAAGTCAGGATACAAAAGCAACCGTTCCGTTCTAAATGCTAAAGCGATTAGCAGATCTTTTTGAAGGGGATCCTGATCAGTTCATCACGACCTCACTTACGGGTGAGGTCGATGAACGTGGCAAGCATCAGGCTAAATATGTCACGATTCACGAACCTCTCACTTCAGATAAATGGCAAGAACATTTAGATGGTAAAGTTAGAGTCGGGGTGCGACCCGAAAACAATGAAAAAGCCAAGTGGGGATGTATCGATGTCGATCCCACCACTTATAAAAATTATTCTCAAAAAAAATATGTCGGTATTATCCAAGAATATAATCTCCCTTTAGTTCCTGTAAAATCTAAATCAGGAGGTCTTCATTTATTTTTATTTTTAAAAGATTGGGCTTCTGTTGAAGATATTAGAAAAAAATTAGACGAGTGGAATGATACTTTTTTTATGGCAAATGAAGTCTTCCCAATGAATAAAGCAGTAACAATGCCATACCACAACATGAATGCAACAACAGAATTTGCCTTTGACGATAACTCAAATCCATTGATGATAGGATCATTTCTAACGTTAGCTGAATCGAAACGATTATCAGTAAAAGAATTATATAACCTGAAAACGAATGCATATGAACCTGAAGCCGACTGGCAACATTATCCTCCATGTGTGCAAAAACTTATAACAGACCCCTGGCCTGGAAACAATCGAAATAACTTTTTATTCAATATTTTAGTTTTAGAAAATAAAAAAACTGATGGTAATTTAGACATCAAGGCACTTCAAGAAATTGCTCTTGACCGTAACAAGCAATGCTTCAGTAAGCCTATGAAAAGTAGTGAAGCTAAAGCTATTGCTAAATCAGTTAAAATGCATGGCTATCATTTTAAATGTCCACCCAAGCACAATGAATTAGTTCCTATTTGTAATAAAGAATTATGTAAAACACGTAAACTAGGTATTGGTCCACAAGTACCAGAAATGATAGATCAATTTAAAGAAATTTCTTATACTAGAGATACTAAAACTATTTATTTTAGCTTCACTTATCGTGACCAACGAATCACGGTTCAGCCCGAAGATATGAAAGATGAAAAATCTTGGCGTACTAAATTATTAAAATATGGAATTTTTTGGTTATCCTTACCTAAAACCAGAGCAGGACCAGCCCCTTTTGAATTACTACTTAAAGAACTTACAGCACGAGCCATTGAAAATGAAAAAATGAAATTTACTGATACCATTGATGAAGAAAAATATAATACTCTTAAATCCTTTTTCGAAAAAACAATTGAAGAAGATGATTTTTCGAAGTTAAAAGATGGTTATGTGGTGTTAGATTCTAAAACTAGAATATGTTATTTCAAACGTTCTACTTTAGAATATTATATCAAAGCTCATGCTACTAAAATCTTTAGTAGTACGATGGATGCTCTACATTATTTAGGTTGTGAACGACATGAATATTACCAAGGAGAAAAAAATATTTGGTATGTTCAAATGCCAGAATTTATTAATCACGTAGAAATTAAAAGTACTAACAATACTAAAAAGGAACCAACTGAGCTAGATGATGAATACCACACAGGAACAGGAAAATTTAGAACAAAAAAATCTAAAAAGCCTTTACCACAAGACAATTAAAATCTTTGGTCCTCCTGGAACAGGAAAAACTGAAACTTTAATTGGGCGAGTGCTAACCAGAGCTTTGCAAAATGATATTTCTCCAAAAGATATTGCATTTATTTCTTTTACCAATAAAGCTGTGGATACTGCAGCCATGCGTGCTTTAAAAGCTTTTCCTCAATATACCTCAGAAGATTTTTACCGATTTAAAACTTTGCATAAATATTGTAGAAGATATTTTGATGAAGATATTTTTGATCCTAAAGACTGTATGGTGGATTTTGCTTTACAGACAAAAATTATTAAACAAAGTGATAAACGATTAGCTGATGATAATTTTACTTATCTAGATTGGTCTTTAGGGATTTATAGCAAATCAAGAAATATGTTAAGCACCCCTGAAGCAATTTATAAAAAAGAATCTTATCAAAAAGATTCGTTAGATGTTTCATTAAAAAAAATTAAAGTATATGAAGAGTATAAAAAATCAGGAAGAGAAAAACCTTTAATAGACTTTGATGATATGGTTGAAAGAACAATAGAAGAAGTTAACTTCCCTCCCCTTAAGATTTTAATTATTGATGAAGCACAAGATTGTACCCCTCTTCAATGGTCGGTTATTTATAAAATAGCTAATAATGCTGAAAGAATTTATCTAGCTGGAGATGACGACCAGGCTATTTATGAATGGAATGGAGCTAATCCCAAATATTTTACCCACTATTTTCCAGGTCGTAAAGTAAGATTAAGAACAACTAGAAGATTTGGACATGCGATCCATCATTTTTCTCAAATTATTCGACGAGGCATTTTGAATAGCGAAGAAAAGGACTACACTTATTTTAAAAAAGACGGCTATGTTAAACATTATTTAAACTTCAAGGAAATCCCTTTTAATAACTTGGATGAGACTTGGTACATTCTAGGACGGATCAATAGAACCGTTAATGAACTCCGAATGCTGGCCAAAGACTCAGGGTTGTATTTTTCAGATAATAAAGATATAAAATGCTTTGATCAAAATCAATGGGAAGCAATTAAATCGTGGACACGTATTTCAAATGGAAAACATATAAATAAAAAACAAGTAGAAAAAATGTATAAATACATTCGAGAACTAAAAGATTCCAAATTCAGAACTTCTAAATTTTGGCGTGCCGAATCGGATCTTGATACTTATGATTTTAAAAAACTTACTCAATCCTGTGGGTTAGATCTTCCTAAAGCAGCACAAAAAAAATCATGGTGGCATATCTTAAAAAGAAATTTTACTTCTCAACAAATTTTTTATTTTATAAGATTATTGAAACGATATGGACAAAAGGAATTAGATGAAAAACCTAAAATTATTATAGACACTATTCATTCAGTTAAAGGAGGCGAAGCCGAACACGTTGTGTTATACTCTAAGGCTAATTATCCTTCTCACTTTAAAAGTAAATCACGAGAAGAAAAGACCAACGAAAAAAAAGTATGGTATACAGGTGCAACTCGTGCTAGAAAGACCATTCATTTATTGAATACAGATTATAAATATAACTACCCAATCGGAGGGGATTATTTAACATATGTTCAAGAAAAATAAAATGAGTTACCAACAAAAATTCTCACGCATGATTAAAAAAGTAAAAAAACAAACCAAGTGGCGGGACATTTTTAAAATAGTTAAAGAAGCACAGAAAAGGATCAAATGAGAATTATATTTCTTTCACTTATCCTAATGTATGGATGCAGTAAAGATTCAGGAGGAATAGATTTCAATCCTGTGAGTACTCTTGTTCAAGAAATAATTAAATCGGCAAATAAAGAAAATAAAGATGACTGATAAAGATATGTTTAAAAGCACTACTTATGAAAGCCTACATAAGCAAGTAGACGGAACTCATTATAAAGGATTTAAAATTGAACCAGCACAATTCATTTCAGAAAACCATTTGGAATGGGCAGAAGGAGAAGCTATTAAATACATTTGTAGACATAAGCTTAAAGGAAAAGCAAAAAGTATTGATAAAGCAATTCATTGCCTAGAAATAATTAAAGAAAGAGATTATTCGTGAGCTTACAACTCTCAATGAATTTTAAAAAACATATTTGGTCCTGTCCTGCCGAATATAAAGATCTATCTCATGCCAAAGAAATCGCAATTGATCTAGAAACAAGAGATGAAGGAATTAATTCTGGCCAGGGGGCTGGATGGGCTACCGGCAATGGAAATATTATTGGTTTTGCTGTCGCTATAGAAGGATGGCAAGGTTATTATCCTTTTGCTCATTACGGAGGAGGAAATATGATTCCTCAGCAGGTAAAAAAATATATGAAAGATATATGTTCTCTACCTTGCACAAAAATATTTCATAATGCTCAATACGATGTTGGCTGGCTTGAGCAAGAAGGAATTAAAGTTAAAGGCCAAATTGTAGATACAATGGTAGCGGCCGCTATTGTAAATGAGAATCGATGGTCTTATTCTTTGAATGCATTATCTAAAGATTATTTAGGAGAGATTAAAGCTGAAACAGATTTGATTAATGCAGCTAAAGAACATGGAGTCGATCCTAAAGGAGAAATGTGGAAGCTCCCTGCTGAATATGTCGGCTTTTATGCCGAACAAGATGCACGACTCACGTACCTATTATGGCAACAACTTAAAAAAGAAATTATACTACAAAGTTTAGGAACGGTGTGGGAATTAGAATCTAACCTGCTCCCAGTATTAATTTCAATGCGTCAACGAGGGGTAAGAGTACAAGTGGAATTAGCTGAACAATTGCGTACAAAAATGCAGCTCCAAGAAAAAGAAATACTATTGGCCATAAACAAAGAAACAGGACTAGACACAGATATCTGGGCAGCACGCCAAATCGCAAAAGCTTTTGATAAACTGAAGATAGACTATCCACGGACTGCCAAAACAAATGAGCCATCATTCACTCAAAACTGGCTGATTAACTGTAAACATAAAATTGCTAAATTGATCGTAAAAGCACGAGAAATAAATAAATTCCACAATACCTTCTTATCTTCTATCATGAAATACCATGTGAAGGGAAGAATACATGGTGAAATAAATCAATTAAGATCCGATAATGGTGGGACGGTCTCTGGACGTTTAAGTATGTCCAACCCAAACCTTCAACAGGTACCAGCTCGAAACAAAGAGTTTGGTCCTTTGATCCGATCCTTATTCATTCCTGAAGATGGACAACTGTGGGGCTCCTTTGATTACTCGCAACAAGAACCACGCATGACGGTTCACTATGCAGCTTCTATTGGTAATGGGTATGCAGGTAGTAATGAATTAGTGGAAGCTTATCATTCAGCCAGCACAGACTTTCATCAAACTGTAGCCGATCTAGTAGGAATTGATAGAACTCAAGCTAAAACAATAGGCTTAGGTTTAATGTATGGAATGGGTAAAAATAGATTAGCTACATCTTTAGGAGTATCTAAGGAAGAAGCCAATGTCCTTATTTCTAAATACAATCGAAAGGTGCCTTTTGTTAAATTGTTATCTGATCGTTGTATGCAAACTGCAAATGATAAAGGAGTGATTCGAACTAAAAAAGGTAGAAAATGTAGATTCGATATGTGGGAGCCTAGAGACTTCGGTCTATTTACTGCCGAAACTTTTGATAATGCAGTAGCTAAATATGGGCGAGACAACATTAAACGGGCTTATACTTACAAAGCTCTTAATCGTTTAATTCAAGGATCCTCAGCTGATCAAACTAAACAAGCTATGTTATCTTGTGCTGAAGCAGGGTATCTTCCTATTCTTCAAATCCATGACGAGTTATGCTTTAATATTAATAAGTTCAATACCTCAGATATTCCAAACATTAAAAAAATAATGGAAGAATGTATTGAATTTAAATTACCTTTTGTTGTAGATGTAAAAACAGGAAAATCCTGGGGGGAGACTAAATGAGAAAGTTAATTACTGTTAAATTAACTCACGATGAGGTTATGGAAATTATTAATCTCATTACTGTTAGGAGCTTAAGTGGTTGCATGGAACCTGAGCATAAAAGTATGGGTAAAAAATTAGGTAAGGCTGTGCAAGTAGCCAACAAAAAACGGAACACGCCTCATGCACCCAAATGATGCTCGATATTTTGCTGGAATTTTAGATGGTGAAGGATGGGTTGAATGTACCAAAAGACTAAAGAAATGTTCCAATAATAAAATTTATAAATGTTCTAGTATTCATATTGAAGTTCAAATGACTCATAAAGGAGTCATGGAATGGCTTAGGGAAAAAGCTGAAGTTGGAACTTTACGTATGCGCAAAGCTGCCTCTCACCAAAATCTAGATACTTGGCGTTGGCGATGTTGCTATAGAGATGCTTATAAATTAGCTAAAGATGTTGTTCCTTACAGTATTGTAAAAAAAGAAACCTTACAACGAATCGTAGATCACTACGCTAACTAAGCGTATTTAGTTTTAGCTTTAAGCTTTACTTTTTTATTTTTCTTTTTTGCATACTTCTTGGCTTCTTCTTTGCCTTCTTTTGTGTACGCAAATTTTTTTCCACCCACTACTGGCATTTAATTATTCTCCATATTTTCTTCTTCTAATTCTTCAATAGCTTCATCTAACTCTTCGAAAAGAGTTTCCTCTTTAGCTTCGAGTTTATCAAGAGCAGTTTTTATTTTTTTTATTCTTTTTAAAGCTTTGCTCATGTTGCTATCGAAAATTTTTCTTCTTGTTCAAGTTCATTCTCAATTAGTTTTTTAACATCTTTAGTTTTAATTTCAATCCATTTCATTTCTTCACGTTGCGATGTTAAAGCTTTCTTGGCCCACTTGTGGTCCAGATCTAGTTTGTCCTGAACTAGTTGTTGCAGTGCCATCCTCTACCTCCTCAAAAGTAATAAAGGTACGTGTATCGCTATAAAACCCTTCGTTCAAGTCCGGTTTTACCGTACCCTCATCGATCATTTTCTTGAAGCCTAACAAAGCATCTTGGTCGGTGTTCGCTTCTAATTTTACATCATAATACGAACCACCAGACCTAGCTTGGATGCGATAGGTCTTCATAAGTGATAATACGACATATTGGGATATAAAGTCAAGGCTCTCTTGGAGAGCTTACAGTTATACAATCAAGTGTCCCTTCCGTGTAGTAATTACCACAATGGGGCTCTTCCAGGCTGTCATTATTTGCACGAACTTTAGCCATAATCTTGTCTATTTTGTCACCACATTGCTCTAATGTGGCGTAGTATACACCTGGACCTTCGTAGTAGTTAAAGCAATTTTCTGATGACTCTCTGCTATCAGTTGGATCAGCTATACAAAAATGTCCAAAAATAATAAAGGCAGTAAAAGTCACTTCATACTCATATAGGAGGCAGCTGGCGAATACAAGAGTATTTAGTAGCTATTTGATAACGATTAACATATAGGACATCTAGCTCCTGAAGTATCTCAATTGAGCGCTCATGGGCCTCTATGGAGCATTCAGACCATGAATTAAAGAGGTCTTTATACTGCACAGGAGGAAGACAAGTCCCTCCTTTTGCTGCAAAAGAGCACACCCATAGTACCAATAAAAACTTCATAATTATGTTGACATTTTTTATCCACTCCCATATATATAAGAAAATGAAACTGAAAAGCAAAAGTCCTTTGTTGAATACTATCATAAGCACAGTAGACGATCTACTAAGCAAAATACCTACTCTAGATCAGTCAGGAGGAGCTTTAGAAGATTCTCTAGATTTTGATCAATACGTAGATAGCATTAAAAACTTACAGCTGAAAGATGAAACAGGAACCAACCTTCATCCTTTTAGTACGTATGTTTCAACTCGATTAGTTTATGATGAATTAGCAGCAAGAAGGGACGACAAAAATGGATGGAAGGAACAATAATGGCCGAGAAAATTAAAATTACTAACGGAACATATAAAGAAGATGACCCTCATAAAGAAATTGGTTATCAAAAATGGCGTGTAAGAAAAACCCATGAAGTTATTATGGAATATGAGATAGTCGCTAAAACAAAACAAGAAGCTGATGAGCTTCTTGAAAAAAACGAGTGCATTAATGTTGAAAAAATTGATGAGTGTGGCGACACAATTAATTCAAGTATTAAAGGTCAAAGCATGAGTGATTTTTCAGGGGATGAACCTGTAGAATGGGAAAAAATTGGAGAGTGTCTACCCACTGAGGAAAAAGATTATGATACCGACAAATTCTTTTTAAACTACGAGGATCCAACATGGTCTTCACATGATTTTGAGTGGGTTAAAAATGAAGATGGTACAAAAATACAACTCCAAGAGAAACCACATGAGTAATTGGACAATTTTATTCTTTATATTATTGTTAATGTTAATGTTTCCTAAAATTACTCTAGTTTTAATTGCAGGAATAACATATGGTCTTATTTACTGAAGATGAAGTTACTGAAGAGGAGGCATTTGCAGCTATGATAGCCCAAAAAGAAGATAATCCTAGCATGACTATTGAGAAACCTTTTGGCAAAGCTGGGTTTGGAAAAGGTAAATATGAAAAATCTCCCTATTATTTAAAAGAGTTACAAACTAATAGAATTAATAAAAAATTAAAATTAATTAAATATAAACTCGAAGATATTAAAGGGACAATAGATATCTTACTAAAAAAGCTTCCATGATTAAAACTTTAAATGAAATAATGAAAGCTAATTCTAATTTAACTTACAATGAAGCAGTTAAAATTCAAAAGGATATGAGAGTAGCGTTAGAAGATGAAGCAGCAGGTTTTAAAACATCACCAGGTGTTTGTATAACTGGAGCTTTAAAAAAAGATATCAACCAAGGAAAGGAAATTGATTATCATAGATACTGGAAAGATATGTATGAGAAAGAACATAAGCTAAGGCTAGAAGCTGAAGGGGAAACTACTATTGTTAAAGGAATTGGTATGAATTCCCCTGAGATGAAAGCTGCTAAAGCTAGAGTTCAAGAGTTAGAAAAGTCATTATCTATTTCTATAGAAACTAATGATGAATACCAAAGAGCCAACAAAAAACTAATAGATGACAATGATAGTTTGCGAGATAAATTACAAGTAAAAATACTCGAAGCCACTGTTAAAAAATCACGACCATTTTAACCAATAAGGAGGAAACATGGATATAACTAAATGGAAAAGCGTTGCAGTCAAAATGGAAGACTACAAATTGCTTAAAGGAATGTGCAAAGAAAAGTTTAGAGCGCCTGCAGGAATGATCTCTAAGCTAGTCGATGACTACATTAAATTCCGTGCCAAGAAAGATGGCATTAGTGTCGAAGCCTATAAAAAAAAATTAAACGGCAGATAAAATGCAGAATCAAAATGGAGGCGATGGATTACATCCAGCTGATTTAAGACGAATCAGAGACAGTCATTCTGCAGGCATTGAAGAATTTACAGTTCGTTATAATGGGATTCTTAAAACTTTAACTTTATTCGTTAATGGAGTAGAGCGAAATCATATTAAAGTTCCCAACGATGCTGAGTTTAAATTTGAGAAGTGTTTAAAATATATAAAGGATCAATTTATTGCATGGCGACAAAAAAACAATTAAAACCTCACATGGATAATAAAGGGGATAGCTATGAAGATATCCCAACCTATATTAAACATTGGGAAGAAGCTAAACCTGATGGATGGGAAATTAAAATCCTGTCAGAAACAGGACTTAAGACTATTAGATGCAGATGGAAAGATTACAAGAGACCCAGAGAGATAAGTAAAAAACCATAATGACCGATGAAGTAGAAGAATTATTAAAAGAAATTAAAGCTTATCGAAATGATATGGTTGCAAGAAATTATCCCTACCAGCAGATCAGCGATATCATTACTAAATGGGAAACTAGAAATATACCAGGAGCTATTGCTCCATCAAAGGTACCTGATTTTCTAGATGAAGCAGAAAAAGAAAAAGCAGAATTAAACGAGTCTTATAAAGAATCAGTGAGACAGACTAACGAGAGAAAGAACTTTACTCCAAAAGCAATAGATGGGTATGGAGAATAATGGCAAAAACAGGACCTTACACTACTCGAGGGATGCTAGAGAAACGATATCAAGATACCGTTAATAATGATATCCAACTCTATGTCCAAGCTCACAAT
>Ga0310342_100000333_pt1 | contig 25453 bp, 16 predicted proteins | sample S15DNA20500_MG_FD_206155 | JGI IMG/M metagenome (GOLD analysis project Ga0310342, IMG submission 206155) | Marine microbial communities from station ALOHA, North Pacific Subtropical Gyre - S1503-DNA-20-500_MG | ecosystem: Environmental > Aquatic > Marine > Oceanic | place: Pacific Ocean: North...
TTCACCTCTCCGATAGAGACGGTGGCGCCACTACCATACTTGGCGTTCTGTGCCGGATGCGAGAGAACCTCGAATCAACTATGCCTGTGATCCGTTAGTGCAGTTAGAACCAATTTGTTAATATAGTGGGAATGCTATGCAACTGACCAATCAACAAAAACTCGATTTTTATGAAAACGGTTACCTCAAAATCCCAGGGGTGGTTTCACCATTGATGATCAACGCGGCTTTGCACGCCATTAATTACTCCTTGGGTGAAGAGGGTATGAATAAGGATGATTTGCCAACACTTCGCGCACAGTCCTACTGCAAAGAGATACGGAAATCACCTGCCGTTACAGATTTGGCAAACAAATCAGCTGTGAGTCGTTGTTGGGTAAAGGCAACCTGAGTCCAATTGAGTCAGGTCAAATTGCTCTTCGCTTTCCTCGCTTACCCGACATGTCGCCAGGTTCTCCTCACAGCCACCTGGATGGACTAGGTAGCGGTCTCAACGGATCTTCTAAAGGAAATTATCGACGCGGTTTCACAATGTTGGCAGTGGTATTGTTAAACCATCTACCGGAAACTCACAGTGGCAACTTTACCGTTTGGCCGAAATCTCATGTTTTTTTTTGAAAACTACTTTCGAGAAAACGGAATTGGAGTTTTGGCCGATGGGGTGCCGCGGGTTGATCTTCCCGAATATCCGATCCAGATTACGGGACAAGCGGGTGACCTGGTCATCGCTCATCATCAAATCGTCCATACAGTTGTTCCTAGCCATGCACCTAACATTCGCTATGCTGCTATTTTCCGGTTGCGTCACCAACAGACGACATTCATCGGCAACGAAGCTTATACCGATATTTGGAGAGAATGGCCTGGTATTCAAGAGGTTACCGATCAACTGTAATCGTGCTGACCTTCGGTTGGCATCAACCCATGAAAAAAAGAGGTTATAAATGAATATTTTAATGTTGAGACATTCAGCTGGTTTTGAACATACCTATTTACCAGATGCTGAGGCTGTCCTAAAGCAGATCGGAAAAAAAAGATTGGCAGGTTCGAACCACGCATCACAGCCAACGTGTCTCTGCCGAAACGCTGGCTGACACAGACCTGCTCATTTTTGCCACTACTGGCACGAGAAAGAACAAAAACAAGCATTGCTTGACTTTGTTAAAGGAGGGAAACCTTTCTTCGGTATTCACAATGCGACAGACACTTTTTATGATTGGCCGGAGTACGGAGAATTGATCGGTGGATACTTTTCGGGCCATCCCTGGACACAAGAAGTTCGCGTGATTGTCGAAGATGGCGACCATCCGGCTACTCGAGTGTTGGGGCAATATTTCAAAGTCTTTGATGAGATCTACACTTTCAAAGCGTGGGATCGAAATAAAACCCACGTCCCTAATGCGGTTGGATAACGAAACTATAGACCTCTCCAAAGGTAATCGGGAAGATCACGACTATGCATTGGCCTCGTGTCACCACTATGGCGAAGGTCGAGTGATGTATACCGCACTCGGTCACCCAGACTCACTCTGGCACGAAGACTGGTTCCAACAACACATCAATGGTTGTATTAAATGGGTTACGGGTCTGGAGGATTAAAACAGGACTTAACCCTTTCCTGACCAAGTAACCTTTTTCCAGTAACCGCAGGCTTGTTCGAGTTGGCGGTTCTGGTGAGAAGATCCGATCATGCCTATACTTGTCGAAGGATCGGAAAACCTAGAACAGATGGACCGAACACTAGAACCTGAAATCATGGATACTATCGAGGAAGCCGAGGCCTACGATGCCATGGATTTCCTGTCGGTCAATACCGCTTTTGTCGAGCGGCTGATAGAGCTAGGGGCAGAGCAAGGACACTATCTCGATCTCGGCACCGGGCCAGCCCGAATCCCCATTTTGCTAGCGCAGCAGAAACTTGAGATTGAGATTACCGCCGTAGATCTTTCTGCTCAGATGCTGGTGGTTGCCCGACGACGGGTAGCGGAAGTGGAACTCAGCGCCAGAATCCACCTGCGACAGGCTGATGCCAAAAACCTGCCTTTCCCGGACCAACATTTCGACGGCATTTTTTCTAACAGTATCATCCACCATATTCCAGAGCCCATTGAGGTGATACATGAGGTTTGGCGAGTGTTAAAGCCCAAGGGCCTGATCTTCCTCCGTGATTTGAGGCGACTCGACTCGGCTACTGACATAGAGGCCATTGTCGAGCAATATGCGGCTAACGATACTGAATATCAACGCAAGATGTTTCGGGATTCATTGTTCGCCGCCTTGACAGTGAAGGAGGTAGAGAAGATGATTCAAGCTGTTGGTTTGGACGCTATTGTAATCCGGAGTTCTGACCGTCACTGGTCAATTGAACCTAGTATCTGAGCAAAACTATGGACAGTTGTTAGTTAATAGTGTTTAACAAAAACTGATTGGTCCACTAATTTAATTCGTTATCATTAGGCAATATAAAACACACCTTCTCGACTAGACTGAGAATCACCAAAGGAGACGAGCTAAATCGGCTCAACGAAAGCCTGAAATGTACACTCTCGTTTTATTACGACATGGCGAAAGCCACTGGAATAAAGAAAATCGTTTTACTGGCTGGACAGATGTTGATCTTTCCGAAAAAGGGGTGGAAGAGGCTAAAGCAGGTGGACAAGTACTGAAGGAAAACGGTTACACTTTCGACCTCGCTTATGTTTCTTTGCTCAAGCGGGCTATCAAAACGCTTTGGCTGACCCTGGAAGAAATGGATCTAATGTGGATTCCAGTTGAACGGTCCTGGCGATTGAACGAGAGACACTACGGTGTACTGCAAGGCCTCAACAAAGCTGAGACCGCCGCGAGGCATGGTGAAGAACAAGTTTTGATTTGGAGACGAAGTTACAGTATCCCACCCCCCGCGTTGACAACTGAGAGTGAACACTATCCAGGCCACGACCCTCGATACGCTGACCTTGCTCCATTGGAATTACCGCTGACCGAATGTTTAGAAGACACCTGTGCTCGGTTTCAACCTTATTGGGATCAAACGATTGTCCCCACCATTCGTTCAGGAAAGCGGGTGTTGATTGTCGCTCACGGCAATAGCCTGCGTGCGTTAGTAAAAGATATGGAAGATCTATCCGATGAAGAGATTCTGCAAGTCAATATCCCAACAGGCCTGCCTCTGGTCTGCCAACTTGACTCGAATCTCAAGCTGATTGATAAGTTCTATCTGGGTGATAAAGAAGCTATCAAAGCCGCGATGGAAGCCGTTGCTAATCAGGGCAAAGCCAAATAAATTCGGATGGTGGATAAGTAGAGATGTTACGTGTAACGTCTCTACTGAGAAGGATCCAGTACCAGCAGACCTAGATCACTGGGGAAAAATGATTCCGTACCGGCTATTGGATTAGCCCACTGAATTGCTTGATCGTCAGATCGGTAGACAACAAAATTGAAGCCAAGTCGTAGATTGCGTTTTGTTTTTAGCGGATCGAACTGAGGTAAGAGCGGGAAAAATGGAATCCGCCCTTCAATAGTGTAATAGGACTCACGGCCTTGACTAGAGGATTCTCTCTGACGAACAGCCATGCGCAGTCCTTTGGCCTGGTAATTAGGGATTAGTTTCGGTTGTGCTTGTCCCATATAAGGCTTCTGTCCTTCAAACCCGCCCCCTTTGGGGCAAAACCAAAAGATATATCGGTTGTCAACTGAAACTGCAGTCTTAGCGCTTTGGTCTACGGGGGACTGAACTTGAGAGTGAAGTATCGGCCAGATCCGATTTTGCAGATAGGCTGGTTTTCCCACCGCATCAGGTGCAAGGTCTAAATGGAGTTCAAGTACATCTGCACCCTGGAAGTACTCAATTGGATCGGGAACTTGAATGTCCCGATCCCGGACCTGTGCTAAAAAATAGAGCGCGTTGTTATCCCACTGTAGCCACAAAAGTGCTTCATCTTTAGCAGTCCGCAAAGCATTTTCCAACGGCCATTTATCATTAAATCCATCGACGATAACATGCTGTTCCGTATAGCGTGCGAAGGCTTGTAAGTTACAGCGGCAATTCGTCGTCAGCGGAACGTTGGTTTCGCCACTCCCGGCTAGCAAATCCATGTAACGGACAGTGATGATCTCGCCGCCAACCAGCGCCAGTTTTTTCAAAGGCGAAATCATTTCCTTGACCGGTGTATTTAGCGGGTTCTGCGGCGCGCCATCCAAAAACTGCTTTCCGTAGAAGGTTTCAATACTCCCCCGAAACCGATTGCGGTCCTGTCCCTCTTCAATCATCTCGATCTGTTGTTTGGTTTCGATACCATCGACTAGCAAGACAATGGAACTGCGATCAACAACGTATGGATCTTGGTTGAGATCTGGGTCTTCAACCCGAAAATAGAGTCGGGTTCCGATGTTAAAGTTCCGTATCGACGTTCCATTTTCGGTAACAATCTCCAGATAACCACTATTCCCTTTGGCTACCGAGGTCGAATCTTCGATAATCGCTCCACGCGACAACTCAGGCTGATAAATAACGCGGATCGTTTCACCTCCCTGCACATCCAGGGTGTGATCAGCGATCGGTGTTGAGCCGTATCGCGTAGCTACCTGCCCCACATAAACACCATTAAGCGAATGTGTTACTCCATCAGTTGGTTTCTGACTCTGGGTTTCATGATTAAGAGAACGAAGCATAAGATCCAGTGAATCCTTCGTTACGTCGCTGACGACGGTAATTGGAACTTGATCGATCTTGACTGCAACATTGAGCAGTGGATCTTCTAGCCAAATTCCAATTACCTCACCCGCCCGAACAGTTGAAATTTCAGCTATTGGTCGCGTTTGCTGTAAGTCTACATTTGCGGAGTGATCAATCGTATGGATAGGTTCCACGATTTTCAGGATTCCCTGGTGACTGCTTAAAACGACGACTTCTGATGTTACCGTAACATTTGTTTGCCCTGTTGCCGTCAGCGCATCCAGATACTGAATCGAAATTGTTTCTCGATCTGTAATATTGAGTAAGGTGGGACTATTTGGGATCGATGCATGGGCCTTCGCATCTTTGATTTCTGTTTTGTGAACAGTCCCTATCATAGCTGAAAAGACTCCGTCAGTTGTCTCTTGCAGTTTTAGCTGGATCTGCTGTTCGGATAGATTAATAGTCACAGTAGTCGTTTCAGTTTGATTGTCTAAAATGTTAAGATCTCCATCCTTGAGAACGACTTGCAGGTTTTCACCAATTTCAAATCCGCCTATTCCAACTTGATTGCTACTAATTAGCCGCCCCGTCTCCAGGTTGTAAATTTCCAATTGTGCTGTCTCACCAACATCGACTAGCAAATCTAGGTGAATTGGAACCTGTGTAGCACCATTTGCCTGAAGATCATCGACATAAGTCAACCTCACGACTCCGCCACCGCGCACCTGTAGAATACCGTCGTCCCAACCGGTGGTTGGCGCGATCGGCGTCTCACTATATCGGGTCGGAATCAGGTGACGAAAAACACCTTTATCATTACCTTCGGATGTCTTCAGACGGATGCGATCTCGAACTGTATCTTGGTTAGCGTCCATTTCAACTACGGTTGCATAATCTATGCTTTGGTCAGTTCGATTGTCAAGCAGTTGTAGAATATCGTCATCAGAGATTTCTAGAATCAAGCGCTGACCAGCTCGAAAGTGGGTGATGGTAGATTGCAACACATTGGATGTACCTATCTGCGTATTCGCCTGATCGGTAGTCAGTAGAGACGTAGTATGTGACATCTCTGTCGAGGAAGTCTTGGCAGGTGTTGCTGCAGCATTGGCCATCTGGAGGTTACCACCTTTTGAGGTCGTATAAGCGGCTAAAGTCGCGGTTGTACCAACCAGTACTTTTGCCCGAACCTCCAGACTAACAAGTGGCTGTCCTGTTGCTCGCAGTTGATCAACGTAGTTTGCCCGGACTATACTTGCCCCTCTTACTTGAAGAATCCCATCCCCAACAGTATTTTCGATATTATTAACAGCTACAACTGACCCGGAAGAGCGTGGAGATGTCGCATGCAACGCCTCCGCAGGAGCGGCCAAATATGCGGTGGACATCATGCCCAAAAAGTTGTCACCAGAAGCCAGTTTGTATAGAATCACCTGCTCCTGATCGCCAACCAAATCGTCGGTGACGGTAATCTCTACACCAGGATCAACCAGATCTGGATCTCGAAGTCGAAAGTAAAGGGTTTTTCCAGCTCTAAACTGCTTCATCTCTGTCACGTAATTTTCCTCTGTAATTGCCAAATTGCCATCATGACCTGTGCGAACGGTAATCCTGGCAACTACATGTTGTTGGGTTTGCCCCGTAACTTGTAGTTGATCTAGGTAGTGGACAACGATCTGGTCTCCACCTTTAATCGGCAAAATCGGGTTTTCCGCATTGGCCTGGGTTGGCACTGTCGCTCCAGCATCACCAAAAACAGTCTGACATTCAGCCGTGAAAATCCCTACGTCGGTTTCATGGAGACGGAGCTGCAATACTGGACCGGTTTTTACCTGAGTCCGGATTTCAACTATAGCGAACTCTCGTTTTGTTACATCAGTGTCTAGGTCGGCGTCAACCAACTGAATCTGAAACGGATTGCCTGCTATAAGTTCAGGACCCGAGGTAACCGACAGTTGACCGGTTTGTCCTGTCTTAACGACCACGTGAGCCTTAACTTTAACTGACGGTTGGCCTGTCGATTGTAGATTGTCAAGATAGGTGGCCTGAATTATTTGTCCACCGACGATTTGTAGCAGGTCATCGCTTGACACGCCGTTGGGCTCATAAACAGTTGCAATTTTGCCACGGAAAAGGCTTCTATCCAACTCTTTTTCCTTCGAAACTAAGGCTTCGGGAGCTGTATCACTGATTTGCGTTGCTCCAGATGAGTCGGCGTCTTCTTCTGCCTGAGTTTCAGTCCCTACGGATACCAGTACAACTGTGATTTTTTCTTGTTGCGGTTCTTTACTGTCGACCCGCCCGGAGGTTAGCGCGGTCGGGTCGACGCCATGCAAGCTCTCATTTTTCGGCCAATCTGGCGGTGTCTGAACTGTCAGCTGAATAGAGAAGTCGTTGAGCCGGCTATCTTTCAGATCCGGGTCGTCAGCAAATAAAAACAGATCTGTACCGGCTTCTAGTTGGTCTATTGGTTGCCCATCGGCTTGACCAAAGTAAATCTTTCCATCATTCCCGCTTTCCACCGAAATAGTGGCTGTAACGGGCTTATCACGTTCAGTACGGCTGAAATAGGGATCAATATAAGTCATCGAAATCCGGTCACCACCCCGGACATGGAGTTTGGGGCGGGTAATCGGCAATGCAGCGTCGACTGAAGAATTAGCTTTTTCTCTAACCTCCCTAATATCAAAAGCTGTTTCAATTTTGATGGCAAACAATGAGCTATTGGTACTTGGGTCATTACTCAGATCGTCGTCAACAAAAAAGGCGTAGTCGATCTCCGAGAGTGTCAAATCCAGTGCTTCGTCAGTACTTTTATTTTTTAATCGAACGGAGATAGATTCGGAGATAGATCTGTTGTTATTGCGATCCGCATCCCAAGCACACAAACTGATGGTATCGCCTGCCACGAAACTGAAAATGGGTAGTGTTGCCCGTTTATCCATAAAAATCACTTCGCCACTGATCCGACTGACCATCTCGATTGGAAACCATGCTTGTGGTGGACTTTGTAGATCTGCTGTTGCAAAGGCGATAACAGGCAGTTGATCGGTCTCGGCCTTATCTATTCGCTGAAGAACATAGTTAACCCCAACAGCATGACCAATTCCTGCTTGAAACTTTTTTAGTACACTTTCTTTTGGGAACCGAATCTCCAGGTTGTAGCCTAACTGCACTCTGTGCTGCTGCTTGTCAGTCTGGTCAGGTATTTGTCGTTCCATGGGGCGTAGCACCGCCTCGACGTCTTGGTAGTTTCTGATTGTCTTCGGAATTGCATCTAGATGATGGTGGATCTGAGAAATATAAATCTGCGGTTTTTGTGTGCTTAGGTTAGACAACTCAAATTCAAAATGGTGGTCGGTTTGAGTATACATCCCCGGCGAACCTGTTTGTTGCGAGTCAATAAACAGGTGTAAAGTATGGCGCTGAGTTGCCAGCAACTGCTTAGAGGATTGCAAGAACGCCGCTAACACATAGAAGTTGTCCTTGTTCCATTGAGTATAAACACGAAGCGGTATCTTGTTGTTGAGATCTATGGGTCTGATCGAGGGTTCTTTCAATGAGCTGTCTCGGTTATTTTCTTCAAGTCCAGGAGGGAATCCTGGTTCTAACGGGTAAAGTAGATGCCAGTCGTCAGCTTTTCCATCAATCACGATTTCTCCATCGGCACGAATGGATCTACCACGCTGGTTTGCTATTCCAGATGATGGAGAATTTCTGGCCAGTTCTCGACTAGTCATTGGACGAGATTCTAATAATGAAACTGTCGAAACAACCGCATTGGCTCCGGCTAGCCGGTTGAAGCGAAGGGTGACTTCACCCGTCGGGAGTTCCCCTGCGTAAGCCTGAGTCGGAATTTGAAAAGTATATTGTTTGGCTTGGCCCTTTGGGATTTCCAAAGCGTCGTGAAGTAAAAACTGGTCTGCTAGAAAGTTTTGTATTCTTTGTTCGCCGTTTCCTTGCAAATATTCCACCTGTATCCAATATAGCATCCACGGTTTTAACCGATCATAGTGAATTTCTAGCGTGTCGTAGTGATAGGCAAAACTTTTCTGTTCAGGTGTGTTCCCGGTGGAGACGCTGCCCGGTCCTTCACCCTCTGGTAGGAAATATCGAGTTTGTGGGTCCGCAGTCAGCCGGTCAAAAGCAAATCCCTGCCGTAAATGTGGTGCGTAACGATTGTTGTCAGCTCCAAGATTCTCGTACTCCATCTGAATAGCGGTGTAGTCAGCCAGTTGCTGATAGCTCGGGTCTTCCGGCAGTTGACTTGGTAACAATCGATAGTTATCGGTAAAAACCTCTAGCTCCCGAATTTCGGCGTAATCTCCATACCAGTCACCCGGCCTAATCTGTAATTGTATGTAACGGCCTCGTCTACCTTTCTCTAATAGATGTAGATCTACAACCGTCTCGTTGGGCAAGGTTTCAGATTGGTAGAATGGCTCGAAATCACGACTCGAGATATTCTGCACAGATACAGTTCCACTGCTACTGATAGCTAACTGATATCGTTTCAGGTTATTACCGGGGCCATCAGTTGTCACTCGTGTGCCATAAATATTCTGAACACGACCCAAGTCAACTGTCACTGTTACGGTCGTCGGTTTTCCACCTAGCGTCGGTGTCCGGAAGGTCAGTTCAGGCTCCGCTTGTCCGGCTGACTCCTTATCGATCACAACACGTCCTGCCGCTGTCCATTTGCTCGTCGGTAGGAGGTCAATTAGGTAGTGTAAAGACTTGCTATTGTGTGTTGATTTCGCAGCTACAATCAAACTGTGTTGTTGGTATCGAGTTCCAGCCCGGAACTGACTTTTCTGTAGGTTGGGTTTGTTACTAAACCAATCATTGATGACGATCTGTACCCAACGGGCTTCTGTCGGAATTTGGAAAGATTGTAGTGGATAGCCATATTCACGAGAATTACCGATGTAGGAGTAGACTCGATGATAACTTCGTTTCCCAGGGGCGGTTTTGACTAGTAAATCAAATTGGCGAGGGCCACTCTCGTCCGGATTCTCGAACGCTACCTGGGCTTTGTCGATCTTGTAGACATAACCCAGATCAAAGGTGGCATAGGGTGGATTACTCCGAATAAGATCGGTTAGTCGGAGTGGCTCATTATCCAGGATGCGGACTGGTGGGATTAAAGATTGGCCGAGCGTATAATTAGTTGGGGATCTAGGGTAGAATAGAAACCCCAATAGGATGGCAATCCCCCCCAGTAAAACGTATTTTAGGTTCATTTGAGAATTTTAAATAGTGGCCGGGGATTAGTAATCAGTTGTATTAAATTTCCAGGCGCCAACAACTGACCGCAGATACTGCATGAGAATTCACTCTCCGCTATTCACACTTTAACTATTCATAGACCTAGAAACTGAATATTTCGCCCAACTCTTGCAACCGTTGGTTGATGCGGGATTTGTCAATTCCCCAACGGTTGTAGTCGGCCTCCTCAACTATATATTCTCGTAGCTCATGAGGGAGTTGTGGCGGAGTCATGGAACGAGAGGTGGCCTCTCTGAGTGCTAGCAGCCCCATGGCCTCATTCACTTGATCTGAATATTGGGGGACAAAATCAGTGACCGCGCGTCGGAGATCGTGATCGGTAACGACCTCGTGTCCTCCACGTTTAGCGAAAATGTAGCTTCGCCGTACAATCTGTTCAATATCGCCACCTGTCATTTTGCGTGTTGCCTTATCCATCTCTTTAAAGTCGAGATCCTGATAGGAGATGTGATGCTTTTTGTACATCTTTTGCAAAATATCGGCTCTTTGTCCATCAGTTGGCCGAAGCAAAATAATTTTGTCTTCAAATAATCCTCGTCGCCGAAAAGCCGAATCAATCAGGTCGGGTCGATTGCTTGCACCAATCCAAAGGATCTTGCCATGTTTGGAGGTGTCGTTCATCAAGTTGAGGAGTTCCGTGGGCAGCATACTGTCGAAGTTCAGCGAACCACCGATCTGTGTTCGGGGACCGGCGGCTTGATCGATTTCGTCGATAAACACAATTGCGGGTAACATACCCAAGATAAAGTTTAAGGCCAGAGACAGGTTTTTTTCGTAGAACCGAACATCGCTGGCGGTAGCGGATTCAATACCCGTCCATTCTCGCGGATTCTTGAGCCTTAGAAAAGGAAGATCGCTATATCGAGCGATCATTTGAGCAACCATAGTCTTACCTGTTCCGGAGGGCCCAAGCAGCAACAATCCACGCGGAACGCGCCTGAGATCTTTTTCATGGATCGCCCTGATGATATCCTCTAGGATTTCTCCCACGTGAGGCATACCGCCGACCACCGCCAGGTCATAAGGTGTAGAAATGACCTCTAAAATGCCACGAGTATGAACATCTACACTTACGCGCCGATATTCAGCCACTAAATCCGGCGAAATCGGTTCTTCTTCTTCTGCTCTTAGTATGATATCGTGAACACCGAACAGGTTTAAACCACTAGTGTCTCGTGCTAATTGATCGTGCGAATAATCCGGTGCTAGCCTAACTTGGCGCTTAATCTGATCTCTCCGACCACCATCCGTTAATTGAGATAGGTCTTCTAAATATTGTACCATTTTTATCCGCTCTGGATATGATGGGAACGGGATTTCTACCACCGGAATATCGATGCTCTTAGATAAGATTGGATGGACTTCAGTAATATTTTGCGCTGCCATCAAAATAATATGCTTCTTGAGCCGCATATCTAAATCGGTGGTCCACTGCTGAAGCGCATCCAGAAATAGCTGATGTTCTCCATCAAGTGTTAACCTATCTGCGTTGGGTGCAATTTTCTCCAGATGATAGATCACTAAGCCGACCTTGAACCGACCCTGGTTAAAGACGGTTTCAAGTTTGTCTCGAAGGTCTTTCCCCGGTGGTAACTGACCACTAATTAATGGGTCTTCATGGACTTTGTCCTGTGAGTATCCGTGCTGGTTAATTGGATGGTAAGTGGGATTATCTTCAATCGGTGGGATGACCTCGAATTCAACCGCCCGGTTTCCCATTTTTAACGGATTACCGCCGGCATCTCGACCTGAAACTGCAAACCGGTGTGGTTGCCTAGCACCAATTGGATGTCGTGGCACATCGACCTGAATCTCAACCGGTAACCCGTGACTGATACTGATTTCTTCAGTTTGCGCCCGAATATCCCGAACCTGAACCCAGATCCGACCTGTACCTATCTTTCCGGCGGTAAAAATCCCATCTCCTGAGATTCGACCGATCCCTCCTTCTACCCACCATCGAGCGTGCTGGATACCAACTCTTCTGCCAGATCTATTGTAACCAATCACCTGAAACCGAAACCGTTTACCAGCCTGTATCGTCCGTTTATTGGTCGGTAAAATCTCTAAACGACGGATCTGACGCTTGGTATCACCTACCCGAACTGTTGTCGGCTGAGAATATATTGCTCCCTGAGATGACTCGGCTTTGGCGCGAATCCGCACTAACCCCAGTTGGTCCGCAATGAAAGTGCCATCTGCTTGGAATTGGCCAACGGGTTTAGCCGGCTCAGGCGGATTACCATCCCATTCTGTTTGTCGAGCCTCTAAACTCAATGCCCGTTGCACTTCACGCCACCTATCTACATAAGGCCAGATAACGCCTTGTGACGGAGTGTAGCCAAGAACAATGTCACAACCAATTACATTTAGTTGCTCCATTAGAAAGTACTGAGTCGGTAAGTAACCGTAACGTTGATCCCAAAGCAGATCATGCACATTGTAGTGCAACAGAAACGTGTGCGCTGAGGATGCTTTATGCTCTTTGGCGATACGTTCAAAAAACCGGTATTGTGTTGTGGACATTTACGAACTAGGACAAGAGAAGTAGAGTATGCGAATCTTCATTAGTAGAGGTGTTGGATGCAACGTCTCTACCTATTTTCTTCTGGGAATGGGGCGCGAATGTCGTAGCGACCTTCGGTCAAAACAGGCAGCGTTCCGTCGGCAATCATTATTTCCAACGGTGAATCAGCCGTTTCCAGCGGCATGGTAACGATATTTTTAGTCCGCAGAGATTCGTAGATCGCCATCATAATCTCAATCGTGTACCTGGCTTGATAACCTGAACTCCGGTGTGTCTCGATTCGTCCTTCAATCCAGTCGATCATCTCCTGATACTGATTCGTCTCGACAGGTGAGGGCTCGACCTCTTGCCATTGGTTGCTGTTGATTGTTTGGAGTGCAATGTTGCCTTTGGCGATGACACCCGTGCCATCGGTTCGAATCTGTCCTTTTGTTCCATACACAGTTGGCATTGAGACTTTCGGTTCAGGTAAATCGCCTTCGTACACCCCTCGTGTTCCTCCTTCAAAGCAGACTAACCCCATACAGAGATCTTCACATGCACTCCGTCGTTCCCAACGGTCGGTAGTTCGTGCGGTTTGCCCGATAACCCAGAGTGTCTCTGGATCAGATAGGATATAACGCCACCCATCAATCGCATGCGTTCCTGTATTCAGCAGACCGGCCCCGCGCTTGGCACTGTGATAAACCATGGTTGGTTCTCCAATAGCACCGTCGGCGACTAGCCGGCGAACCTCGTTGCTGGTTGGGCTAAAGCGACCTTGATGCCCAATGGCAAGTTTGACTCCGTTATCCTCACAAGACTCGATCATAGCGTTAGCTTCGCCCATGGAAGCGCACATTGGCTTCTCACCTAAAATCGCTTTAATGCCCGCATTAGCTGCTGCCACGGTAACTTCCGCTCGAACCCCTTGCCAAGTGGGAATACTCAGAATATCCAAGTCTTCTATTTCGAACATCTGCTGATAATCGGTGTAGACTGCTGGAACATCGTTTTCTTCTGCTAGTTGGTTAGCAACTTCCTGATTGAGGTCAGTGACTGCCGCCACTTTTGTATCGGAACGACTGTTCCACTGCTTGGTGTGAGATCGACCCATACCACCACAGCCGACAACGCCAACGCGATAGGTATTTCCCATTTTTTCTCCTCTCGCTTAATTGTTTAGTAACCCGCCTTTATAAACTCTAACTGCAATTTAACTGTTACCGCCAAACCATCTCGAAGAGGAATGATCGTTGACTGCAGTAAAATTTAGTTCGGGGAATTGTAACCCACTGACTCCGAGCCCTCACCTTCGACGGATGTTCGGATTATATCACACGGTCATAGGTGCGTCAACAGGACAGAAGGGAGTTTTTCTTGACACGCCTAGGTTTCGGTGCTATAATTCGGCAATTCAAGTGACTCTCTTGAATTTAGCATTTAGCGATATTCCGCTGCACTTACCGAGATACATCCTTTAATCTGAGTTGACCGAATAAGTCGATCTTTTTCAGGGTTGGGGTACTCCTAATTCCCACTAAATCAGCCTCCCTCCACGGCCCGTAGAGGGAGGACTAAAAAATCATACATTCTTAATTCTTTTACTAGCTAATAGCGCAGAATAGAAGTGAAACTAGATGCGGGTATCCCGTTAGCAGGTGGATCCAAACGGTTGGGTGAACTAAAGAGGTGAGTAGTGTCAAAAACTGATAATTTTTCAGATGGAATGGAGAACTTGAAAACTTCCTCTGATGACGAAACTTTTACCAATGAAGATCTCGTTCGTCAGCAAATGTATAAGATTGAGTCGCTTCAAAACGAAATCGAAGACCTAAAAGAACAGTTGAATAGCCCACCAACGGACGAGGCCGATCTCCGCTTATATGAAATGACGCGGGAGTTGATGACGGCGCATCGTCGTAATCGCAAGTTGGCCAACGCCTTGCAAGAAACCAGAGAACATTTACAAGGATTGAAAGAGAAGGTCGAACAGCTTAGTGCTCCCCCAAACCATTATGGCATTTTCCTGAATGAGAATGGCGATGGTACTATTGATATTGACATGTTTGGTAAGAAGCAGCGTGTTAATGCGGATCCGGATATTCAGACCGGCCAGTTGCAAAGAGGACAAGAGGTGATGTTAAATGGTGCTTTTAATGTGGTTGGTTCACGAGATTTTGACTGCCGAGGTGAAGTGGTCAAAATAAAAGAAATCCTGGACCAACGACGCGTCTTGATCAGTCTGCGTGCAGACGAAGAGCGTGTAGTTGAAGTATCCGAGCGAGTTAAGGTGTCGGACCTCAAGTTTGGTGATGCTGTATTGCTGAACCGAGTCAGTGGTATTCTGATGGAAAAGCTCCCTAAATACGAGATTGAAGATCTGATGCTAGAGGAAGTGCCGGACATCAGTTTCAACGAGATTGGTGGGCAAGATGAACAAATCGAAAATATTCGGGACGCAATTGAGACGCCTTACCTTTATCCTGAAGAGTACAAAGAGTTTGACCTATCTCCACCGAAAGGGATTTTGCTCTATGGACCGCCGGGATGTGGCAAAACAATGATGGCAAGTGCCATCGCTAACAACCTGGCAAAACGGATTCGCGAAAAGACCGGTCGTGACGACGTCAAAGGTTACTTTATCAATGTCAAAGGTCCCGAATTGCTCAACAAGTATGTCGGCGAAACTGAGCGAAAGATTCGCGAAGTTTTCCAGAAAGCACGTGACAAGTCCAAAGAGGGAGTCCCTGTTGTCATCTTCTTCGACGAAATGGATTCTCTGTTCCGATCTCGTGGTATGGGCATTTCGTCAGATATGGAGTCGACCGTGGTCCCGACCTTTTTAGCTGAGATTGATGGGATTGAGGGGCTGCGAGATGTAATCGTAATCGGAGCCAGCAACCGGCAAGATTTGCTGGATCCGGCAGTTCTGAGACCTGGCCGTCTGGATATCAAAATCAAAGTCGCTCGGCCTGAAACGGAAGAGGATGCGCGCGATATCTTCTCTAAATACCTAAGGCCAGATCTGCCAATTGCTCCAGAAACCGTTGCTAAATACGATAACGATCCGCAACAAGCCATCGACCACCTGATTCAAACTGCCGTCGGAGAGATGTACACCGCTACAGACGATAACAAGTTTATTGAAGTCACTTACGCCCGAGGTGAGCGTGAAATGCTGTACTTCAAAGACTTTATCAGCGGAGCGATGATCCGTAATATCGTTGATCGGGCCAAAAAATCGGCGATCAAGCGGCTGATTGATGAAGGTGATGGAGGTAAAGGGTTGCGCCTTGAGGATATAAAAACGGCGATTCAGGAAGAGTACAAAGAAAACGAAGATCTACCCAATACCACTAACCCAGACGACTGGGCAAAAATCTCTGGGCGCAAAGGTGAGCGGATTGTCAATATTCGGGCTATGACCAATGAACCAGAACGCAAAAAGAAAGAGGTTAAAGCCGTTAAAGGTGGGGCTTACCTGTAGGTATGACCTTCCCCTCAATTATCGGCACTGAAACTGAGTACGGTATTGCGATCAAAAACGTTAAGGAGCAGGATCCGGTCGGTGCCTCCATGCTGGTCGTTAACTCTTATAAAGATCGCGATGTGGAACGAGTGACTTGGGATTATGACCAAGAAACTCCGCTGATGGATGCCCGTGGTTTTATTGCCGAAGGTGAAAGTAGCGTTCCAAAGGAAGAGGACAATAGCGTTGTTAACGACATTCTGATCAATGGCGGTCGTTACTATGTTGATCATGCCCACCCCGAATACTGTACCCCAGAGTGCACGACGGCGCGGGATATCGTCGTCTACGAAAAAGCTGGCGATTTGATCTTGGATTTTTCACGGCTGAACGCTGAGGTGACCTTGCCAGCTGATCAGGAAATTATCATCTATAAAAATAATACCGACTATAAAGGGCATAGCTACGGCAGTCACGAAAATTACTTGTTCCCTAGAAAAATTGAGTTTCAAGATTTGGTAGATGGATTAATACCGTTTTTCGTAACGCGGCAGATCATCGCCGGTGGCGGAAAAGTTGGAGCCGAAAACAACGCTGATCCCGTTGATTTTCAAATCTCACAACGTGCCGATTTTTTTGAAACAGAGGTCGGATTGAGTACCATGGTCGCTCGCCCGATTATTAACACGCGAGATGAACCACACGCTAACGACCAGATCTATCGCCGCCTACACGTAATCGTTGGTGACTCCAATATGTCAGAGTTCTCGATCTACCTTAAAATCGGTATCACATCGCTGGTGCTGAGGTTGATTCAGAAAGGCGTTCTCAAAGATCAATTTAGGTTGATGGATCCAGTGAGCGATATCAAAAGGGTATCTAGAGATTTGACCTGTCGACAAAAACTGAATCTCAACAATGGACTCCAGCAATCACCGATTGAGTTGCAGCGAGCTTACCTAGATCTAGTTCGTAAATTTATCCCATTTGACCAACTAAGCGAAACAGACCGGGATATCTTATCCAAGTGGGATTTTACCTTGAGAGAGTTAGAGCTCGATCCTATGCGGTTGGACCGGCATCTGGATTGGGTGATTAAAAAGCGGCTACTGGAAACTTACATCAACCGCCATGGTTTGGACTGGAAAGACTCACGAGTGCGGATGATCGATTTGCAGTATCACGACCTTCGTCCCAACAAAGGGTTGTATCTGCGCTTGTTGAAGAATGGACGTATCGTCACAATTGTTAATCAAGAAGAAGTTGTTAGAGCAATAACGCAACCGCCAACTGACACTCGTGCCTATTTTCGGGGAACCTGCTTGAGGAAATTCGCCCAAGATATCTACAGTGTCAGCTGGAACTCAATGGTATTTTGTATCGACGACTCCGCTTTAGATAAAGTTTTCATGGATCGTCCCCATTTTGGTAGCAAGGCGTTAGTTGGCAATTTGCTGGACTGCGATTCGGCGCGTCAACTTGTTGAGAAAATTCGTTTAGCCAATACCCGACTTGATCAAGTCGGCGACTTAAGCCCGAACGAGGCAGGAGGTATCAAAGATGTCGTCTGATAAGCACCAAGAGCAGGAAGAAAAAACGACTCAAACTACGGAGCAACAGCGTACTCCAGATACAGAAAATATCCAGCCAGATGATGAAATTACCGAGAAAGGTGAGGAGATCAAGGATGATTTGGATCGACTTCTGGATGAGATCGACGGAATTTTAGAAGAGGACTCTGAGGAGTTTGTCGAAAATTATATTCAACGAGGGGGGGAATAGTGCTTCTCGATCCATCTGAGTATGGAACTAATGATTTTCTACAAATCCTAAAACAGAAGCGACCAGATCTCATTCACTCACCGGCCTCAGGTGTTGGCTCAACTCCCCGTCGTGAGACTGAGCACTACTTGGAAGGTACTACGATTCTTGCTATTATCTATGCTGATGGCGTAATAATAGCCGGGGATCGCCAAGCAACAGCCGGCTTTCAAATTGGTGAACGAAGAGTGCAGAAAGTCTACGAGGTTGATATACACTCGGCCATCGCGATTGCTGGGGTTGCGGGCCCTTGCATTGAAATGGCAAAACTGTTTCAAACTCAGGTGGAATTTTACGAAAAAATCGAAGGTACTCGATTGAGCTTGGAAGGTAAAGCCAGTTACCTTTCCAATATGCTGAAGACTAATTTACCTTTGGCGATACAGGGCTTGATCGTGATTCCAATTTTTGCCGGTTACGACCTTAAGCACCAGTCTGGTCGAATCTTCAAATACGACATTACGGGTGGGCGTTACGAAGAAGAAGATTATTATGCAGAAGGATCTGGCGGTAAAGACGCCAGGTCTGCTTTAAAGAAACTTTATCGACCAGAGATGGCGCAGAGCGACGCACTAAACGCCGTTTTGCATGCACTTTGGGATGCTGCTGATGAAGATTTAGGGACTGCAGGCCCAGATCTACTCCGAAATATCTATCCAACCGTTCATATCATAAACCAATCGGGTGTCTCAGAAGTAAGTTCGGAAACCATCAAATCCTTCTATACCGATCTGTTTCAAACCCTCGGTCAAGGTTAATTTTGAGTTTATAATAGACACAAATTAGTAGTCCCTGACCATAGGTTGGCGACCACTGGGGTTAAAGGTATGCCGTCACCATATTACGTTTCACCAGAACAGATCATGCAGGACAAATCCGAATTTGTCCATAAGGGAATTGACCAGGCCAAAGAGGTCATTGTTCTGGAATACAAGGATGGTATCGTGCTAGTCGCAGAAAACCCTTTGACAACCGTCTTCAAAATCTCCGAGATTTACGATCGAATCGGGTTTGCGGCAACCGGTCTTTATCGAGAATACGAAAGCTTGCGTTTTGTTGGTATTCGCGATGCCGAGATTAAAGGGTTGACCTATACCCGGCAAGATGTGACAGCAAAATGGTTGACTAACGTCTATTCCCAATACATCGGTGGCATTTTCTGGCAGATGGATGCTAAACCGTTGGAAGTTGAATTGCTTGTCTGTGAGGTCAGCGAAGACGCCACTCGGTCGAACAATATTTATCATATTTCTTTCGATGGAACTTTTTGGGAAGAACAGAACACTGCGGTAATTGGTGGTCGTTCGGATGAGATTTCCCAGATCTTGGAAGAAACATTTCAAACCGGTTTAGCTCTACCGGAGGCAATTAATTTGGCAGCAGAAACCTTCGCCACCATCGAGGACAGCGTAGACGAGGTGGATCGTTATAATATCAGTCCCGAGACATTAGAAGTAGCTGTATTGGACCGCCACCAAAATAGAAGGAAATTTCGACGGTTGACGACAGAAGAAGTCGCCGAAATTTCCTTCTAAACTAGTTGACAAGGTCGTTTTGTTATCAAGTTGCGACTCAGACTCGAAGAAGCACTAAACAAGTTAGCTGAAATCCTATCATGAAACGGCGTATATTTGGTCTCGAGACCGAATACGGTATTGTTTGTACTTCAAATCAACCAAACGGGAAACCGTTGTCGATCCAGAATACGGTTATGTACCTGTTTCGTGAAATTATTCACGGCCGTATGTACCCTGATGTATTCCTTGAAAATGGCGCCCGGTTTTACCAAGATATCGGCTGTCATCCCGAATATGCCACCCCGGAATGCGATGATGTTATTGATCTGGTGGTTCACGATAAAGCGGGAGAACGGATTGTAGCCCAATTGGCGTATTCAGCTGAACGCCGTATGAAGAACGACGGTATTAATGGTAAGATCTCCGTTTTCAAAAATAATACCGATACACCGGGTAACACCTTTGGTTGCCACGAAAACTACCTAATGGACCGGCGCATTACCTTTCGCCAATTGGCCTCGAAATTGATCCCTTTTTTTGTGACACGACAAATCTTCAGCGGTGCGGGAAAAATAAAACCAGAAAAGCACGGCGGCTATGCCATCTCCCAGCGAGCACAGCATATTCGAGAAGAGATTTCGATTGCGACCACTACTGCTCGTGGTATCATTAATACACGAGATGAGCCCCACGCAGATCGAGAAAAATATCGTCGCTTGCATGTCATTGTGGGGGACTCCAACATGTCGGAGTTTACCAATTTTCTCAAAGTTGCCACTACCAATATCGTATTGAGGATGATCGAAGATGGTTTCATTCAACAACGCTTCAATCTCAGAAATGCAGTCCGAGCTATCCAACAAATCTCTGACGACATCAGTTGTACTCGCAAAATCGAGCTAGAAAATGGGAAGTGGCTCTCCGCCGTTGAATTACAGCAGGAATATCTAGAAATCGCCAAGAGATACCTGGAGCAGACCGATTCGGATTTTATAACTGACCAAACCATGATGCACTGGGAATATGTTCTCAAGTGTCTAAGTACAGATCCAATGCGGTTAGACCAAGAACTCGATTGGGTAATAAAGAAGAAACTGATCGATAAATACGCCAGTTCGCGGAATCTGGCATGGAATTCGGCTAAAATCGCGATGTTAGATTTACAATACCACAACATTCGTACTGATCAAGGATTGTACTACAAATTAGAACGGGATGGTCTGGTACGCCGGATAACTGAGGAAAAAAATATCGAACATGCAATGCGATATCCACCAGAAACAACGAGAGCTAAATTTCGGGGTCGTTTTGTCCAACTTTGCAATGAAAAGAAGATCGCCTGCGGTGTTAATTGGAGCTACATCCAACTCTATGAACCCTACCAAAAACTTTTCCTTTCGACCGATCCGCTGCAGGCAGAATACGAAGAAGCCAGCAAGATGATCTACTCAATTTGAGGGATCTAGCTACGCCTTGGGGAATTAAAAGTTGGTCAGATCGCAAATATGCGAGCTTATTTGCTGCTATATTTCCCCCAGCAACGTCTGTTACCGCATTCAGGCAAAACAATTTTAATTGCTCCGAACTTCTATTTAAAAAGTTACTTTGGATGTTTTTGTCCGTATTTAAGCATCCATATGTGTTAAGGAGACACCATGTCTAAATATGTTTATTTCTTCGGTGGCGGGACTTCCGAAGGGAATACGACCATGAGAAATCTTCTCGGAGGGAAGGGAGCGAATTTGGCCGAAATGGCGAACCTCGGCTTCCCTGTTCCACCGGGCTTTACCATTCCTACTGACCTGTGTAACACTTATTATGAGCTGGATGGTGGTTATCCGGATGGGCTTGAAGAACAGGTTGATGCCGCAGTTATCAAAATGGGTGAAATTCGTGGTGGCGCATACGGTGATGCTGAAAATCCGCTTTTAGTCTCTGTGCGCTCCGGGGCACGGCAGTCGATGCCCGGTATGATGGATACCATTCTCAACGTGGGACTGACGACGGATAGCATTGGTGGTTTGATTCAACAGACAGACAATGAACGTTTCGCTTATGATGCCTACCGTCGTTTGATTACAATGTACTCTGACGTGGTTATGGAAAAAGGAAAAGAGATTGAACCTGAGGAGGGACAAGGCATTCGTCTGCAACTTGAGCATCTACTAGAAGCCAAGAAAGAGACACGAGGCGTAAAAAACGACACGGATTTAACTGCAACAGATCTAAAGGAACTGGTTGAAGACTATAAAGCCAAAGTAAAGGAAGTTCTCGGCTTGTCATTCCCGGATGATGCTAAAGATCAATTGTGGGGAGCAATTGGGGCTGTCTTTGACTCATGGAACTCTGCGCGAGCTATCGCCTATCGTCGAATTGAAGGTATTCCGGGTGAATGGGGTACTGCCGTTAATGTACAGGCGATGGTCTTTGGTAACATGGGTGAAAGATCGGCTACAGGCGTAGCGTTCACGCGGGATCCAGCTACCGGCAACAACATTTTCTACGGCGAGTGGTTGGCCAATGCACAAGGGGAGGATATCGTGGCTGGGACTCGAACGCCACTGCCTGTCAACGACTTAATGAAGAGCGATAGTGATGATAACTCCGAGACGCTCGAATCACGCCACTCAGAGTGTTACGCCGAAATGATCGAGATTCGGCACAAACTGGAAGAACACTATCGGGATATGCAGGATATTGAGTTTACCATCGAAAATGGGCGGCTCTGGATGTTGCAATGCCGGACCGGTAAACGAACCGGTGCTGCCGCCATTAAAATGGCTGTCGATATGTCCAAGGAGGGACTGATCGATCAAAAAGAGGCCTTGAGCCGAGTTAGCGATGATGCCTTGGTACAGGTTTTACTGCCAATGGTAGACCCAACGGCTGAAGTAATAGCGGAACTTTTAGCCAAGGGCTTACCCGCAGGGCCAGGTGGCGCCAAAGGGAAAATTGTCTTTACCTCTGATAATGCAGTGATCCAAGGCAAAGAACAAGGTGAAAAGGTCATCTTAGTCCGTGACGAAACCAGCCCTGAAGATGTTCACGGGATGCACGCGGCTGAAGCTGTCCTGACAGCCAAAGGGGGGATGACCAGCCACGCGGCCTTAGTTGCACGAGCTTGGGGTAAATGCTGCATCGTCGGTTGTGGTGATATCGAAATCGATGTTGTAAACCGGCAGATGGTTGTCAACGGTCAGACACTAACAGAGGGCGACTGGATTACGCTCAACGGCACCGTAGGTAATGTTTACCGGGGACAACTGGATTTAATTGATCCAGATCTAGAAAGTAACCAGGACTTTACCGAGTTGTTGTCCTATGCAGACGAATACAGGCGGCTCAAAGTGCGAACAAATGCGGATACACCCGCTGATGCCAAACGGGCAATCGACTTCGGTGCAGAAGGGATTGGCCTTTTCCGTATTGAACACATGTTCTACGGTGAAGAATCAGATGAGCCACTCTTCAAATTGAGAAAGATGATTATGTCATCGGATGAAGAAGAACGAAGAGAGGCTCTGGCTGACCTGTATCCACACATGAAAGCGGACATCAAGGCCACGCTGGAGGTAATGTCCGGTTATCCCGTTACCATTCGGCTCCTAGATCCGCCACTTCACGAGTTTGTGCCGCACGAAAACGCTGCCCGTGAGGAACTGGCAGCAGAACTGGAGGTCGATTTAAGCGAGTTCAATCGCCGTGCTGATGACCTGCACGAGACCAATCCGATGATGGGGCATCGCGGTGTTCGACTGGGTATCAGTTTCCCCGAAATTACGGAAACCCAGGTACGGGCAATTCTGGAAGCCGCGGTCGAGCTGACACAAGAAGGTAAAGAGACCCATCCCGAGATCATGATTCCGGTTCTGGGACACGTCAACGAACTGCAAAACCAGAAACAAATTGTGGATCGCGTCTATCAGGAGGTTGTGGACAAATATAGCGTCGATAAAATCGACTACACGGTTGGGACAATGATCGAAATTCCGCGAGCCGCACTGACAGCTGACAAGATTGCTGAAGTAGCGGAATTCTTCTCGTTTGGCACCAACGATTTGACCCAAATGAGCTTTGGCTTTAGCCGAGACGATGTGGGCGGTTTCTTGCCCGACTATATCTCAGAAGGTGTTTTGGAAAACGATCCCTTCCAAACTGTTGACCAAGAAGGTGTTGGACAACTGATCGAACTAGGGATTGAGCGAGGTCGCGCTACCCGATCTGACCTGAAAATCGGCATCTGTGGCGAACATGGCGGCGATGCTGCATCGGTCATTTACTGCCATAACATCAATATGGACTACGTTTCCTGCTCGCCGTTCCGTGTGCCGATCGCGCGCCTGGCGGCCGCACATGCGGTGATTCAAGACGAGACGTAAGTCTGTTGCCTGACGATCTTGCACCGCTCCTCGATCTCATTGGTGCAAGATCTTGCTGAGAGGTTCGAGATCTCGAGCCTCCTTGTCCACCCCTCCCCACTAACCCACTCAATGTGCTGTTCCACTCGACTCTGCACGCTTACAGGCATCCCCCCCTTGGCGGAATAGGCCTGAAATACTTGCTAATGCCGAAACACCTGCTAACACCACAAGGTAGATACAATAAAAGAGATTGAAAACGTGAAAGTAACTGTAGAGCCGAACCTATTTTTAGTATGTTATTCTGTGGCCTACCAGTTATCTAGGGATAGTTGGTGGTCCTCTGAGTCGGTTAAAATCTCCTGATGCTTTAGCACCATGTTGGTGCCCCTCAACACCAGATCCAATTCCAGTAGACCATAGAGCCGAGCCCCCACGTTATCTGTCGCTTCGTAGTAAGGTTTTTAGCCGGATGCCCTCGAAGTAGCCTATTAGCAAACAATTTGTCGATTGCTTCATCGGCAGTCTGTTGAGCCGAGTCCAGATATCTCCTTTCCTTTGTCAACACAAACAGGTGTAGGAAAAAGAAATCACACGACCGTACTTATTATCAGCGTGAGTTCCGTGAGAGGCATACTCAGGCGCATACCCCTCGGACCACGATTCTTTCAAACAGCCGCTGGTCGGTGGTTCTCTTTCGATCAAGTTGGCGAAGTGTTCCGCCGTAGTCAGAAATAGTTGATTCTTTGTCAGATGATAAGCGAAAGCGTAGACCTTCGCCGTATAGATCGGGTACTGGTAGCCACAAACGTAGGGAGCCCACATATCGAGGTGATCCCTTGGTTCGTTTGCTTCGTAGCCGTCTAAAAATCGCTTACCAGTCTCCGCTGTTCCATCCAGTCGAAGCGATCCCCAGAACTTCTCTGCTTTTGGATTGTAGCCGTAATTTGCGTAGGCGGTAAGGTAAGCGACTGCGTAATCGCGGAATAGGGGATCGCCGGTCAGTTGATAGGATTTCAATAGGGCGTGACCATGCAGGCCAACGCAAGCCGTTACAAAGTGTTTACCATCGAAACGGTCGGTTCCAGCATTGGGACGGTCCGGAAAAAATCGGTTGCCGGGTTGCGTCTGTGCCAGTAGTAGTTGGCCAGTAATTTGGCACGGTCGAGCCATTTTGAGTCTTGCAGTTGGTATGACAAAAAGGCAAAAGCATAAAGGTAGGCTCCTGCACTCATGCTGAAGTCGCATCCGGGTTGTTGACTGTCGTGACGGTCCGTTTCGCCGGTCACTTTATCGATAACGTGCCACTCCCAAATGGCTTCTATTTCTCGCTGAACTGCTGGCGGATTTATCTCCCATAAACGAAACCAATCGATACAGTGCATAGCGTGCAGTTCGTGTACATTACCGCCATGCCCCGTCATCTGATCTGTATAGACATCGTAGTGTCGATGCCATCCCCACCAGAATAGACCTTTCTCATCGACCAAATGCGTCATATAATAGTCCATATAGGTCTCGGCGAAATTGGCGCTTTTAGTTGCCCCCCCGTTACCTCTGATAGATGACACATCGTCTTCAGTGTTGACATATCCATCAGCATATTGGCTCCGGCCAAATTGCGCCGCATTGGGCGTTGGGCTCGCCACTGTTGATCCAAGGGTAGAGGGTTTGCAGGGCACTCTCTGCTTTCAATATCTAGAATACTGACCAGGATCGGCGCATGTCTTGCACCGTACCGATCTGTCCCGTATGTCATCAACGTTTCTAAACAGGCCTCAACAGGTGATAATAACTGCGACTTCCTTGTTT
>Ga0310342_100000334_pt1 | contig 25374 bp, 21 predicted proteins | sample S15DNA20500_MG_FD_206155 | JGI IMG/M metagenome (GOLD analysis project Ga0310342, IMG submission 206155) | Marine microbial communities from station ALOHA, North Pacific Subtropical Gyre - S1503-DNA-20-500_MG | ecosystem: Environmental > Aquatic > Marine > Oceanic | place: Pacific Ocean: North...
GGTATCAACGTTTAGCTGAAATGTCTGTGGCTAATCTTTGCGGACGTCCATCGTCCAAACTGTGAGACGGTCAAGCTGCTGCTTCGGCTTGCCGCGAAAACAGGCAATGGTGTAGGCGCATATCGCAAACACGATATTGACAATCACGCTGGTGTAATACGAATAGATCCCCAGAGAGAGGCTCTTGGGCAGTGCACCAATGTTATCCAGCATCAAATAGAAGTTGACTGCAATGGCTATCAGCATGGCGACAATCACGGACTGATAATCGACGCGAGTTGTGAAAAAGCCGAGCAGGAACATGGCTGAAACACAACCACTAAAGATGGCAACGATGATTAAACTCAGATCAGCGACGTTTTCCTTGGGTATGTGAACGAACCAGATGGCACAAAGGATGACGACTGCCGTGTAGAGGGCAGATAGCCATCGAGCCATGGTCAAATAATACGCATCACTCCGGTCCTGAGTGAAATATCGCTTGACGATATCGACGATCGTGACGGTCGCCGTTGCGTTCACGATGGAATCCAAGGACGACATGGCTGCTGCCAGGACGGCTGCCAGGACGATACCTGCGACGCCTGCGGGAATTTGGCTGAGGATGAAGTACGGAAGAATTCGTTCCACTTCTTTTCCCGAAACCATGGTCTCGACGGCCGGATCGGGAAAGGACTCGTAGTAAACGAACAGGCAGGTACCCAGGAACATGAAGAAATACCAGGTCGGTAGGCTCAGCACGGCCCAGATGCCGGTTGCTTTGCGGGCTTCGCGTGTCGATGCGCTGGCAGCGTAACGTTGAATCACAGTTTGGTCAGCGCAGAAATTACCCAGATAAATGTTAAAACCTAATAGCAACAGAACAAAAACATTTCTTTTTTCCCAATCCCACTCGGTCGAGCCGATGTCAAATTTTGAATTGTCAACACCGACTTGAAGAATCTCGGTCATTCCTCCGTCGAGGCTCAAAACGACAGTCGCGACGCACAAGATGCCGCCTAAAAGTAAGACGATGGTTTGGATCACATCGGTCCAGATGACCGCTTCGATACCGCCCAGGATGGTATACAAACCGATGAAAGTTCCGCCGATAATCAAAATCAATTCGATGGGTAAACCGAACAGATCCCGTGATGGGATGGCGATCAGATAAAGGATCATTGCGGCTCGCGCAATTTGAAAAATGATGAACGAAATGGCGGCATACAAGCGAGCGATCGGACCGTAGCGGTCCTCCAGGTATTCGAAGGCCGAGATCAGTCCCGCACGACGAAAGAACGGGATGATGAACCAGATGGCCAGCAATGCGGCCGCTGGGAGGGCACAGTTCTGCGTGTTCAATTGCCAATCGCCTGAAAATGCAGCCGCTGGGAGTGCTAAAAATGTAATCGAGCTTACATTGGAGCCAAGCATGGATAATCCAATTGCCCAGCCAGGAAAGGAACGTCCCCCGAGAAAGTATTCTTCGGTTGACTTCATCCTGCGAGAGAAATAATAGCCCATTGCCAGGATCGCCGTGAGATAGACAACGATCGCAATTGCATCGGATGTTCGTAGTGACAAAGCACCCATCAACAGGGTTGGCAGTTGCATGTGAGCTCACTCTCCGATTTGTAGCACGAGGCGACCAAGTACTTCGCCGGCTCGCAATAAATCCAATGCTTCGTTGATTTGTTCCAGTGGCAACGTATTGGTGACGATTGACTGCGTGCGACCGGAGGCAACCAGATTGACCACGTTGATTAAATCTTGTTGGCGTCCACAGCGGGACCCGATGACCTGAAGTTCGTTTTGTGCAAGCCGTTTGCCGCTTAACGGATACTCGTCGGGCGTGTAGCCAACGATCACAATCCGACCGCCATTACGCAACGAATCCAATCCATTGCCCATGGTAGCTTCAGTTCCTACGATATCGATGGTACAGTCGACACCCCAGCCGCCGGTTAATTTTCGTACTTGTTCCGGCACGTCCTGGCAAGAGGCGTCAATCACATCGTCGGCCCCCAATTGTTTTGCCCGCTCGATTTTAGCTTCAGAAACGTCCACCGAGATAACGTGGGCTCCTGCCATTTTCGCAAATTGGATGGCATAGGAACCCACTCCTCCGGCTCCCAACAGGAGTACTGTTTCGCCCAACTTTAACCCGGAACGATCAACGGCGTGGTAGGCCGTAATGCCTGCGTCGGGTAAAACCGCAGCATCGGTCCACGGAACGTTCTCCGGTACTTTCACCAATTGTCCCGCTGGAACAAGAAGATATTCGGCATGTCCCCCAGGGCGGTTGCGGGCTCCGAGGACGGCCGTCATATTAGGACATACGTTGGCACGGTTGCTACGGCACATCGGACAGACGCCGCAGGTGGTGAAGTTGTAGGTGATGACGTGATCGCCCGTTTGGAATTGGGTAACATTTTCGCCGATTTCATGAACGACGCCTGCTGGTTCATGACCGGTAACAAAGGGCAGGTCGGGGCGATAGCCAAAGCCTTCCTGTAATTTGAGATCGGTTCCATCAATGCCGCAAGCCATTACCTTGACCAGGACTTCGTCGGGGGCGGGTGATGGGTTGTCAACGTCCTGGATGACCAGTGGTTGTCCGAACTCAACTAAAACTGCTGCTTTCATCATCATACCTGTTTTTAATTTTTAATTTGACATTGAATCGTGACAAACGCGATTCGAAAGATTTTTCGAAACTGGAAGGTTGCAGCCTCTTGGTGTCCCCATTGGTAAGCGAGGCGTTGGGTCGGATTAACTTGTTTTTACCCAGGCCGTGCGATTTCCGGAGTGTTGCTAGGAAACGATCATTGCACGTTTTATAGGAGCGATCAACGTGGCTATCCCAATCATTGGCAATCCACTTGGTTTTTTTCACGATCCCCTGGAAACCACCCTGCCGATAATGGCAGAAGTGGGGTACGACCAAATTGAAATCTGCCACTCTCAGATTACGGATTTTAGGACGCCTGAGCTGCGCCAACAGTTTCGCGAATATATCGAGTCGCTGGGAATGAAACTTGTTGGTTCCAATGTTCCCGATTCGGCTTATTTTCAAACCTTAATGAGTTCTGATGACGTCAAAGTGGCCCTGGCTGGTATTCAGCGGGATTTGGATATCGCAGCTGACTTGGGAGTGGAGTACCTGATCACTTTCGAAGGGCGAGTTCCAACGGGAGCGACCCGGGAAATTATTTTTGGAAGGCTGCTGGATGATACCGTCGAATTGATGCAGCGGACATGTTCCTACGCTGCAGAAAAGGGTATCGAAATTCAAATTGAAGTCCATCCTTTTACCTTAGGCGTCAATTTAGATTTTGCCGTGCAACTGTACGATCGAGTCAAAATGGACAATTTTGGTTTTGTTTATGATTCGTGCCACTTTGCCGTAGGTCTGCCAGACGGTTATATTGATGCTATTCGTACTTTAGGGCATCGTATCAAGCACGTTCATTTTGCCGATAGCGACAAAAAAAGTTCTGAATTACATTTTCCCCCAGGGCGCGGTTGTCTTGACATGGATGGTATCGTTTCGGCGCTCAAGGAGATTCAATTTTCGGGATATTGGATGTTGGACCTGTATCTTTATCCATTACCAGCCTGGGGATCGCGTGAAGGAATTTCCTACACACGGAAGGTTTTGGAGGAGATGTAGTTTGGGCAGTTGGCTGCCAGCTGCTGAATTTCGAAACATAAAATCTAACGATTGAAAATTTTTCAGGAGTTAAACATGAAATGGGCACCGTTGATCATTACTGTGACATGCGATCCTCGCTTACAAGACCCGAAAAATCCTCGTTGTGATGAGCTGTGGTCGGTCGATGCGATTGCAAAGGACTACATTGATTCCAATGCGGCTGGGGCGACGATGGACCATGTTCACGGGCTTTACTCGCGAGATCCCGTTGTTCAGGCAGACGGAAAACAATTGCAGATTCCCGATCTGGAAGGTACTGCAGCGATTATTCAGCAGATTCGAGAGAAATATCCGAAGGTTAGTGTCCAGCAGGGGCTGGCCAGCATGCGGCCTGAACAGAAATTAAAACTGTGGGAGATCATCAAGCCGGAAATGAGTTCATTGAATATGAACTCTCACGACGAATACTTTGATCCCTATCCTCGCGAGCTCAAGCCGGTTGCCTGTTATTCGGTGCATCCGATTAACGAGTTGCGGCAATATTTTCAATGGTCCAAAGAGCATGGTGTGAAACCGGAGCTCGAATGTTTTGACACGGGCGCGTTTGATGCAGTCCGGATTATCCGTGACGGGATATTTTGGACCGATGATGACAAGATGGAAGAGGAGCAAGGACTGCTAGATGATCCACTGTGGTGTACGTTCTTTTTTGGATGGCCGGGGCAAAGTTGTCAGCCAATGACTGATATTGCGCTATTCAATCAGATCCATCACCAGCCTGATCGAATCAATTGGTCCTTGTCAGCCATGTCACGCTGTGCGAAGGAGTATTGGACACAGATCAACCGTGCCATTCTGCAAAATGGACATGTACGTGTTGGTTACGAGGATTGTGGTCGTCATCCTGACGAATCGTACGCCAAATCGAATGCGGATTTGGTCGATCGCGCCGTGCAAATGGCCAAGGCGGTGGGGCGTCCGATCGCGACAGTAGAAGAGGCGAGAGAAATCATTGGATTGCGTTCGGCCTAAAGCCGGCGTTTACCAGTCGGCGTTACGGCAGTTGCTCAATCACACCAGTTAAAAAACGTGCCAATCGGTCGGTGGCAAGTAGGGCGTTTTTTTTGAGCTGCCACATTTCCTTCACGATAGAAGGTCGACGAAAAACGGCCCCGGCGGCAGCACCTAATCGGGCGGCTGTCGTCGGTTGATCCAATAGCTTTTCCAGTTGCGGTGGAAGTTTGTCATCCGCACCATCGCTGACGATGCGAGTTGACAGAAAACGGACTTTTTCGAGTCGACACGTTTCCGCGACTGCCCACGTTTCCATGTCCACACCCATTGCGTCGTATTGCGCAGCCAGATCGATGCGATGTTTTGGATCACGTACGATACTATCGACGGTCAACAGGCGCCCGACATGAAGGGCAGGTGACTTGTGCAGGGTATCGCTGTCGAATTGCAGGTTGATACCAAGAGTTCGATGATCGGTATCGATAACAGAATTTGGCATCAGCAGATGGCCGCGTTTAATTTCGGGACGTAGCGATCCCGCAAATCCTGCCGAGATGACCCACTCAGGTTGTCGTAATGTGATCACGTCCGCCGTAGCTTGTGCCGCAGCGGCCATGCCAACCCCTGTTTCTATTATAGAGATCTGGTGTTCTGCCAACATTCCGCGACGTTCAACGAAGTTGGTACCGCCAATGGTTATGATGTCGGATGCTAAATCGACAAGGCCACCGGCTTCAATGGGGAGAGCGAAAGCAACCACGACGTCGCATTTTTCAGGAAGTGCGGATTCAGCCTGAGATTCTTGGTTACGAGAATCCATTGCTGACCGCAATCGCTGCTCAGCAGCAGAACGCAAGAAACGGTGTACGAGATGGCGAAGCAGCATCCGTAAAATTATCTTAATGCTTGTAGGGTTCTCCACGATCGAACGTGAAGGGGTCGGTGGCACTATCTGAAACGCTGACTTTAACGGGTGGAGCTTTTTCTCCAGAATCGACTTGAACACGTAAAATATTCTTGGCAGTAAATGGCCGATCATGAATCCAAACATGTCCGTCGCCGTGGAGATACAAGATGGGCTTGGCAAACTCTGCGGCCTTTTCAACCAGTCCGTGGAAATACGGTTCGTGTTGTTTAGCCGGCTGGCAGTGTCCGATGATTACCGCACTACCTATTTCGTCGTCAAAACGATCTAGGTTCCGCTTTGTCCAAACAAGATTTTGTTCCAGGCGAAGTTTCCACTCTGCCTCATCATGTACCAGTCCTCCGACGAGATTCAACCCAACGAAAAGCACATGGTTACGGACAAACGAAAAGTTTTCCTCCCGCTCCAGCTGTCGAAATACTCGCAAGCGGTGATGCCATCGCTGGTCGAATCGTAAAAAGTACTTTGCCCAGTACGACCAGGCTTGAATGGGATTGTCACACTCGTTCCATTCGTTGTCTCCAGGCACAATGAACATTGGCAGGGGGGACTGTCTGAGCATTCCAAAAACCTTGTTGAAGACAAGTTCGTCGCAGGGTGTCCCTTGCGTCTTAATATCGCCAACATGGACGCAGAATTCCGCCTGCCGTGGTAATTGTTCGATTTGCTGAATGAGTAACAGGTCCTGTTCATCATTGTAGGGAATGTCACCCATGGCGAAAAATGTAATCAGTGATTTCGGCCGGGGAGTGTCGGCCTCGGCTTGCTGCTCTTGTCCGAAAAGGAGGTAGGAATTCCAAGCTGAAAAGGTGATCAGCAAGGCAAGGCCAGTAAGCCGTGGTAGCTGTAAAAGTTTTATTAGATTCATGGCAGAGGCGATATGTTTTTGTTGGTCGAGGGACAGAATCGACAGAGCCCCCATATTATAGTCGTAGCTTGATAGCCATGAAATACACTTTGGAAACCCTATCGTGGTTTTTCCCGGGTGGATGATGTTACCTGCTAGCTGCGATGTGAGTGCTTTTGGATTCGATGATCCTCCCTGGGTAACGATGAGTTTACTGACGTTGGCCTGATGCAGCGGGAAATGACAGTGAAGGGGTGATGGATCTCAAAGTTCGCATCATGGTGATGGTTTCCGGCCTAACCTCAAGTCCAACAGGCGACTGAGCTCTTCGATAGGTCGTGGATGATCGTCCACCCGCAGGTCAATGTACCGATCGTCGAAACCGCTGTAACCTGCTTTGTCTTGAACGATCAACATGCCTGCTGATTGTCGGCCGCGCCGGTCTCCACCGGCGTTTTGTCCGGCAACCATAGCCGCGAGCATGCGATCGGCAAGTGATCCATCCGTGTTTTCAAAGGTCTCGGCCATGTCGCTGACCACATCCTTGCCAACAAGGATGTTTCCCAGGCAACAGTAGTGATTACCCGTTTTCGCACCAGCCCACTCCAGGCATTTGTCGCCGGTGAAATGGGCGATCCTACCCTGTCGATCAACGATTGCCACCTGTCGATGCTCACGGTCATCGTCGTTTTCCAGTAACGTGTCTAACGTCTCCTGGGCCGACTTTGCTTCACTTAGCATTTTAAGTCCGTTGGGTCCGAATGTTGTATTGGCCCACGACTGGGTCGCGATTGCCCCAACCTCTGCCTTGGCAAATGGCACAATCGAACCTACAGCTAAAACTCGCGATTGAGTGACGACACCCCACTGTCGACGTTCAAGGTCACAGGCCACGATAGAGAAGGTTGCCACGATGTCCCACTCAGGCATATTCTGAGCCTCATCGCCTGTCAGTTTTTGTGTTGCAAACGTAACGTACAAGCATATCAAGGCTAGAAAAATTGGGCGACTTAGGAGCTGTGTGGGCATGATGGGTCCTCTGGATGAGTGCTGCAAGGCTCTCGCTGTTGAATGTTGTGGGTTCCCCTTTTGTTTCCTGCAAGTTTTACGCGTATTATACGGTACAAGTGTTTCAAATCGGTTGGATGGTTTCGGTGATCAGAAGCCGACTGCAAGTGTGGAAAGGAGAAGAAACGGCGGCGCTGTATCCTATCAACACCATGCCAAGGTTGCTACCAACCACATGACAGTTCGACTCCTATTTTAAGTAGATATTTTTGTGCGCAGAAGAAACAGCACAAACCACAAATGAAGGACCACGGATGATTAACCCACTGAACACCCGTCAAAGGGGCTTAATGATTTTTGCAGGCATCACTACTGTTCTGTTGATGTCGTCTTGTGATGTCGGACTTGCCCGGGGGGAGACAGGTGGAAGCCATGATGAGGGGGAGGAAACGGTAGATATTGTTGTTGTGGGCGCTGGAATTTCCGGGTTGACTGCGGCCCTGGAGCTTGGCCGAGGGGGAGCCAATGTGATGGTCGTTGATATGGCCTCGGTATTTGGAGGACACGCAGTGATGTCCCAGGGCGGGCTGTGTATTGTGGATACTCCGGTCCAGCAAAAAATGGGCATTCAAGATTCTTTGGATCTCGCTTACCAGGATTTTATCCAATGGGGTGAGGATGCTGATTCCCAGTGGGTACGTTATTACGTGGACCATTCTCGCCGTGATATTTACGATTGGTTGAAAGAGCTAGGCGTCCAATTTGACGAAAAAGTTGGATCGGCACCAGGTAATTCCGTGGATCGTTTTCACCAACCGACAGGTCGAGGAATTGGATTGGTGACTCCTATTTATCGTGAGTGTTTGACCTATGACAAGATCCGATTTTTCTGGAATTGCCAGGCCATTGAATTGTTGACTCAAGATCAGATTGTGAAAGGTGTTGTTACACGTAACTTGCGGACAGGTGTTGAGCGGGAGTTGCGGGCCCGCGCCGTGATCCTGGCAACAGGAGGTTTTCAAAGTAATCTGGACATGGTTCGAGATTACTGGCCAGACAATTTGCGTTTCCCGGAGAGAATTCTGACCGGTTCAGGAAGAAATTCAGTTGGATTTGGACATAAAATGGCCGCTCAGGCGGGTGCCCATTTTGTAAAAATGGATCATCAGTGGAACTATTTTACGGGGATTCCGGATCCTCGCTATCCAGACACCAGCCGTGGACTCAACGCAGCCAATATGTATGGAATTATCGTCAACGCAGAAGGACGGCGATTTGCTAATTTGCATAATTGGGCCAAGGAGGTGATGCCTCTGTTACTGCGGCAGGAAAAAGCAACTCTGTGGTTTGTTTTTGATGAGTCGAGTAAACGAGAGTTTGTTATTGCAGGTACCGATTGGGGAGATTTCAAAAAAGTGGACAGGCTCATTCTTAGAAATCAGGAACTTGTTAAGAGTGCCGGTTCGCTGGAAAGTCTGGCACGGCTTGCAGGTCTGCCTCCACGTCAGCTTGCTGAAACAATCAAGCGTTATAATGAACTGGTCGATCGGGGTAGCGATATGGATTTCGGTCGGTTTGGGACAGAACGCCCAGATTTCAGCAACAAGGCTTCACCCAGGATCGACCAGCCGCCTTTTTACGCAATGCAGACTTATCCATTAACACGAAAAAGTATGGGAGGAGTGGCGATTGATGGCAGTTGCCGAGTCTTGGATCGCAAGGGCAAAGTGATTGCAGGCCTCTATGCAGTTGGAGAATTGACGGGACTGGCGGGCATCAATGGGAAGGCTGCGTTGGAAGGTACGTTTTTGGGGCCCTGTATCATCACGGGACAGGTTGCGGCACGAATGATTTTATCGGAACCAATCAGTTCGGTAAAAACGTTAAATCAAACGAGAGACAATTGCCTTTCTTGTCATGACGTCACGTCGGAAATTGATGATACACGACCCGGATATTGGCATTATGAACAGTCACATCAGATTGTCTTGGAGCGGGGTACCGACTGTCGCCAATGCCATGCCGAGTTATCACCCTATCGTGAGGAGAATCACCAAATCAATCGGCAGGTTTTAGCGACCAGTTGCGCAGCATGTCATATTGCCAAGGAATGAAAAGGCTAATTCAATTCGACTGCTTCTTCCCAGTGTTCATAAAGTTGCCTCAGTTCGTCTTGCAGCTGTTGTAGCGCGGCTTGCCGGGCTTTGACTTGTTGTCCATCGCGAAGGACTTCTGGCGAGACAAGTTCTGAATGGATTTGTTCGATTCTCGTTTCATGTTCGAGAATCTCCATTTCCAATTCTTCCAGTTTTCGATAGGGGAACTTGCGTTTTTGGCGGGGTGGTTTCTCACGAGCTCGACGCGTTGACGCGTTACCTGATTGTGTTTTCGTGTCGTGTTGAATGACGGAAGTATCCAAGTCTCGTTGTCGGATTCGATACAAATAGGCGTCATAATTACCGTCGATGATACTGACTCGATCAGGTTCGAGAACCAGCACGTGATCGGCCACGCGGTTGAGAAAATAGCGGTCATGACTGACGAATAAAACGGTACCGGCGAACTCACGCAAAGTAGATTCCAACGCATCCCGAGCCCAGAGGTCGAGGTGATTGGTAGGTTCGTCAAGCACCAGAACGTTGGCATCGGTGGCGGCCAGTTGCGCTAATGCGGCACGATTTCGTTCGCCTCCACTGAGGCTTTCCACAGTCTGAAACGCCAAGTCACCTGTCAAACCAAACCGTGCCAGAAGATCGCGTCTCTCTTTTTCGACAAATTCCTTATGCGTTGGACGAATGGCGTCGACGACGGGTGTTTCGTCATCGAGTTGTTGAAGCAGTTGGTCAAAATAGCCGACTTGAACGCCGGTTCCCCAAATGATGTTTCCCTCGTCCGGTTTCACTTCACCCAACAGGCATCGCAGAAGCGTGGTCTTGCCAGAACCGTTAGGGCCCAGGATGCCCCATCGTTCACCCCGTTGCAGGTCGAATTGTACGTCACGGAAAAGCCAATCGGCATATTGTTTGGAGACGTGTTCAACCCGTAATACAATGTCCCCAGTACGCGTTGCTTTTGGAAATGCCATTGTCGGCGCAATAATTTCACGGGGTGGTTCGACGCGTTCGATACGCTCTAGTTTTTTGCGACGGTCTTCGGCTTGCTGATGTTTTTGTCCAGCATGGTGGCGGCGGACGAAATCCTCCATTTTGGAGATTTCAGTTTGTTGTTTGTCGTATGTTCGACGTTGAACTTCCAATCGTTCCAGTTTTTGTCGCCAATACGTTGAAAAGTTCCCTTTGTAGCGGTCCGTGGTTCCGTGAAACAACTCCAGCGTATGTTCAGTGACTTTGTCCAAAAAATATCGATCGTGGCTAACCACGAGCATCGCTTGTGACGATTTCACCAAATATTCTTCCAGCCATTCTGTTGCAGCGATGTCGAGGTGATTGTTCGGTTCATCCAGTAACAGGATTTCAGGTTCAGCCAGTAAGAGTTTGGCGAGTAAGAGTCGATTTTGTTGACCCCCGCTCAGATGAGTCACGTCTTGAGAGAATGTATCCCGGTTAAAACCAAGCCCTTCGAGCACCCGCTCAAGTTTGTGATCAAGGGTATAGCCTTCACGTTGATGAAGCTCATGTTGCAGTTGATCGAACTCAGTTTCCAAGCGGGTTCGTTCACTGGGATCATTCGTGGCACTGATGGCAAAAGCAACGTCTTCTGAACGTTTTGCCAACGCAATGAGATCTCTCATGGCTTCACGTGCTTCATCCCAAACGGTACGGCCTGCTATGAAATCGGCATGTTGCTGTAGATAACCGATTCGTACTGTGGCATGTACATCCACATCACCGGCATCTGCCGTTTCTCGTCCGGCAAGAATTTTCAATAGTGTTGTCTTGCCTGTGCCATTGGGACCTACCAATCCAACGCGCTGGCCGGAATGCAGGTCGAATGTAATGCCCGACAGGACGGGATCAGGTCCGAAGTGTTTGGTCAGAGACTGAGCCGAGAGCAATATCATAGGAGGGCCTGGTTGTGGCGATGAAACAGCGTTTCTATCATGGTGCCATCTCGATAGGTAACGATGGAGACGGAGACGTTCCGTTTCCTCCCGTTGGTTGTGGCCGACCCGACAGCGTGTAGTTGCTGGGTCCCCTGTAGCTGACAGTAGGGAAAGAATTCATGCTGAATCTCAAGTCGTCAACTTTACCGCGTTGGCTTACACAAGTCGACTCCCATCTTGATGAAATCCTTATTGACCATGCACATTGCGAACGAAAGGCAGCCGGTAGCGCGATGAGTTTGCTAACTTCGTATGTCGAATGTCGTGAGCTATGCCGCGAAACGTCGATTATTGTTAATGAGGAGTTAGAGCATTTTGAACAGGTTTTGAAATTACTTGACCGGCGAGGAATCCAATTTTATCGACAGAAGCCGAGCAACTATGGTCGACAGTTGAAGGATCTTGTCCGTAAACACGAGCCCCAGCGGGCTGTCGACCGCTTATTGATCGCCAGCTTGATCGAAGCTCGATCCTGTGAGCGATTTCGTCTGTTGAGTGAGCATGTGGAGGACGATGAATTGGTCATGTTCTATCGTAGCTTATTCGAATCCGAAGCGCGTCATCATACGACCTATGTGCAGCTGGCAAAATGCTTTGATTCTGGTACGAATGTCGAGCAACGACTCGAAGAGCTAGCAGCGGGTGAGGCCGAAATCATCGAGCGGGGTGACGAGTTGCCTCGCATGCACAGTTAAAAAAAGACGCTGTCTTGTCTGGCCGTATGTCCCATTCCTCCGATCTGTCCAGTGGGTGGGTCTGACGGGCCAGGGAGCGAAACATCAAGAGCTGCTGGGACTCGATTTGGCAGTTGAAATGGCACCAGGGTTCACTCAGAACAAACCTGGCAGGTCCCGAGAATAGCAATCTTCCACTCGGTTTTGAGTGAAACACTTGTTAACAAAACGGCAGCTGTGATTCATCGTTTTAGCGCATTTGTCAATTTATGAACCGCTTTTTTTGAGAGGTTTAAATTGCATTGAATGAATATTATGTTGACGTTACAGTACTTCCTCCGTACGATATGTCGGGCATTTCGTTCGTCAAGGATGTAATTTTATCATGATCAGGCCTTACTATCAGATTGCTGTGCTGGCGATGCTGCTTAGCGGCCGTGTGGCTTTGTCCAATCCACAGGATGTCCAATTTGACATTCGTTCGCTTGTGGGGTGTAAGGACGTAACGAGTGATGAGTTTTCTCGTTTGAATCCAGACGAAAAATTGATTGAAGCGAGATTCCAGATCAGTTCATTAGTCCGGCATGGGAAGGCTTCGAATGTAGTCGAACTTATGTATCGCATCGAAAATCCTTCCCAACGGATGGAAGTGATTGACTATTTACCTCGAACCACGTTGTCTAGTGAGGTCATAGGAAATGTGGGGGTCGAAAAGAAACAGGAGGATGTCCGATCGATTGGAATCAGTATCCTGGGGAAATATAACTATTTGATCAATGCGGACGCTTCGGGTACAGCCAGTTCTCAGGCCAGTTCGAGTCTGCGGTACGAAACCTTACCCGCAATGGAAGTGGTCGCTGCTAGTGGTACGACGTCACGAGGAACGGGTGCCTATTTCAAGTTGCGGCCATCTCGACAAACGTCGTTGGAAGGTGCCAAAGATTTTGGTCTTGTCCTGCGAGTATCCCAATCTTGGCGTTTGGGAATTGTGATTGTTTATTGTCGTGCATTAACCATGGCAGATCATCTAGCATTACCTCCTAGCTGGTTTGGCCGTATTAGTGGGATGGCTATGTTTCCAGTCGTACTTTATCGCGATGGTGATATCGATGCCAAGCAGTTAGCATTGCAGGTGGTTCGTGCAGAATCGGTACTGCGTCATGTTGTAGCAGCGGACCAGTCTGCATTGGAAAAGCATTCGTTTCCGACCGTTGCACACCGGGTTGGTAAATCCCTTTCGATCGTGGATGCAAAGATCCCAGCGAAATGGCTTGAGCAATTACTGCAATGGCCTTCCGAGGTAGCTGAGCCGCCAGTTGTTCAAAATTTACCTCCGAGGATACAACGGGCAGCACGGGACTACTTGGCTGCAAAGCGGGCGTTAGCGAACATTCCTCCGTAAGCGGCTTGTGGTGGAAACGGACTGGACGTGCCTATTAGGCTCTGCAATTTTCCATATTTGCAGGTTGCCGTTGTCGACGGCGGAATGGGACGGGGTATTTTTTGGAGATTTGCTGGTCAGACGACCGGCTTTTCCAACGGCCAAGGTTGCCCGGCTGACGTCGTGGTTTTAGCTGAGATACTCGTGAGATCTCTCAATCTGCCTCAGTCAACGCTTCACATACCAGATCGCCAACTTCGGTTGTCGAGTATCCCATCTTACCCGCTGCCTGACTCTTCATTTTGGTGCCAGTCACAATTTGAATCGCCGACAGAACACGTTGGGCCGCTCTCGTGAAGCCAGCCTGATCCAGTAACATGGACATGGCACTGATGGCGGCGATGGGGTTGATCACATTTTGTCCAGTGTACTTGGGTGCGCTTCCACCCATGGGCTCGAACATGCTAGTCCCGCCGGGTTCGGGATTGATATTGCCACCAGCGGCAACTCCCATGCCTCCCTGCAAGATTCCTCCCAAATCGGTAATGATGTCACCAAACATGTTGGTGGTCACAATTACGTCGTAATATTCAGGATTCTTCACCATCCACATGCAACAGGCATCGACGTGATTGTAATCGGCTTTGACGTCAGAATATTCCTGGGCAATTTCCTGAAAAGTTCGCCACCAGAGGTCGTGGCCGTAGGTGAGAACATTTGTTTTAGCCACCAAGGTAAGCATTTTTCCCTTAGGATTGTTTCGCTTTCTCGTGTATTCGAAAGCCCAGCGAATGCATCGTTCACAGCCTTTTCTGGTGTAGAGGGCCGTTTGACTGGCGACTTCGTCAGGTGTTCCCTTTTTGAGGAATCCACCAACACCACAATAAAGGTCTTCTGTGTTTTCTCGCACGACGACGAAATCGATGGCTTCGGGTCCTTTGCCAGCCAAGGGGGTTTCCACTCCCGGGTAAAGTTTTACTGGTCTCAAGTTGATGTATTGATCCAGTTGAAAACGTAATTCCAGCAGTAAACCTTTTTCTAAAACTCCTGGTGCTACGTCAGGATGTCCGACTGCACCTAGAAACATGGTGTCGAATGAGCGTAACTCTTCGACTGCACCGTCGGGTAAAATTTCACCAGTTTTCAGGTACCGGTCACCACCAAAATCAAAGAATTGTTTCTCGAACGAAAAGGACTCCAGTTGAGATACGGCATCCAAGACTTTGAGTGCCTCAGCAGTAACTTCAGGTCCCGTACCATCACCACCAATGACAGCGATTCTTATTGTGTTTTCGGTTTTATTCACGATTTGTTTACATCAAACTGTGGAATGAAAATGGGGATGCAACATGACCGAAGATTGTATCAAGGGGTGTGGCTGTTCACAAGCAGCGAACATCCGAGAAACTTCCTTCAAGCGTCGCTTCGACCCCGGCCGTCTTGAGAATTTTAACGTCGTCGTTCACTGCATAGTGATCATCACGGTTTTGTGTAAAAATCTTTAGGGAAGCGATCCATGGACAGATTCTGGCCGTCTTGCTAGGGGTCACTGCCGGTGATCAGGCCATTGCCGGGAACATGATGACTGCCATGTGCAACGCAGCGTTAATGATGTGCAACGCAGCGTTAATGATGTGCAACGCAGCGTTAATTCTGGCTGAAGCCGAAATGTGACATGGAGTCTCGTCCCACAGGGTTTTTGACGAATTTCCGATGACAATTGGCACAAAGATCGAAACGACACTTTCGATAAACATCGGCCCCTATCTGGTCGTTGTCGATGTCGAGCTGGCGTTCGAGAATTTCATGTATTTCCAACAGATGGTCACTATCTTCGTCGAGCTCGTCGGCGTTGACAGATTCCATAGCGGCGTAGATTTCCATTTTGACGACATAGCGAAGTTCCTCGTTAGGATCGAGATCACGCTGGCAACAGTCGCAAGTAAAATGGATCATCTTGTGTCCTTCATTAAGAATTATTGTGGCTGTGGAGGCCACAATGACAACTTGATTTTTGCTTGGCGGTTCAACGCAACGAACATCGTATGACCCTATCCTAAATTCATTGGACGCCCCGTGACAAGTGATGGTTGGAAATTTTCTGAAATCATGGGAAATGAGCGAGTTAACAATTGGGTAAAACAGGCCCAATCGGTGCCAAGCATTTTACCCCGAAAGTGGACGTGGTCGTTGTGTCGTTTTTCGTCCGGAAGAATTCTTTTCTATGAACAGGCAGTGCTGTCATGCACTTTTGACTTCACCCTTATGTAACCATGAGCTTCTTTGAAGGCAAATTTCAGGATTCGTGGATTGGTTGTTTAACGTGATGTTGCTGTGGACCGATTTCTGAAAAGGACACGTCTTTACCGGATTAGAGCAGAAAACAAGGGGTCTCTAGGGTTTGTGACGACACAGACTGTCGAGGGAGCTAGCATGAGGAACTATAATTTCTCTTCCCCATGAAGATTGTATTCTATTAGAGACTGCTGGTTCACGCAGAGTGCTTCTCTGGTTACAATAAATTCAACGGTTACGGTTCCGATGGTGAAAGACCCACAGTATCACCCGTTTGGAAATGGATGACGTGAGCGGGCTTAAGATGCACCGATTGTGTCGTCTGGGTGGGGTTCGTCCACATGGAAATCAAGCTGCACAGGAGGGAAAAAAACCAATGATTGGGTTGTTTCTTTCCATGACCATTGCCTCAAGGATGCCGTGAAAATTGTGTTTCAGGGTGTTTGGTTGCGCTGCTGCCGACAACGCTGACGTTCGCATTTGCGATACTTGGCGTTTTGGTATGGCAACCGGGATCGGACTGGTGCATGCTCGGACGGGTTGGGCGGGTTGTTGCTACAGGTTCTTTCCTGGTCGTTGCAATACGGATTGAGCGTTATGATCCGACGTCAACAGCCTTCTGTGCGTTCTCTGGCATCCATTTCGACCCAGCCAATGCGCGAGAGCCTGGGGGCGAGCGTTCTTGTGCTCAACCGGTTTTATGTTGCTGTTCACGTGGCTGGGGTTCGGCGTTCAATGAGTCTCCTTTGTCGTGATCTGGCAGAAGTTGTCCACATGGAGGATGGTCAATTTGCCAATTACGATTTTGATTCGTGGCGCTTAGCCAGTGAGTTAATGTCTGTTGAGAGACATCCTGACGATGACTGGATTCGATCTGTCAAGTTTGAGATTCAGGTTCCGAAAATCATTCGGTTGTTATTTTATGAAAGAGTTCCAAAGCAGCAGTTACGGTTCAATCGACGTAATCTGTTTGCTCGTGATGGAAATTGTTGTCAGTATTGTTGTCGCACGTTCCCTCATAGCCAGTTAAGCCTTGATCACGTGATTCCACGTAGTCGAGGGGGGCAGACAACCTGGGAAAATGTCGTTTGTTGTTGTATCAACTGCAATGTGAAAAAGGGTGGACGCACACCAAGAGAGGCTCGTATGAAACTGGTTTCGAATCCAATTCGTCCTAAATACAGTCCACTTTTGGTGAGTAAGTTGGAAAATCCGAAGTATGAAAGTTGGCGGACATTCCTACCCGCAGCGATGAAGATTAAAAATGCGTAATGGAGTCTGAGGTTTAATTTCGCATGACACTTCTCAATATTTGGAAGCCGATTGCTGCCAAAACCAGGTTGCCCAGCCAAACGGAGTAAGGCGGCAGTCCGCCCCCTTTTGCCCGATCAAGGCTAAATGCTAAGAGGGGATAATAAATTACCAAGATCGGTAAAAAGCACGCGCCGAAGGTTGTCATCAGGTCGGAGTTGCGGAGTCGCACTGCTAACGGAGCGCCGACCAGTACGAAACAAAAGCAACTGAAGCCGTTCGCCCAGCGACGATACGGTTCAACTTCCAGTTTACGAATATCTTTTGCATGATGGTTCAGTTGGTTGTATTGGCTCTTCCAACGCAAAGGTTCCAATGCGGAAAAATCACCAGTCATCATGCGAACTGAAGCCTCGACGGCAAGCGTTTGATTTAAATCAGCCAGGGACTGGTACTGTTTTTTGATGCGATGGGGGATATCGCCTAAAGCGCAGTCCGAAATACGGCCTCTGCTTGACCCGTTACGGGATAAGTTGGTTAGTGGAATCTCAAAGGTTTCAACCCTTGGATCTGAGAAAGTTGTTCCGTCTCCAAAATTTCCTGCGCTGTTTGCCATCGTTAATTTCATGACGTTTCGCGTTGGATCGAATTGTAATTCGGCCAAATCGGCAACGATCGTTACGTCCTTTTCACCGCCCGCTGGATAATAAGCAATAGTCGGTTGGATGAGATTCCGACCCTGGACATCCTTAACGGTGATGGTCAACTGATCGCTGGTGTAAGTTCGTTGAGTGCGCAACATGCCATAGATGATCTCTTCAATCGAATGCATGATGACGGTGCGAACTCCCTGTTTTCCCCAAGATACAGCTACATCGTTCAGCCAAACTGCGGCAAGACTTACCACGAAGGACAGCACGAGCGCTGGGGCTAACAGGGTCATTGGTGAGAGGCCCAAAGATTTAATCACAAGTATTTCGTTGGCATAAGACATGCGCCCATAAACACTACAGGCAGCAAACAAAATGGTTCCTGGTACAGCAAACCGTAGAGCGTTCGGGAGCAGATAAGGTATGATTTGTAAGAGCGGTCCTGCGCCAAGCCCTTGTCGGTATGCTTCGGTCGCCAGCCCTACCAGAAGCATCAGCAGTGTCATGCCAGTGAGCGTCATCAGAAAAACGATCAATAGCTCAATCAAGACATAGCGGGTTAGACTTCGCATGATCATAGTCAACAGGTCAGCGGCCGTGCATTCTTGTAGGGACAGCAATGCCGTCACTGCGGGTTGGGAACTGTAACAAAACGGCTGCGGGTGAGAAATAGGAAAAAATGGCGTTCTTATCTGTTGAGCAACGGCCCGCGCGTGTCTTGAAAGTCCTGGTTGCGAAGCTCACCCATGATATGAATGATAGCATGGGCATAACCACGCACTGCGTCGGCGAAATTTTTTTGATTGGTTGCCGAGCGTGCCGAAGTTACGGAGGTGTTGAATGTTTCCCAATCTATCTTCCACTCTTTGTCTTTTGTGGCGTCACGAAGTTGATTTGAAATGTTTTCGAGTTTGCTGACGAAATCTGAACAGGGGGGGCAGTGGATCCGTGTGTGAGGCCCTTTTCCGAGTTGATGGTTTGACAGTTGGACGGGACCGTTGTGGGAATCTCCCTCGAACTTTTGGATGAGGACCAGGGCAGTGAGCAACAAAATGACGGCTGCGACTGCCCAGGCCATGGTTGTCCAGCCAGCAACACCGAAAAATACCATGGCCATTGCCAGGATTCCCATGGCGGTCCACAATTCCGGCCGTACTTTGGTGTTTTCCCGTTGGCCACCCACGACCAAGGGTTCTGCGCTGGCCGATGAAGTGGTAATTTGCGGGCCAGTGACTCGGACGATGATGACCGTAATATTATCGGGTCCCCCTCGCAAATTCGCCAAGTCAACCAACATACGCGCTGCGTCAGTGGGTGGAAGGCTGTGGAGCAGGGGGCCGATTTCTTCGTCTTTGACACAACCGGTTAGCCCGTCACTACACAACAGGAATGTGTCGCCAGATTCGATAGGATGAGGGCCTTCGAGGTCAACAAGCACTTTTGCTTGAGGACCCAGGGATCGGGTGATGACATTGGCAGGAATGGTTGCAGCTGCCTCTTCGTTATTGGGTAGTTGCCCCGAAGCACGCATTTCCCACACCAGGCTGTGGTCGAACGTCAGTTGTTCCAATACATGTTGACGTTGTCGATAAATCCGACTGTCACCGACGTGTGCTACGAGTGCTCCTTGCGGTAATATCAGCAGGACACTGGCGGTGGTTCCCATATTGTGAAAGTCTGTGTTTGCCGATCCGCGATGATGTATCTGTTGGTTGGTTGCCCTGACCGCCTTGAGGATGGCATCGGGTGGAGAGTCGTTGCGATAGCTTTGATAAGCGTGGGGAATGCCGTCCGCCGCGAGCTTACTTGCCAATTCACCAGCTGCATGTGCGCCCATTCCGTCAGCCACAACAAACAGGTGGCCTCGTTCATGCCAGCTTTGCCAGTCACTGGCAGTGACGACAGCATGCGAATCCTGGTTCGAGTTGCGGCGCATCCCGACGTCCGTGGCGGTAGCATGCTGCATGCACCGACTCCAGTCAACTCTCTCGTGTGTCATAGACCCCAGTCTAACCAGCGCGGAGTGTTTGAGTAAACCGCTCTGGTTGGTAATCTTTAGTGTTGCTATACTTCCGCGTTGCGGGGAAGCCGGTGCCCATTTTCACTTCCTGACCGGTTTTTGACTGACTCCAGCCTGTCGAAATTTCCATGTCACGTCGACTGTATCGGCCGCTTTTGATCGTGGTGACGTTCAGCTTCTGCGCTATCGTCGTCCTTGCCAGTGGTTGTGTCCATCGCCGGCTCACCGTAAGAAGTAATCCTCCCGGCGCCGCCGTTTATGTTGATAACCAGGAAATTGGTACAACTCCTGTCACGGCCAATTATACCTATTATGGAACTCGTGAAATCCGGTTGGAAAAGGCGGGTTTTGAAACCTTGACTGTCAAGCAAAATCTGCGACCACCGTGGTACCAATTTCCAGTCCTCGACTTCATCTCCGAAAACATGCTTCCCCATGATATCCGTGATGAACGGGAACTCGACTTTGCAATGGTCCCGCAGATTGTCGTTCCCAGGGAACAAATCCTTCATCGAGCCAGGCAACTCAGACAAAATGTGAAACAAGGCATCGTTGCTCCGTTACCGACGGTTGTTCCGCCCGCGGTATCAGCTCCTGCCCCCTCCAAGGTTCCACGGCAAACATCAACCCAGCAAGTTTTGCCACAACCGGTTCGTCCACAAACAACCTTACCCGCAGCCCGGCCACTGCAGCGGTTACAACCGACAGGTCAACACCGGTTGCCGGCTCCGATGGTGATTGAACCCTGATCGTCCCTGTTGGTATGGATGTTCATTGGATGATGCTGGCACTTCACGTGGTGACCGCAGGCAATCAACTGTAGAAAGTGTTGTTTGCTTGTCAGCGGGAAAATGATCTCGAGGGCCAATCACGCACATCTAGCAGGCGCACAAGGTGCATCAGTTTGTAGGCACTGGCTGCCATTTACGGAATATCGCCCCACTGGCCAGCTTGCCCTGTGAGATTAGTTTTATTGGTTTGCGTCCGCTTGGCATACGGACTGCACGGTACAGTGACAAGTGTTATGGAAGGCCCCGTCCAGCGGGAATTTCGATGGATTTCTGCAGATGATTCATTTCAATTCTTTCTTTTTCTCGTAGATTGGTTGAAACGAATTTTCATTTTAGACTGCGATCCTACGGTGGTCGAGGTTTTTTAAAGTTGTTACGGCATGATCCTTGGTAGTTTCGTTGGAAACAGACTGGATTTTTATCCAATTGGCTGGTGGTTCCCGCTAGGGAAGTATTGCTGTGATCGTCAATGAAGTTCCGACACATATCATTTAGCAGTTGCCAACTGAATCTGTCGCAGGTGATCAACGAGAGAGCACCTCTTGTTGCAGACAGGAGTTTTAACAGTTCGACGGAAAATGATTTCAGGTGTCGAATTTTCCGTTTAGTCAACCGTATTATCGAAGTAGCACACTTCGCAGATTGTTAATACCGATCATGGCACGTTTGATGTTGCGGTAGAAACTCCTGTAATTCTTGAAAGTCGCCCTTGTCGGAGGTGGCCGATGAACCGGGTGATTCAAGTACCAATAGAATGACAGCATGCTCATGCCTTGGAAGAAGAGTCCTCTTCTGCTGCCAGCCGTTCGGCTATTTTGCCGTCGATAACTTCCATCATCTGGTCAGTCGGTGTGGCTTGGAACTTGAATGCATCGAGAACAAACTTCTTTTCACGCCCGTCCTCTGGTCTTAGATAGAAAATGATTGCAATGCCTTTGTTTTTCCACTTCCTTTTGTCAACAACCGTAATTTGATCCAAACGAAATTCTTGTCCTCGACTCGTTCGAATTCCATCGTCATCAAGTTCAACCCATTGGCCACGACTTCGAAAGTAGCTCACCAGGAATGGTAGCGCCACGCAGCCTGTAATTGCTGCCATGATGTATTGAACGGTGATGTCGTTGTCGGTCTTTGGTTCCTCAGGCGGAAGCTCTGTCGACCAGCCTTTCTCATTAGCAATTGCTTCCCATTGTTTCTGGATAGCTGTTTCAGAGGGCTGATCTGTGCCTGCTTTCTCTTTGATCTCGTGATACGTATCCCAGGGTTCCTGGGTTTGCTCTCTTTGTTTTGGATAAGTGACAAGGCCATCATAGAGACACCAGAACGTAAATCCCGTGAGTACAATGCCTACGATCAAGTACCGGTTACGGAATGAGTTAGAAAAGTCTGCGTGTAACTGAATGCCTTCTTCGGACATGGTTTAATTCTTTCTATTTGTCTCGTCTTGATGAACCCGGCAGGGGGAAAGTCTGATCAAGGCCGTTTTTTTGCCTGAGACTACCAAGCCGTTCAAATTGGTATTTTCCTTTTGCGACATCTTCCCACCACGCCTCATTATTTACATACCATTTAACGGTATGTTGTAAGCCCGTGGCAAGATCCATTTTCGGTTGCCAGCCGAGATGACGAATCTTGGAAGCATCGACAGAATATCGCCGATCGTGACCTGGCCGATCCAGTACGTGGTTGATCAGTGAACGACATGGCGAGTGTGGCAAACGAGGACACAATTGATCTACCAGGTCACAAATCATTTCTACCAAATCGACATTAGCAACTTCGCAGTCGCCCCCTATATTATAGCTCTCTCCGACGGACCCGTGATCGAGAATGCATTCCAGTGCCTGACAATGATCTTCTACATACAACCAGTCCCGCACATGTTTGCCGTCACCATAAACGGGTAACGGCCTGGCCTGCAGGGCGTTCAGGATCATCAGTGGAATCAGTTTTTCTGGAAACTGATAGGCTCCATAGTTGTTTGAGCAATGGGTGATGATTGTTGGCAGGCCGAATGTGCGATAATAGGATCGTACAAAATGATCACCGGCTGCTTTGGAAGCAGAATAAGGTGAATTGGGTTGATAACGGGAGGATTCACAGAACCGTCCTTGGGGTGGCAGCGATCCATAGACTTCATCGGTAGAAATTTGCACGAAACGGAAGTCGTTTTTACTGGAATCACTCAGGACCTTCCAGTAGTCGTGAACCGTTTCCAAGAGCCGGAAAGCGCCAACAACGTTCGTCTCGAGGAAATCAGCTGGTTGATCAATCGAACGATCCACGTTCGATTCAGCGGCGAAGTTGATCACTGCCCAGGGTTGATGCTCCGCCAAGAGGTTTCGAACGAACTGAAAATCACCAATGTCCCCCTGAACGAAGGTGTACAGCGGATGATTGGCGACCGATGTTAGCGATTTCAGGTTGCCGGCATAAGTCAGTTTGTCCAGATTGACCAAGGGCGACTTGTTGTGGGTTAACCATCTACGGACGAAGCAGCTGCCGATAAATCCGGCTCCTCCGGTAACTATCAAAACGTTATTCATCGAACCAGTACCAAGTGTTCCAAATTCGACCGGATGATCAAGGTCTACTACAGCCTCGATGGTGGACGAAACGCTTTTAAACAATCCTTACAATCGCATCTTGAATTCACTGTGTTTAAACTAGCTGGCGACCATCGCAGAGACAAGTGCGAAAAGAGGCCCTGTTGGCACATCCGCTCACGATGCGTAAAAAACTCTCGTAGGTTGCGTAACCGTTGCCAAACGAGATCGATGGATCGGTGCCGTTTTCAATAGATTTCCAGAGCTTCCACGGAATTCAATCTTCTGAATCAAGGACAATTCATGAGATTGGAGCACGTGCCGGACCGGGCCTTCTTCGCGAACGCGAGTAAAGTTGTTAAAGTAGTTTACACCCACAGGGGACGAATCGCGCGTTCTCGGATGTTCTGAGTTTTTCAAATGAGTTGGGGTGTTTTTGAGGTCGAATGGGACGGGTTTGTTAGGACTCACGGACGAAAGGTAGGAGCTCGATGAGACGTGTTTTATTAGTGATACGTGCTTTTTGGAGCCTCCTCAGCGGCAGGGTGACGGGTGAGCAACTGGAGGCGTTGCTGGCTACAACTGCCGTTGATTCCAGAGACGAGCATTCGTCTGTTCCAAAGGTTGTACCGGCGACAGAGCCGTCTCTGGCGCAGCAACCTTTAACACAGAGTGATGCGATCACGTTATTGGCAGCATTACAGCGAGAGGCCCGCTTGATTGATCTGATTCAGGAGCCTTTAGAGAATTACGAGGATGCCCAGGTGGGCGCCGCCGCTCGCGATGTGCTGCGCGACAGTGCCGTGGTGTTGGAACGAATGTTTGCCCTTCGTCCTGTCATTGATCGTTCCGAAGGCGACGAAGTGGAAACACCTGATTCAGCCAATGCTGGCAGATTTAGGTTTGTGGGGAATGTGCAGGGCGAACCTCCTTATCGTGGACGTTTGGTCCACCACGGTTGGGAGGCCTCGATTCTCGAATTACCTCGTTGGTCAGGCTGTTCGGAAGATGTCAGCGTGGTGGCACCCGCGGAATTGGAACTGGGTTAATCATGAGTGTTCAGTATTTTATTGGAATCGATCTGGGGACTACCAACAGTGTGGTTGCTTACTTGCCAGCTGATCGTGAGGAGGCGACCGAACCCGAGATTCTGCCCATCCCGCAATTGGTTGCTGCTGGAACAAACGAATCGCTGAATGGGTTGGCTTCGTTCCTCTACATTGGTGAAAAACACGAGTCGGGTAGTGGAACCTATGACTTGGATTGGGCGAAAAAACGGGATTTTGCGGTTGGTGAATTGGCTCGACGAAATGCGGCCGAAGTACCACAACGGAGCGTAGGAGGTGCCAAGAGCTGGCTGGCTCATCATGGTGTGGATCGACATGACGAAATATTGCCATACAACGCACCGGATGAGGTTGCAAAAGTTTCACCGGTGACAGCGACCCGACTTTACCTCGAGCATCTGATCGCTGCCTGGAATTCGGCGATGCCAGATGCACCTCTGGAAGACCAGGAAGTGGTTCTGACCGTTCCTGCATCGTTCGATGCCAGTGCAAGAGAATTAACTCACGAGGCGGCAATTGCCGCTGGTCTTCCTGCCCAGTTGGTGTTGCTTGAGGAGCCCCAGGCAGCCGTTTATGCCTGGCTGGCTGACCAGGGTGACCGGTGGCGTCGCAAGCTAAGTGTCGGTAGCCAGTTGTTGGTTTGCGACGTGGGGGGTGGCACGACAGATTTGACTCTGGTGGGTGTTTCTGAAGATGGCGGTAATTTGTTCCTGGAACGATTGGCCGTGGGAAACCATTTGTTGGTTGGTGGTGATAACATGGATCTTGCGCTGGCCTATGAAATGGCCAGTCAGTTTGCTGAAGCTGGAAATGATTTGGATCCCTGGCAGTCCGTTTCCTTGTGGCATGCATGTCGGGCGGCCAAGGAACGACTTTTAGGCGAAAAACCTCCCAAAAAACATTCAATTTCGGTATTGGGCAGAGGCAGTAAGTTGGTGGGAGGAACGATTTCACGCGATTTGAAAAAACAACAAGCGATCGATTTGCTGCTAGAAGGCTTTTTTCCCGGGTGCAAGCTCACCGATCGTCCGGCGCAGCATCGCACCAGTGGATTTCAAGAAATGGGTTTGCCCTTCGAGTCCGACGCAGCAATCACTCGCCACGTTGCCGCTTTCCTGAATGATCAGTCCGACTCTGGCAAGGGGGCCGTGCAGCCAACACACGTGTTGTTCAATGGCGGTGTTTTTCGGGCGGCACTGTTGCGGCGC
>Ga0310342_100000340_pt1 | contig 25218 bp, 5 predicted proteins | sample S15DNA20500_MG_FD_206155 | JGI IMG/M metagenome (GOLD analysis project Ga0310342, IMG submission 206155) | Marine microbial communities from station ALOHA, North Pacific Subtropical Gyre - S1503-DNA-20-500_MG | ecosystem: Environmental > Aquatic > Marine > Oceanic | place: Pacific Ocean: North...
GTCCTCCTCTTCGTTCTGCCAGCCTGCATCCGCCGGTGCGCTCCCGTGCGAAACCGCGCCAAAGGCGTTGCTGGTGCCGTGGTTGAGGGAGACGATGGAGCCCTGACCACCGGAGAGCATGGTGCCGAAACTGTTGCCTCTGGGGTCGGTGTCAAAGACCGCGGGTGCTCCGCTGCTCTGTCCAAAGGTGGGAGTGTAACCGATCCCGCCAAAGGCGGTCACGGAAGAGGAGGATTCCCTGGAGTAGCCGAAGCCGATATCCGCAGCCGACTGGGCTCCACCACCGTCCTCGACGAAGTGGACCGTGGCGTCAAACCAACCGCCCGAACCAAAGCCGTAGGTCGTGGAAGTCCGGGTATTCCAGCCGAGATTGGTGTGGACCGGTCCGTCATCAACCACGGTGGCATCGGCGTTGCTCACGATCTTGTCCACGTCGATACGCACGCGGTCGTCGAAGTTCTCGGTGAAGGAGAACGTTCCATCGTTGTCGTAGAACTGGAACTTGAAGGCCAGGTCAAAGTCGTCACCCGTGAGGTCAATGCCCCCGCTTCCCGGCTCACGGTCGACATTGAGGGCGGTGAGGTAGGACGAACCGTCATCCGGTTCCCCGTCTGCGGGGTTGAGATCCACGCTGCTGGGCACATCCCCGGTGAAATCATCGCCCCCACGGTCGGTGAGACCATTGGTGCGCAGGTAGAGGAGATAACCCTCCAGCCAGACATCCCGCCCCCAGGAGGCCACCGGCTCGGCGGCGCCTACCGCGGGGTTCCTGATCCAGGCGGTCACGGTGTGGGGATTGTTGCCGGTCACCTCGGGTGGAGCCACCGAGCCAAGGTACCAGTCGCGGTCGCCATCCAGCGTCACCCCCTTGATCCCTGCCACGGTGGAGACCTGGGGGACATCCCACTCCGGGGTGAACGTCCCTCCCAACAGACCCTGGTTGTTCCAGGCCGGGAGCGGTCCAAGGGGTTCGTTACGTGCATCCAGCAGAACGAGAATATCGTCCGTGATGGTCAGGTTGACGGTCAGGATCTGCGGCGTGTTACGCGCAATGGGATCGGTCACCGTGAGGTGTCCGGTATACTGTCCGTTGGGAAGGCCCAGGGTGGAGACCGAGAGGGTGTGCACCTTTCGGTCGATGGGACCGTTGGAGCTTCCCCAGCGCGGGCTGATATTGAGCCAGCCCACGTCACTGACGAGATTGTAGTTGAGAATGGTATTCTCGATGTCGTTCCAGACCTGGATGGTGGTGTTAGCGACCGGTTCATTGGTGGCCGCCGCGAAGGCAAGCGAACCGGTACTCAGTTCGATGACAGGCGCCTCCACGGTCAAGGAGACGGCGATGGTCTGGGGGCTGTTGATGGCCGCCGGATCAGTCACCGTGATGGTGGTGGTATGCTCGCCCCCCGGCAACGCGGCGCTGTTGAAGACGATGTCGTGATTCTGGAAGTCGATGGAATTGGTCGACGCTCCGGAGGCCGGGGTCACACTGAGCCAACCGGCATCATCGCTAATCTGGTAATTGAGCACGTTGATGCCGTCGTTGGAAACCTGGAAGCTCCGGGTCGGGGCATTGGTTCCGATCGTTCCGCTACCCTGGATGCTCTGGGTGCTGAGGCGCACTTCCGGGGTGGTGGGCGGAGTGTTGGATAGGCCGGGAGTGCCCCCGTCTTGGGAACTGTCCTGCCAGTTGGCGGGATCGTTCCCGTATTGACCGGAGAAAATACGCTCCAGGGAGGGGCCATTCCCGGTGGGTTCCTGGGGCCAGGGGCTCTCCCCGCGATAATCCACCACGTCGACATCCACGAAGCAGGGCTCGGTGGCCGGAGGAACCGGAGGCTCCGGGCTCTGCAGGGCCAGGCGTTCGCCCTGGGTCTGCAGGGCACCGGTGAAGGGGCCAAAGATCTGTACCTGGGGGCCGATTTCATAAGCCGTGCGGAAGGTGGCTGGATCGGTGTCCACCACCAGGACGGTAGCGGTAGCCTGGATGGTGATGTTGGGGGGGAAGCTGAAACCCAGCCCCTCGATCCTCCAGGTCACGGAGGGATCACCGGGATCCCAGAGATTCAGGGGAGCGCCGCTGATATTCTCGATCTCGATGAACTGGTTTCCGCCCGGAGCGGGGTGATACATGATCTCGCCGATGACGGCGGGACCGACACGCGGGACACTGTTGACCGTTCCCCCCGTGTCACTCTCCATGAGGACGAAGTGGATGTCGCCGATACTGTTCTCATACCGCCCCAGGGTGAGACTGGTCGGAGCACACCCGAAGCTCTGGGAGGCCACGAACCTGGAGGGCAGGCCGCCACTTGGTTCAACCAGATAGACTTCATCGCCCGCCGAGCTGAGAGCAAAGTCGTCCGGGTTCACTCCACCACCCGGGTTGAAGTCGTTCTCATCGAAGACGAGGTAGCCTCCGCCTGGAATGATGGAGGGGCTCGGAATCACGAACTTGGCGTAATTGTCGGTGGCGTCGGAGATCCACCAGCCACCCACTGCCACCGGATTGATCCCGGGGTTGTGCAGCTCGATATAGTCCACCGCGGGCAGAGCGGAATTGGTAAGAGCCTCGTTGATGACCACCCGCCCGTCCGGCCCGATTCCCGCACTGCCGGGGCTGCCGTTGTATTCAGTGGTTCCCCGCCAATTTGTAGAATTACGGTAATCGCCAGCCGGATCGACGGTCTCGAGGGCAGCTCCTGCCCCATCCGCCTGCTCGGGCCAGTCCCCACTGTCCCCGTAGGTGAAGTCGTGGATGACATTCCCCAGGGGACCACGCAGGATGATGCGCTCGCCCCCGTCGGAGAGGCTGCCCCCGGTCCACTCGGCCACGACGACGGGGCCGGCACCGTAGAGGGCCCGAAAGGCGGCGAGGTCACTGACCACCAGCACGTAAGCCCCGGGGTTGAGGACGTAGCTGGGAAGGACGAGTTGATCGAAGGGGTCGCCTCCCTCGAAGAATACTCCCAGCAGATTGAGGGGGTCGGGGCCGATATTGGTGAGTTCGATGTACTCCAGGGCACTGCCGCCGCCAGCGGGGTGATACATGACCTCACTGATACGCAGGTAAAGCGTGTGGTCGGTGGCGACGCTGGCATCGACCAGCAGGAGGTAGTCGAATCCTATGCGAACCTCCTGGGCCGGGCTGCTGGACACAAAGAGCCCGCCCCGGTCGACGGAAGTCCCGGGCGCAAGGGATTCATTGTGCACTTCCGTCCACCTGCCGGGTGCGATCCGCTGGTCAAAGAAGAGGAAATTCCCCTGTCGGCGAATGCGCAGGACTGCGGTGCGATCATTGAAGTCCTCGCTGGCCACCTGCTGCAGGTTACCGCCCGCACTTTCCCTGCGCACTGTCAACTCGTCTCCTTCATCCACGGCAAAAACATAACGCGTGATGTCCCCGTCATTCCACAAATCCACGATGAGACCAGCCTGGAAGTCGCCGTTCTGCACGGTCTGCATGGTGAGGTCGGTGTGGAGCGACCAGTCGGTCACATCGGGGAGATCCCGACTGAGATATGGATGCGTCATGGCGGACCCGCTGCCCACCAGCGGATAGGCGGCACCACGATCGAGCTTGACGGTGAAGGTTCCCACTTCATCTTCCAGGGAGTACCAGGTGCCGGGCGAATAGTTGTCCTTCTCTTCCATGTTCTCGGACCACAGATTGGCTGGGAGGAAGGGCGCGCTGAAGCTGGCGAAGTCGCTTACGGAGTAGACTGCAGCCTCCCGCAGCAACTGGGTGGACTGGGCCGCACCGTTGGTGCCCGTGATGGTGATGGTATAAAGCCCGGGGGATGCAAAGCTGATCTCGGCTGTTCCCGATCCGGTATTGACGATTCCCACCCCCACATCGGGAATCACCTCAAAGGCGAAGGTGAGCTCCGTCCCGTCGGGATCGAAACTGCCCGAGGCATCAATCGCGAGGGTTTCACCCGCACCAAGTTGCCAGGAACCGGGTTCGGCATCGGTAAACATTGCGGGGGCGGCCGGACTCGTCTTGGTGATATTGGCCTGGGCGGTGCCGAGAATGTTGCCCTCGCGGTCCACGCCATGGATGCTGAGGTTGTTCAACCCCGTAGTAAGGATCACACCGCTGAGGGTATAGGCGGTCGTGCTGGTCCAGGTCACCTCCAGGTCCGGCTGCCCCGGAATCTGGATATCAAATACGTTGTAGGGAGCCGTTCCCGTGAGAGTTGCGGTGGCTGCGCTGGTGGCTCCGGGTCCGGATGCGGTCAGGGAGGTATTGAGGGAATTCCCGATCTCGGAACGCGCCCGGCCGGCCCTTCCCGAGTTCCAGCTGTTGAAGCTGCCGGAGGAGATGGTGTAGCCGTTGGAAGCTGCCTCCTCCTCGTTCATCCAAGCCGTGAAACGGGCCGAACCGGAGGTGTATTTGTCGAGCAGTTCACCGATGTAGTAGTTGAGGTAACGCCGGATGGCTGGCTCGTAGAAGTAGTTGCGGATGCCGGGCAGACCTCCGATGAAGCTCTCGTTGGTGTTGCTGAAAGCCAGGTCACTGTCCCAGTGCTGGAGGGTCCACTTCCCGTCGGTCGGTCGGCGGTAGAAATATCCATTCTTCCCGCGGTTGAGGGTCAGGGTATCCCAGTCTCCGATCCACCCCCGCACCGCGGCATTGGCAGTCATCTTCTGGGTGTCGGCATATCGCTCGATTTCCTCGAACGAGAAATTGTTGCCCGAGACGGTGCGCACCCAGTCTACAAAGGAAGAGTAATCGTATTCCGTCTCGGTGCTGCGACGGATCCACTCGGTGTGGTAGCGGGCGGGATTGTCCGTTCCCTTGTAGCTCCAGTCCGCGTTGCGGCTGCTCCGGCTCCATCCGTCGGTGAACCACCACTCGTCGTCGATACGCATCAACTCGCCGCTTGCCCCATTGGGATAGACGCGGTCGAGAAAGTCGTTCGAAACCGGCTCGGTGTCTTCGATGAGACTGGAGCTTCCCCCATTGATCACATGACGCACATACTCACTCTGACCCGCCTCGTGCCCGAGGAGATAGAGCCAGTAGCGCGTGACACGGTTGTGGTGGCGGCGACTTCCTCCACTCCCGGCGTCGCTGTCGAACATGCGCTTCGACCATCCGCGGAAACTCCGGTCTGCCGGGAACTTGACTTTCCCCCGGCCCAGGCCGCTCCCTCCATCACGAGTCCACGGGCTGCCGCTCTTGCGAATTTCGCACCCATAGCGGATATCCCTTTCATTCGAGATAAAGGTGCAATTGAAATAGTGTTGGGACATGCGCTCGAAATTGTAGGCGTACTTCGAAGTCAGTCCCGCGCTTCCGAGCGCGTCGCGGTCGTACTGCGAGATGACGTAGCGCTGGGTTCGCAGGTCGCCGATGTTCAGCGTCGTATTGTCCACCACCCACATGGCCGGCCAGTCCGGACCCCGCTTCGGTAGCATGCTGGCCTGGCCGTTAGCGGTGGCTTCAATGTAGAACTGTGCAATGTTGTTATCGGAGGTGTAGTTCGAGATCGTCGCAGTGTAGATCCCGTCATTGGCCACCTCATCCCCGCCGGTAAAGCCGTCGTCAAACATGTCCGATCTCTGCCAGGACCCACTGGCATTGTTGTTATCCAGGCGGTGAACCACTTCCACGTCGGCCAGCGGGGCGGAGGACGAGACACGGGCGGTGATCGTGACCGGTTGCCCCGACCCGGGAATCGGCGGACTGTGCAGGACAGACGCGATCTCGGGCGCTGCCGCTGCAATGAGCCTGCTGTTTGGTATCCCGGGGGTTCCAAGATTGTTGGGAACCGGGATCAGGAAGGCATTGCCGATACTGTGATCCCAGGTCTGCATGATGAGCCGGGGCTTTCCGTGTACCCAGCGCGCCTCGAAGTTTACGGTATAGGACGTGTTGGAATCCATGGCTGTGGCATCAATCTCGGCGCGGTTGCACTTGTTGTCGCCATGACCATCGGAGATCAGGTGCATCTCATTACCACTGAAGAAACTGGCCCAGTGCGTCCCCTGGATAAGCCATCCATTGGAGCTTGAATTCGAGGGAGAGCTCACCCGGTTGTTATGATTGGTGACCCCGGGAATGATGTTACCCCCCCCTCCATTGCGCAGCATTTCGATGTTGCGCAGGATGACGTGAGCGTCACCCACCAGGTGGAAGTGCAGCTCCTTATAGTCGCTGGCCGAGCCACTGGTGCGTAATTGCCGGAAGGTATCGGTGTAGCTGAACTCCTGGAAGGTGCTCTTGCTGCTTTCGTCACTGTCGGCCCAGGCCGACGAAACACTGTTGTCCATGTCGTAATGACGCAACTCCATGCTGGAACCGTCCCCGTCCGTCAGGTGAGGCCAGTCGCCATTGTGCTTGTAGTCGACCTCATCGACCAGGTTTCCCCACCGGTCCACCAGCCGGATCAGCTCACCCCCGTTTGAAAGCTGGCCTTCCCAGTCTCCCAGCACATTGATCCCCCCGTAGACCCTGGAGATCCAGGCCCCGTTGGCGGCCACCACGAGGTAGCCACCGGCCGGGATCTGGACGGTATCCGGGAAGGTGAAGCTCACCCCGTCATCAAAACGCCATCCCGCCAGACTCACTGAGACCGGTCCCTTGTTGTAGAGCTCGATGTACTCCCCACTGCGTTGATCGGAGAGGGGGTCAAACATGATCTCATTGATCACCACGCGATCTTCCACATCGGGCACATTGGGCAGATTGCGGGTCGAGGCGGCCGTGGCATACCACTCATCGGAGTCTGCGGGCCAGGTCTGCCGGGAATCGCGCCCCGGATCGGGACGCTGGATGATCTGGGCCGAAAGCACGTGGTTGGCAGAGTCAATGAGATAGAGCGTGATCTCGTCGTCCCCGTTCATGGGGAAGGCAGTGTCCCAGCTGCGGTAACCGCTGGCCGGCACCGATCCGATGAGGGGGACCTTGTCACTGAAGTCCGTCCTCGTGGAAACGAAGAGACCCGCCACGGGCACCGTGGAAGGGGACGTATTGCAGACCTCCACGTAGTCGATCTCGTCGGATCCGTTCCAATGCACTTCACTCAGGGCGATCAGTTCCCCCAGGCTCCCACTGCTGGCATTGGGAGCATTCCGGGTGGGACCCGTGAACAGGAACCAGTTGCCACTCCCCGCCGGCTTTCGACCCAGCGAACGTCCATCCAGTGGCATGGAGGTGTTGATGACGTTGATCACTGTTGTCCCGTCAGGAGCGGTAAGGAAAACCACGGTGGGCGACTGGATCCCGAGGTTCGACTCCGTGAAGCCAACCGAGGCCAGCCCCATGGAGGGCAGCGAAACGCTGTCGGTGACCTGGAACTTCGTCAGGTTGCCACCGTCGTCGCTGAGGTAGTGGTTCTGCAGGTTGATGGCAGAACCGGTCGGGTTGTAGAACTCAACAAATCCCGTCCCCGCTCCCGCGGGCAGCACCTCGTTGAGGACGATACTCGGCGAGGACGGAACAGAGAGCCTCAGGCGGGCGCCGAAAACGCAGTCGGAACTGGAATTGCTGGTCTGGTGGACTTCTACCGCCAGGACATTGGTGCCACTGTTCAGGGTGACACCCCCACCGGTGACCTGATTGAAGAGACCGGTGACTTCGGTGGCATTGGTGACCACGGCGGAGGCGGTGGTCTTCCAGTTCACCGCTCCGCCAGGCATGCCGGAGCGCCCGAGTTCCACTCCATTGAGATAGTAGATCGCGCCGTCGTCGAGGATCTGGTCGACGGTGATGGTCACCCCGGTGGTCTCCCCGGTGTAGTTGAAGGTCTTGCGGGCGTAATAGGTGATATGATTGGCGGCATTGCTGCTGTTAAGCCACGGAGTCCGGATTCCCGGGGACGGGAGCGCAGAGGTCTCGAAACCGAAGAGTCCCTCCCCCGAGTCCCAGGCCGCATCGTTGAAACCCACCGTTTTCCAGGCCGGTTCGCTGGTGGCCACATCGGTATTGTCATCCTTGAACTTCCAGCTGTCCCCGTAGTCGATGACGGGCAGACCACTGCTCAGGTCCACCTCGGGGTCGGAAAAGGACTCCTCCTGCTCTTCCGCTCCAGCTGTTCCCGGATTACCGCCTGCCAGCTTGCTCGCTCGCCAGTTGCGCCAGTCGTCCACGATGAGATCGCGATCAACAATGACGATCGAATGCCCGGCCCCGTCCGCCGCCACCGGCCACCGCCCGCGATCATTGTAGTCCAGGGTCGTCATGATCACCCCGTTCTTGTTTTCCAGAGTGATACGTTCACCCCCGTTGCCGAGTTGTCCCGTCCAGGGACCAAAGACCCGCACATTGGGCGGCGTTCCGGGATACGCCGCCCGGAAGCTCGCCTCATCCACCCCGGCCAGGATGATGGTCTCCCGCGCCTTGAGGAAGGAATAGGTCCCGCTTCCCGAATTGAGATTGAGCGGAAATTCGTAACTCACCCCTTCGGTCATCTTCCAGTTCGCCATGTCAAAGGGCGTAAAGGATACGTTCTCGATCTCGATGAACTCGGGAAGACCTCCCTTCGGATTGTACATCACCTCGCTGAATACCACGTGCTCGGCTCGCAGAAGCGGGGTAGAGAAGCTGAAGAGGAACAGAAGAAACGGAATTGACAGACGATGGCTAAGCTGGGCTTTCAAATCTCGAGAAGGGGGGGATTAAGTTAGTACGATCGCTTCAATTCCATGATTCTCAACCAATTCCTCAGATTGAGGAGCGGACCGCGAGCCACAAACCTACAACCCGCCCCGGGCTCCCGGCGAGCGGTATTTCCGTAGAACAAATACCCCGGTCGGGCGGTAAACGAGGGCCCGGCCACGCTGGCTGTAGCAATATAGGCTCGCACCTTCGTGGAAATGGAATCCAGAATCCACCTCAGCCCCCACCCCATGATTCCCCGTCCCCCGCTCCTTCTCCTGGCATCACTCTTCCTTCTGCTCGCACCGGGGGCTTCCCTCCTTTCGGCCGCTCCCCGTATCACCGAGTTCATGGCGAGCAATGACGGGATCATTACCGACGAGGACGGAGACTTTTCGGACTGGATCGAGGTCCACAATCCCGATCCGGCCCCCCTCGATCTGGCTGGTTATGCTCTCACGGATAACTCCTCCGATTTGACCAGGTGGATCTTTCCCGCGGGTTCCACCGTGGCGGGCGGCGGCCATCTTCTCGTCTTTGCCTCCGGAAAGAACCGGGCCTCGGCCCATGCGGAATTGCACACCAACTTCCAGTTGGATGCCACCGGTGAATACCTTGCCCTGGTCGCTCCGGATGGCACCACGATTCTCACCGAATTCGGTTCCGCTGCCGTGCCCTTCCCCAGGCAACGGGCCGACATCTCCTACGGATCCGGGGAGACGGTCCTGGAGACAGTGCTCCTTGGAGAGAATGCCGCCCTTCGCTACCTTGTTCCGCCCGACGCCGGGGCGCTCGATCCGGATTGGGCGCGTAATTCCTTCGACGATGCACAGTGGAGCACCGGCTTCTCCGGCATTGGTTTCGACGTGAACGGAGGCGGTGGAATCACCAGTGCGCCACTGGATCACTGGCCGCTCGATGACGGTTTCGGCACCGTGGCGCGCGACACCGCGGGCACTTTTCCCGGATCCCTCGTCGGAGCCGGAAACGGCTCTGCCTTCTGGGATCCGGACTCCCCGCAGATCCCCGGTGGACCGGAGTCCTCCCTGCGCTTCAACGGCACGAGCAACTATGTGCAGACCACCCTTCCCGGAATCGGAGGATCGGCTTCCCGCACGGTGGTTTTCTGGGTGAAATCCACGGACACCGCTGACCACGGCATCGTTTCCTGGGGCAACAGCACCAGCAACTCCCGCAGGTGCCACATCCGTCTCAACAGCAATCCCGCCAGCGGGACGGCGGGAGCGATCCGCTGCGAAGTGGGCGGCGGCAACACGGTGGGATCCACCGTCCTCTCCGACAACCAGTGGCACCACATCGCAGTCGTTTTCGAGGAAGACGCCACCCCCACCATCTCCGACGTCCGCTTCTATGTCGACGGGGTACTCGATCCCAGGAGCGGGACCGGGATCCTCGCTATCGACACTGATATTTCCGGTCCGAACGCCGCCCCCGTGGTAATCGGCCGCCGGGTGCTGGGATCACCCCGCTACTTCTCGGGCAGGCTGGCGGACGTCGCGATCTACGATGTCGCCCTGAACCCGGATGAGGTCGCTCAACTTGCGAATGGCACTTCCCGACCGTCCAGTCCGATTGGCCTCGGCAACCACATCGCCACCAACGTCGAAGGCGAGATGCTCGAGCGGAATGCCTCCCTCTTCACTCGCACTATCTTCGACCTGCCAGTGAACCACGGACTGGACCAGTTGCGCCTCTTCCTGCGCTATGACGATGGAGTCAGCGCCTTCCTCAACGGAGTGGAGGTGGCGCGAGAGAACGCCCCACCGGGCAATCCCTGGAACGCGACTGCCCTGTCCGGGCGTTCGGATCGCGAGGCGATCACTCCCTCCGAGTTCAGTGCCTCCGCGGCCCTGCCAACCCTTCGCCCGACTGGCAACGTGCTCGCCCTGCACGGCGTGAACCTCAACTCCGCTGATAGGGACTTCCTCCTGCAGGCCCGCCTCACCGGCATCGACCTGGGCCGCCGGGCCGCCGGTTATTTCCTGAACCCGACCCCGGGAACTTCCAATACCGGTGAACCGGATGCCGGGGCCTTCGTGGCCGACACCGCGTTCACCCCCAACCGCGGATTCCGGGTCAGACCCTTCCGGCTTGAGATCACCAGCGCCACCGCAGGAGCCTCCATCTACTACACTCTTGATGGCAGCGAGCCTTCCCCGACCAATGGCAGCCTCTACACCGGGGCCCTGACCATCAACAAGACGGAGACCGTTCGCGCAGCCGCCTTCAAGAGCGGCCAGGTCCCCACCAACGTCGATACCCACACCTACATCTTTTCCTCCAGCGTGCTGGCGCAGAGCACAACCCCTCCGGGCTTTCCCTCCACCTGGGGAACCCGCGCGACCGACTACGAGATGGACCCGGACCTCATCGGCAATGTCTATTCCGAGCAGCAAGTGATCGAATCGCTGCGCTCCCTGCCCACTATCTCGGTTGTAATGAATGTCGACGATCTCTTCGACGGCACCTCGGGGTTCTATGCCAACTCCGGTCAACGCGGAGACCAATGGGAAAAGCCCTGCTCCTACGAGTTCTTCGACTTCCCGAACGGGGCGCAGACCCAGTTGAACGGTGCCATCCGCGCAGTGGGGCGCGCCAGCCGCAATGCCAACCGGGGCAAGCACAACCTGCGAGCCGTCTTTCGCTCCGAGTATGGCCCTACCAGGCTCCGCTTCCCGCTCTTTCCCGAATCGGAAGTCACCGAGTTCAACTCCCTCATCCTGCGCGGAGGAAACGGTGATTCCTGGCTGAACCCGGGCGTGGTGGAGCGCGCGCAGTATATCCGGGACCAGTGGCACCGCGACGCCCAGCGGGCCACCGGGCAGCCGTTCCAGCACCAGATTTACGCTCACTTCTACCTCAACGGTCTCTACTGGGGCATGTATCACATCTTCGAGCGCTTCGAGGACGACATGCTGGCCGCAAGTTTCGGCGGACGGGAAGAAGACTGGGATGCCATCAAGGATGCCGGGAGCGCAAGCGTCCTGGAGGTGATCGATGGCGACCTCAGCGCGTGGAACCGGACCCTGGCTGTCACCCGACGCGACATGAGCAACCCCAGGAACTACGCCAATGCCCTCATCTTCATCGATCCCGACACCTGGATCGATTACTTCCTGACCAACTTCTACTCCGGCAATACCGACTGGGACCAATCCAACTGGAGGGCAGGACGGCGCCGCGAGCGGGACGCCAAGTGGATGCTCTTCGCGTGGGATTCCGAGCGTACCGACCGCAACGCCACCCAGGGCACCAACTCCAGCACCAACAACGCTACCATCGAGAATACTCCGAACTTCCCCTCCAGCGTACACCAGAAGTTGACCGCCAACGAGGAGTACAGGCTGCGCTTCGCCGACCGGGTGCGCCTCCATTGCTTCAATGGCGGAACCTTTACCCCGGAAGGGGCCGAGCACCTGTGGGAGGCCCGTGCCAACGAGATCTACGAGCCGCTCATCGCGGAGGCAGTGCGCTGGGGCGATCGCCACCGTAATCCCCCCGCCCGCCGGGAAACCCACTGGCAGGACATGTATGACACCATGCGCAGCAGGTTCTTCCCCCAGCGGACCGACACCCTCCTCTCCCAACTCCGCGCTCGCGACCTCTACCCGTCGGTGGACGCCCCGGACTTCACTCCTCACGGCAGCGTCTCCACTGGCGCAGCGGAAGTGACCATGGAGACTCCCACCGGCGGCTCCATCTACTACACCCTCGACGGAAGCGATCCGCGTCGCCCCACCACGGCCGGGGCCGAAACCATTCTCCTCCCGGAGGGATCACCAGCACGGGCCTTCATTCCCGGAGACGATTCCCTGGGACTGGACTGGACCGGCGTGAATTTCGACGATGCTGACTGGGTCAGCGGAGCGAGCGGGATCGGATTCGAGCTCGATTCCGGTTTCGAGGGATTGTTCGGAATTGATCTCAACGCCCTGCACGGCGTCAACGGCTCGGCCTACGCCCGCTGGGAATTCGAGATCCGGGATCAGGCGGAACTCGGTGCCATCACCTCTCTCACCCTGCGGGCCCGCTATGACGACGGGTTCATCGCCTACCTCAACGAAGGCGAGGCCGCCTCTGCCAACCGGCCGGTCGCCCCCGCCTGGAACTCCAACGCTTCCACCGGTCATCCCGACGGCGCCGCCACCGAATTTGTCCAGTTCAACCTTGCCAATGTCATCAACCGCCTGCGTCTTGGCACCAACGTCCTGGCCGTGCACTGCCTGAACCAGGAAGACGACAGCAACGATCTTCTCTTTGTCCCGGAGCTCGTCGCTGCTACCGGAGTCATCGCCTCGGGAATCTCACCTTCCGCTCTCGTCTACCAGGGGCTGCCTCTTTCATTCGAAAGGAGCACCCGGCTCCAGGCGCGCGCGCTCCGGAACGGCACCTGGTCCGCAATCACCAGTGCAATGTTCACCGTCGGCACCCCGGCCACCGCGGAGCATCTCACAATCGGTGAAATCCACTATCACCCGGTCGACGATGCTCCCACCGAGTTCCTGGAGCTGATCAACATTTCCAACGAACTCATTGACCTGACCGGACTCACCTTCACCAACGGCATCGACTTCACCTTCCCGGAAACCACCATGCTCGCTCCAGGTGAACGCATCCTCGTGGTGGAGGATATCACTTCCTTCGAGATCGCCTACGGACTCGAACTGCCCATTGCGGGCGCTTTCGAAAACAACACCCGCCTCGCCAACAATGGAGAACGCCTCACCCTGCTCGCCCGCGACGGCTCCGTCATCCTCGACTTCCGCTTCCGCGATCAGCATCCCTGGCCCACCGCCCCGGACGGAACAGGACGGAGCCTCGTTCCCGTCACCCCCGGGAACGCCATGAGCACCGATCCCCTGGACTGGCGGTCCAGCCTCTTCCCCGGGGGAAATCCTGGCTGGTCCGATACAATCCCCTTTTCCGGAGGCGGAGAGGAAACCTTGCTGGCCTACGCCCTGGCAGGTTCCGGAACTCCCCGTATCATTATGGAGAACGACATCCCCCTTCTCCTCTTCCGGATGTCCACCGCCGCCGATCATGCGACGGTCTGGGTGGACTTCTCTCCCGATCTGCAGAACTGGTTCCCGGCCAAACCGGCGGACTTCCTCTCCCGGGAAGATCAACCCGACGGCACGACGACCTACCGCTTCGCCATGCCCACCACCCGGCCCCTCGCCCATCACTTCGCCCGCCTTCGCCTGGAGGCACGGTAACTCTTTGACAGAAAGGGCGATGGAAAACCCGTAACCCCGCCTTGCACCCCGGAAACTACCTGTCCTACCCTGCCTGATGATGATCCGCCTCACCCTGGCCCTCCTTCTCCTTGTTCCCGCCTCAGTCGCTCGTGCCGATCCAGCCACCCTTCCTCTCGTCACCGATGGCAGGGCCGCCGCCGTGATCGTCCTGCCTGATTCGCCGGATCAGTGGACCGAGACCGCTGCCACCTGGCTGGTGCAATACACGGAATCCGTCAGCGGAGCCAAGATGAAGGTGGTCAGGGAGAAACCCGGGGCGCACTCCCCTCCGGGGCCAAGAATCTCGGTCGGCCATACCAGGCTGGCGGCAGAGGCGCGGATCAGTCTGGAGGAGCTGAAATGGGACGGGTGTCGTCTCCTCGTGAAAGACGATACCCTCTTCCTGATCGGCCGCGACGACTTCGGAACAGCCACCCACAACTGGGTGGGTGCCCGCGGAACGTGCCGGGCGGTGATTCGCTTTCTGGAGAACCACTGCGGCGTGCGCTGGTTTCTCCCTGGACCGCAGGGCGGGTTCGTGCCGACCTCCAGCTCAATCCAGGTTCCCCGTGATCTCGATGATTCCTTCCAGCCTGCCCTCGCCTACTCCGATGGCCGCTCGGTCTACGACGTCAACGTCTTCGACAATCCGGGAAAGTCCCTGGAAGCCCAGGCCAACAATTTCCGCAAGGCGGTCAAGGCTGCCCCCGGTGGACACACCTACTATCATGCCGTTCCTGCCGATTCCTATTTCGAGAAACATCCCGACTACTTCGCCCTGCTCGATGGCAGGCGCACCGGAGCGGGCAACCACCTCTGCACGAGCCACCCCGACGTCCAACGTCTCCTCGTAAAGCAAATGCAACGCCGTTTCGATGAGGGACTGGACTGGGTCTCCCTCGGTCAGGAAGACGGCTATCTGCGCTGCCAGTGCGAACGCTGTGAGAGCAGCGACAACTACCGCTTCAGGGATTGGCTCAAGAAGTTCGGAGGCCGTTGGGAAACGTATCAGCGCACGGCGCTCAGGAGCACGCCCCCTGAACGCCTCTTCCGCCTTCACAAGGCGGTGGCCGATGAAGTCCTCGCCAACAATCCCGGGAAGAAGGTGATGCTCATGGCCTACGCCCCCACCGCCTGGCCTTCCCACGAGATCCCGTCCTTCGGGCCCGACGTCATCGCGGAACTGATGAATCTTGGTACCGACTACATTGAGGCATGGAAGGGAAAGGTTGGGGGATTTACCGGCTTCACCTACTGGTTCAACACCCAGTGTCCCATGGGATTGAATGTCCACGTGACGCCGCAGGAAGTGGCTGCCCGGGTGCGCTTCCTCCACCAGAACGGCTTTCTCGCGGTGAGCTTTGATCCCGATGGCACCTGGGGATTGGAAGGTCCGGTCTACTATCTCCTTGGCCGGCTCATGGGCGATCCCTCCATCGACGTGGATGCCACCCTGAGGGAATACTGCCACGGGGTGTATGGCGCTGCCGGCGAGACCATGCTCTCGTTCTTCAGGGTCTTCCACGAGCGCCTGCGCGAAATCGCTCCCGTTGCCGATGAAGACATCGCCATCGATGCCCGCAACACCCGCCTGCCCCGTTGGTTGACCACTTCGCAGATGTATCTTGCCATGTATCCACCCGCCGTCCTGGCCAACCTGGAAAATCTGCTCGCCGAGGCGAAGCGACAGGCCAAGACCGCCCGTAGCCGGGGCTGGGTTCGTCTCTCCCGCGATCACTTCGACTTTGTTCGTCTCCTCACCGAAATGCTGATCGCCTACCGGGCCTGGCAGGTGAAGGAGACCCCCGCCAACCGGGCCGAACTCAAGATGACGGTGGACGCCTTCGACACCTACCGGGAAAAAATCGTCAATTACGACAAGGACTACACCGACGCCTGGTTTCCGGGTCACGGCGCCTTCTGCAAGTGGCTGGTAGGGAACCTGGAACACACCGACCGTTCCTATTACCTGCCCTGGGAACGCCGCAGGGAAGAGGTCCTCGAGAAGGGCATCCGCGGCCGGGCCATGGGCTACGGCGATTCCTACTATTACAGCTTCATCAAAGAACCACTGACCCTCGATTTCAGCACCGAACAGTAGTTCCACCCATTTAGAAGTCGGCAACAGGCATGCCTGTTGCCCCTCTTAAATCCAAACCCCGGCTCGATGATGACCCGCCCTTCCCTCCTTTTGATCACCGCTCTTGGGACAACCGCCATCCTGCCCCTCGCCGCGATGGCCGGTGAATCGAAACCCAACACCCTGTCCGCCGGGGAAAAGGACGCCGGATGGCAACTCCTCTTCGATGGCAGGACGCCGACTTCGTGGCGCAGTTTCGGGAAGGCAACCCTGCCCGGGAACGGATGGGAAGTCTCCGACGGCTGGCTGGTCAAAAAGGGCGGACAGAAACCCGGAAACCTCGTGACCCGGCAGGAGTTCACCGACTTCGAGTTCTCCTGGGAGTGGCGCATGGCCCGGGGAGGCAACAATGGGGTGAAATACTTCGTGGACGAGAAGCGTGGCAACCTGGGACACGAGTATCAGATGCTCGCCAACCCTGGAGGCAAGGCCAGCAAGGGAGCGACCGCCGGATTCTACGCCGTGTTGGCCCCCCACGATCTCCCGGCCATCAAGGCGGCTCCGGAAGTCAACCACTCCCGCATTTCCGTCCGAGGCCGGAACGTTCGCCACTGGCTCAACGGAAAACTGGTCCTCGAGTATGCCTGCGGCAGCGAAGAGGTCCTCGCCAACATCGCCCTGAGCAAGTTCAAGAACGTCCCCAATTTCGGCAAGAAACTGACTGCCCGCATCATGCTCACCGACCACGGCAGCGAATGCGCCTTCCGGAACCTCAAGATCCGCGAATTGTCCGCCGGGGCCGCCAAGGAGTAAGCCCTGTTCTCCTGCAGCCCCAACCCTCCCCGGACCCTGATTTTCTGCGGGTGAGGGGATCCCCGTGGCCCACCTGTCATGCTCGCCACAAGGGACGGTGAAGAGGCTCAAAGGCCCACCTTTAGACGCGTGAACGGAGGCTGTGGACCTGCTTCAGGAGCGCCCGCTTTCTCCTTCGTCCGACGCTGATATTTAACCTTCTTAAATCTTGGGTATATCTCAATCAAAAAACCTCAAGTGCCCTTGACCGGCTGCGAGATACCGCCAGTATCGCCCCGATCAGGTCACGGCCTGAATTACCCGTGTAAGCCCTCGGCCTTTCACCAACAACCCACCTCCCTCAAACAGATGAAAACCCTGTGTTCCCGGATGCTAGCCCTGCCAGTGACAGCAGTGCTCGTATTGACCTGCCTGCCCCTTCACGCCCAACTGGCCGCCACCGCCGGTGAAATTGCAGTTCGAAGCAACCAGAACGCCGCCAACCTGGCGACCAATCCGGGAGACGACATCGCTATCCTGTTCGACCGCGATGTCCTGGCCGCCAGCGACTTCGCCGCCTCCGCAGACCATGTCCTCAGCCAGGGCAAATACCTCGTGCTCTACAGCACGCGGTGGGATCACAGCGGCGGTCAACAACGCGCCGAGATCAATACCCGCCTCACCCTCGAACCGGCGGGAGGAGGCGCCCCGGTCGATCTCAAATACGGCACCGCGCAGGGGTTCATCCGGACCTCCAGTGGCGCCAACGAGGCCGTGGTCTCGGGCGGCACCATCGTGGAAGCGGCCGCCACCGGCGACATCCTGCGTCTGCACGGCACTCGCACCGACGAGAACGCCACCAGCGTGAAAAACCTCCGTGGAACTGGGCTCTCCTCCATCCAGTTCCTCAAGCTCGATGACAGCTGGGACTACCTCAGGGTCAGCCGCACCACCGATACCGCCGCGCCCACAAATGACACTTTCGCGAGTGTCAGTTACGAGCTTGAGGATGAGTCCTCCCTCGGCGCCATGAGCCTCAGCTCTGGCACCGACATCACCTTCAACCAGGATGGCAGCTACCTCGTGATGGCCAACACCTCCCTTCTCAGCACCAACCTCGGCAGCACCGGCCGCACTGGTTACGGGCAGCGGCTGACGCTGGACGGCACGCTCGTTGCAGGATCCACCACCACCAATTACGTGCGGGGCCACCCGAACGCTGACGGGTGCCACGACGGCGTGCTGGCAATCGGAACGATTGTGCAGGCCACCGCCGGCCAGGTCCTCAATGTGCAGACCCGCAAGGAGCAGGGCATCAACTGCACTATCACCAGTGCCGGTACCGGTCTGGCGATCGTGCAACTTCCCTCCGCCGGAAGTTACCTCAGCCTCAGCGACGATTCCGGCCAGGACCTCAATACCGCCGCCCCCGGAGCGTCCGTGAATTTCGACACCACGGTCAGCTCGACGGGCCTCGCTTTCAGCCACACATCCGGCACGAGCGTGGTGACCGTCAATAAGACCGGCACCTACCTCTTCCTCTCCGGCTTCTTCTGTCTCGAGGACACCGCCGACCGCCAGGTCCCCTGGCAGACTTGGAAGGTCAACGGGACCACCGCCTACGGCGGGTCGGCCCGCTACTCCCGGAACAACCAGATCGACCGGAACGGGAACTGGTCCGGCTTCCTGGCCTCGCTCACCGCCACAGACACGGTGGAGGTCAACTCCCAGGCCCTCGGCGCGGGCGGCAGTGTCCCGGGCAACGACCTCGGCCTGCAGGGTGTCCACATCGAGTCTCTCTTCCCCTCCGACGACCCGGCAATCACAGCCAACAGCCCGCTCAATGCGGTGGTAAACTCCCTGGGCAACGTGATCACTGACGACACGCATCTTCTCACCATCGACAACAACACCGGGGCCGACGGGCTCACCTACACGATCGACACCGCCATCACGGGCGGGATCCTCAAACTCAGCGGCACCGCCCTCGCGGTGGGCGGCACCTTCACCCAGGCTGACGTCAATGGCGATCTCCTGACCTTTGACGCCGGAGCCGCAGCGGTAAACGGAGGATTCGACTTCACGGTCTCGGATGGCGGAGGTGGTCCCGCTTCGGGAACCTTCTCGATCAATGTCGGCCTCGCCACTGTTCTGGTTGCCGACGCCGGAACCACCGATGAAGATACCGGCGCCACCGAAGCCGATCTCACCACCGGGGCCGACCTCCTGGCCAACGACACCGGAAGTTCCCTGGTCGTGACCAGCTTTGATGCCACCAGCACCAATGGCGCCGCCGTCACGGTGAGCCCGACCGGAACCTTCACTTACGATCCGACCGGATCCGCAAGCTTGCAGGTATCCACAGTGGGAGAATCCCTCGCGGACACCTTCGATTACACCGTCACGGACGTCTTCGGGATCATGACCAGCGCGACCGTGACCATCACGGTGGACGGCGTCAACGATGTCCCGGTGGTGGTGGCGGAGTCTCACCGAACCTTGGGTGGAGCGATCACCACAGACAACCTCCTCGCCAACGATAGCGACGCCGATGTATCCGACACCCTGACGGTATCCAATTTTGATGCGGCGGGCACCGGAGGGGCTGTTCCGGTCCCCGGTCCCCTGGTTTTCACCAGTGCACAGGGTGCCACGGTCTCGATTTCCTCGAATGGGGCCTTCAGCTACGACCCCAGCACCTCGGCCGCCATCCTGGCCCTCGCCGACGGCGCGACCCTCAGTGAGACCTTCAGCTACGACGTCTTCGATGGCACCTCTGCGGCTGCCACCACCGTCTCGATCACCTCGGTGGGGACCGTCGGTGCCTCAGGCGACCTTGCGGCGGTTGCGGCCAATGCCACCGTCAACTTCAATGCCCTGACCAACGACAGCCGCTACAGCGGAGCAGTCGGTTCTCCCACCGCGGGAGCGGAACTGGAGTTTCTCGCCGATGGTGCTGGTAATTCCAGTGCCGCGTGGCTGAACACGGGAGCCGCAACCGTGGCCTCCATTCCCAACGGCGGAACCGCCTTGATTGACGCCACCCACAATCTCACCCCGTCGAATCCGCTTCCTGGAATGGCGGCCACCTACGATTTTGCCGGAATCGAAGGGATCGAGCACGACGGCTTCGATGCTGTCCCTTACGGTCAATCCGATCTGGGCAATGCCTCCATCGAATTCCTCTTCCGCCCCTCGGACCAGGTTGGCGACGAGGTCCTCCTGGAAGTCGGCGGGAAGACGGACGGGGCGTCCATCTGCCTGGTTGACAACCTGGTGGTATGGTCCGCCTGCGACAATGGAACCCAATCCGCCCAGGCGGCGGCCATCCTTCCGCCCGGCGCAGTGGCAGGGGGAGAGTGGGTGCACATCGTCTGCAAAATTGATCTCGCCAGCGACAACGCGGAAATCTGGCTGAATGGCGTCCTGACCGACAGCAATGGGGCAGTGAATGTCAACAATGGCGCAGCGGGCAATCTCGCAGACTGGTGCGGCACGGACTCGGGCGGCATCGGTCGCCGGCAGACTGATGTGGGCGGCGATCTTAATGGTCTTGGCAATTTTGGAACCACTGATCTTGGAGACCTGACCGACTATGCGGGTGAGGTCGCGCTTCTGCGCACCTACGAGTCTCTCCTCACCTCGGCCCAGGTGATGGCCAACTTCCAGGCTCTGGTGGGCGCCACGGTGGGAGCGCCGGGGGCAGGAGATGTGACTGATCTCAACGGCACAGCATCCCCAGTCCCGGGAACCACCGTTGTAGTGCTCGCGTCCGGCGCGACGGTGGCCTTCGAACTCGACGGTTCCTTCACCTACGACCCCAACGGAGCCTTCGACGACTTGGGGGTGGGGCTGACTGCGACGGAGAGTTTCACCTACACCATCGACAATCACCACAATGCCTCCACCACCGTCGTAATCACCATCGACGGCACCAACCCCGATGCCCAGCTCAACCTCGCCGCCGACCAGGCCAGTGTGACCGAGGGCAACGACGCCTCCTTCACCATCACCTCGAGCTTTGCCCTCCCCTCCGATGTGGAGGCCAGCCTGAGCTACAGTGGAACGGCCCAGGATGGTAGTGACTTCAACGGGAACGCGACAGTCACCCTCTCCAGTGGCGGCACGGAATTCGACCTGACCCTCTCCGCGATTGCCGATTCCCTCTACGAGGGCGCGGAAACCCTCACCGTGACCATCGACAGCGTGACCGGCTCCGCGGTCCTGGGCGCCAACCCGGCGGCCTCCACCACCATTGCCGATTCCGACAGTCCCCCCGTCCTTTCCATCGGCACCCCGGCTGGAAACACCACCGAAGGCAGCAGGGTGGACTTCACCGTGACTGCCAGCGTGGCCTCCAGCGTGGCGGTCACCGTCGAGGTGGCCTACTCCGGCGCAGCCGGTCCCGAGGACTTCTGTGAGCAGGAGCAGATCACCATCCCGGCCGGACAGACCGCCGCCACCGCAAGCCTGTTGGTGCTCGACGACGCCGTGGCCGAGGGGAATGAGACCCTCACCGCCACCATCAGCAACCCGTCGCTCGGGTCGTTGGCTACAACGGAAACTGATGGCCTGATTGCCTATTATGACTTCAACTCGGACACCGCCGCTGACACCTCGAGTGCGCTCGGCGGCAGCACCTCGGCCAACGATGGCTCGTGGACCGGAACTGCCGTCTACAAGGACGGCGCCTTCGGCCGCGCGGTGGAGGTCGGTGATGGTGCCGGATCCAACTTTATCACCGCCAGCGGGGCAGAATATGAGTTCGGAACGGACACCAGCTTCACCGTGGTCTACTGGCTCAATACCGAGGATGCCATCCCCGGTGACCCGGCAGTCATTGCCGGCGGCGGCAAGAACTGGTCGGCAACCGGCGGTTCGCTCGGTTGGGTCTCGGCGATTGCCGGCGATGACCTCGACGCCAACATCGGCGACGGCGCGAACCGCGGCGACGCTGCGGTGATCGACATTGACCACGACACCTACTGGGCCAACCGGGGGGAGCCGGGGGATCACTGGAACTTCGTTGCCATGGTCATCGACCGCGACTCGCAGACCCTCACCAACTACGCTGCTGATGAATGGGTCACCGTGTCCGGCACCTCCTGGGCATCGGGAGTCACAGGCCAGGACTTTGGACAGGATTCCTCCTCCCCGACCACTGATTCAGATATCTCCAATGTCGGTGATCTCACCGCAGGCAATCTCAACATCATCATGGGACAGGACGGCGACGGGGCCGGCTACAGCCTGCCCGCTTCCGGCCTTGATGACGTCTCGATCTGGAACCGTGCTCTCACCCGGGCTGAGCTGTGGGAGATTTACGCCGAGGGACGCGCAAATGCCACCTCACTCGGTGCAATCGTCGCGGCCAGGACCCCCCCCAATACCGCCACCGCCACCATCGCCGATGGCGCCGGCGAGGTGGTCTTCAACGCCTCCTTCGAAGGGATTGATCCGGCCGCTACGCCGGGCGGCACCCTCCTCAACGGGGACGCCCCCTTCGCCGCCAATCTGGGGACCTCGGTCGGCAACTGGGCCAACGTCTTTACCGCTGACGCAGCCGGCAACGACCCGGGCGTCATCGCCGAGACCGGAGCCGACGCGAAGGGAGACGGCCTCGACAATGCCCTGCGCCTCGATCGTCCGGCGGCAACGCAGGATGTCTGCGCCCAGTTCGACGGAGCCATCGCCATCAGTGGATCCAACACCGGGATGATTTCCTTCGATCTCGCCACCCGGCGGACGCAGGGCAACTCTGCCGCCAAGAGCACCACCATCATCGGTCTCGATGAGGCCGGGAACAAGTCCTTCGAACTCTTCCTTGATGCCAACAACAACGGGACGACCCACGAGCAACTCTTCCACGTGGACAGCAGCGGCACGAAGACTGCCCTCGGAAACGTGCAAGACTTCGACAACAGTGGCGGTTGGAACGAGAACCGCATGTCGAACGTCCGGATCGGACTCACCAGCACGGGCTACTGCGTCCAGATCGAGAAGTTCCCGCTCGGCGCCACCCCTGCCCCGGACACCACCACCGGTGAACTCTCCTACGCCGGCAATGCCACTACCATCACACAGGTGGTCTTCCGGGTCTCGGGCAGCGCCGACACCGGTATCAGCGGCGGGATCTACCTCGACGATGTCAGGGCCGCAGGCAGTGCTCTCACCACCCAGGAGGCCTGGCGCCTCGCCTTCTTCGGCAGCGGGGACAACTCCGGTGACGGGGCCGACGGCAATGACGCCAATGGCAACGGACTCTCCAACCTGCTCGACTTCGCCTACGGATTCAACCCGGACGGGCCCAACAGCTCCGCCGATTCCCTCGAAGTGAGCAACCCCGGACCCAACGGAGAAATCACCCAGCACGGAGGACTCACCTTCTGGGCTGATCCGACCACCGGGGAAGTGTTCATGCGCTACGCCCGCCGCACCGATTACGCGGCGGTGGGGCTTGCCTTTACGGACCAGTTCAGTCGTGACCTGAACACCTTCGAGAACGCCACCGAATCGCCGGAGGTGATCGCCACCGGGACCGGAGATGACGGCACCAGGATCGAAGCGGTTCAACTCAAACTGCCCCTTGTCCTGCCGGACAGCGGAGGCAAGGCCCGCTTCGGACGAAACCAGGTCCAGATCAACCCGTAAGTCTCCTTCCACAGGAACCCTGCAAACCCAGATTCTCATGAGAAACGCACTGTCCGCCATTTTCCTGCTTGGAGTTGCCACCACGGCACCGGGAGCCATCCTCTGGTTCCCGCACCAGAACATCTCCATCCCCACCACCTTCGAAGGCATAGCGGTGGATCTTGAAACCGGGACCACCTCAAGCGACGCCGCAGGACTTCCCGGAGGCGATGCCAACTTCCTCCTCGGAGGTGGAGCGGTCACCAACGACGCCGATCAGGCGGCCACCAGTGCGAGCTGGCAGCCGGTCCGCACCGGCACGAGCAATATTGATTCCCTGCAGCAGCTCGGCATCGGCGACACGGTGGACGCGAGCAGCACGACTTCCACGGGCTTCGGTGCATCGGGGATACCCACCTCCCATTTCCCGGAGTTCACCCCGGGAACACCCGGTTATCTCGGCTTCTCCGTTGTCCTCAACGACAACACCACGGCCTACGGGTGGATGCGGGTGACCCTGCAGGACAGCAACCAGGCCGGTGGCCTCATTCATGAATGGGCCATTCAGGATGATGGAAGCGGCATCGAGGTAGGCGTCCCCGAACCCGGTTCCCTTCTCCTCGCCTTCCTGGGACTCGGCAGCCTTTTCCTCCGCCGGAAACGGTAGACCGGGTGATCCCGCTGGAATCAGGGGAAAGGGCGAACCGATTCCCCGGGTAGAGCCGAAGGCCGGGCGCGCCAATCTGCGACCCTTCCCAGAACGAGGACAGCTGGATGGGCTCTTCCCCATTCAGGCAGCCCGTATCCATTGGAGAAGCCAGGCCTGCCGACGCTCCCTCCACGCCATCTTAGGGGTTGACCATCCCCCGGCCGATGGGACCATAGCTATCCGGGAGTGATCTCTCCCCGAAAAGCTCTTCATGAACCCCCCTTCCATGGCCCGCCCCCTGGCCACGGCAGAGAACCGGCACCCGCGCAGCCTCCTGGTTGCCTGCGTTTTCCTTCTTCTCGACACCTCTCCCACCCTTGCCGATCTGGTTGCCCACTATGCCCTTGATGATTCTCCCGCTGGCGGCGACACCGTCATCGACTCCCTGGGCAGGAATAATGGAGTCCTCATCAACTCCGCCAGCATCACCCGGGGGGTGGCCGCCCACGACCCGGCCTTCGGAACCGCCTGCGACTTCGCCCTGCGGGGTGGGATAAACCTCGGAACCCGAACCGAGGTTCGTCCCGTCGATCAATTCACAATGACCTGGTGGATGCGTCCCACCACCCTCAATGCCTTTGACCGCATCTACGAGACGATGACCGGAACCTCGAACGGTGCTAACGGCATCCGCATCGACCTGGGTGCCAATCCCGGCGACAGCGTGCGCGTCCTTCTGCGTGACGGAAACGGGGCCACCAGCACCCAGCACACTCACTCCCTCAACCTGCGCACTGATGGGACGTGGTACTTCGTGGCGGTCCGCTACGACTCCACCACCGGGGACGGATCTGCCCTGAAACTGACCGTCCTGCAAGATGGCGAACCCGTCTCCCCCGCCGCCATCACCGCCGCCACCAGGTCTCCAGCCTCCCTCGGCACCGGACCGATCGACCTTCACTCCAACGGCGCCTTCCTCGCGGCCGATGACGCCGCCGCATCGGGTTCCAACGATTTTGGCGGAACCCTCGACGACTTCGCCATCTTCCAGACCGGCGATCACTTCGGAATCCTCTCAGATGAGGATCTGGCCACCGTCTGCAACCAGGGCGCGCTGGCCCTTGATCCTCCCGCACCCCTGCCTGTCATCAACAGTTTCACAACCAGTGCTTCATCCCTCACCCCGGGCTCGCCGGTCACCCTT
>Ga0310342_100000344_pt1 | contig 25146 bp, 30 predicted proteins | sample S15DNA20500_MG_FD_206155 | JGI IMG/M metagenome (GOLD analysis project Ga0310342, IMG submission 206155) | Marine microbial communities from station ALOHA, North Pacific Subtropical Gyre - S1503-DNA-20-500_MG | ecosystem: Environmental > Aquatic > Marine > Oceanic | place: Pacific Ocean: North...
AAACTCACCCATGTATCTATCAACATCAAATGACTTCTCAACTCCTATCCTACTCATCTTATTTTCTTTAATATTAAACGTGGCATCAGCCATCTTACCTGCCCGTTCAAAATATTCTTTGGTAATCACAGCAAAATAATTTACTGGATGTTTTGTGCCGGGTACATTTTGGCCATTAAGTTCTCTGGCCTTATCTCTTAACTCCAAATGTTTTGCTTCAGTCTTAGCATCAAACCATACGTTGATATCCAAGTCAGCATCGGCTCGATATCTGTGGGTAAGTATACTACCAATTAACTGATAATCAATGATCGGAGCAATGCCCTCAAACTGTTTTAATCCTTTATCTATAAACGCAATAACTTCTGGTTTTAATTTGGGATTATTAGTTGCCGGATCATCAAAAATGTTTTTAGCAAAAGTCTTTCTTGGCAAATCAATTATTGATTCATCAACTTGTACCCACTCTCGTAATTTTTTCATATCCATATTCTTTTGAACCTGTTTATATAAGGTTTGACCTCCCTTAAATCGGGAAGGCAATCCCTTCTTAAAAGAAGCATAATCATTATTCAATGCTGCCTGTCTCATCTTAGATGCAGACATACCTATGGCACCCTCGGCATCAGGGTCACGTTCGCCCGCACTAATAACTTTTATTGTATTAAATTTATAATATCCATGTCTAGCTTTCTTGCCGTTATAATCATTCAAGAGTTTATTAAACTCTGATAATCTATCTGACCCGACTACCATAGATACATCTGTATGATGCTCTTTATATAATTGAACCAAAGCATCTAACACCGTTGTCATTTTATCTGGAGATATTTTTCTCGCATGTGTAGGAAACATCTGTTTCATTACAGATACTTTTTCTTTATGATTTAAAGGATTCTTTTTCTTATCTTGCGTTTGACTAGCATATACACGATAATTACTATTGACTCCTCTAGTCGCATCAATAAGTTTTTGATGTCCGACTGTTGGAGGATTAAATCTTCCAAAAGTTAAAGCAATACTTTTATTAGCCATTGTTCTTTAAAGCTCTCTCACTAGCAATTTTAGTTACAAAATTATAAGATTTGGATTTTTGGACTACGGGTATTACTTCTGCTACTTTTTCTATAACAGGAACTATTTCAGGAACCTTAATAGTTTCTTTAAGTTCATTCCTAATATGTTTAACTCCGTCACTTATTTTATCAATAGACTCTTGGTCTAGATTCTTTCGACGGCTATAAGCTTCTTTCACCAATAAATTTACATCACGATATTTAATCATTATTTTTTCATAGCGTTTAAAATTTTATGTGATAACTCTTTCAACTCTTTGTTATCATCCTTTATCTCTATAATGTCTTCTTGAATAGACTGTTGACGTACCTGCATGATAGCAATTTGTTTATCATTCTGTATAACTTGTTGTAAAACAGTACCATTATGATTCATTTGATTATCCACATCAGACGCCCACCAAACTGCGGCACCCAACTGACTAATCAGAAAAATACCTATAGCCGGGCCAGCCCATCCATTCATTTGGTAACTACTCCTTCACAACCACACAAACTTTCTGGTGTACATACGCAAGGATCACAAGTACAATTTTCACAATGACATTCTGGATTATTACACATTTTACCCCCAATTTTTAGGTGCCGTGAAATTAGCACGACTAAATTCTAATCTATCTACTAGTTTGATTGCCTTTCCAATATGGTCTATCGCCACAAAGCCTTCAGGCGCAGTAACTCTATAACCATTAGGTGTTTTAATAAAAGTACCAATACCTTCAGCCCGTTCTAATTTTCTTATTATGATTGTCTTAGCGGTTTGTAGGGTAATATATGTGGCAATAACAAAATATAATTCTTTATTATATTTAGTATATTCTGACATTATAACCTTTTTATGTGCGGTCCATTTCTTCTTTCCGGCGGTCGATTTAACAGATTTTATCTTTTGATCCATTCTATCGTCTAGCCATTTACCAAAAAAGGCAGTAACTTTAGCAGTATTTTCTATCTTCTCACCACCCCTGATATAAGAGTTGAGGAATATTTTAAGCAAATAAGGTATAGATTCGGACTCACTACTGCTACTCATTCTTCTCAAAAAGGAAGAAGCTTTCTTCAACGAACCTGAAGCCATGTTTAATACTTTTTGAAAGGCAGCAGATTCGGATGCAGTAAACATTACATTACCAGAAGTATCTTTAAACGTAGCATCCGTTGACCAAACATTTCTTGTTTTACTTAATCTCCTAACACTAGCTCCAAACTTTGCCTTTAAGGTACTCATAGAGTTACCGGAGTAGGTAGTATGCCATACAACTCCTATCTTGGAGGCTAAAATCTTTTGTGCCATTTGACTACGAACCGGAACAGTATAGGTTATGGTGTTGGGTGTAAACATGATAACCCTCTCACCATCTATATCAGAACCCTTGAGATCATCATGGGTGTAAAGTAAATCACCCTGCCAGATGCCCGGTATGTTTAGAGCGGGAAAATATTTAAGTGCTACTATTAGTTTAGCAGCCAGACCACCGCCATGGTTCTTATTGATATCTGCTACGGTGTAGTTTATCTTAGGAGTCTTATTGAAAATAGACTTGGTACCGACAAAGAACTTTCCATTATCTGGATCTGTCCCGGCAAAGATTGCAGGGGCACCATCCCATTTGACGGTGACATTCATTTTTCTTTTACTTTGTCCCGCTAACATATCTTTTAGCGAGATAAGAAAGGCGATTGCTTGGTTACCACCAACAACACCCTTATTGATTATTTCATCCTCAAGATGCTCGAGGTGAGTATTTTTAGCTTCTGTTAGAAAAGTGGTCAAATTATCCATTTTCATGCGTCCATTATAGGGAATCCCTCACGGAATGTCAATAATATATGCGACTTGTTTAGTTGTATTTGCGACATATTAGTATATTCTAATATAGTTTTCCAAAAGGTCCGAACTTGGGACCCAATTTAATTGAAAGAAATATTAAATCAGTCCACCAAGCTGCATATTTTTCTTTGGTGATGCCAGCTTTATTTTTGTATTGCAAAATATCATACATGAACTGAAGTTGCATCAGTTTAGAGTTGGCTACCATACTATCACCTTCACTTTTCTTAAACAGAGCTGATATGTTAGTAACAAATTCTGCGGAAGAATTTATATTAGTTTCTGCTTTTGGTTTAACATACTTAAAGATTTTATCCCAGTGGGCCTGAGTTTGTTGAAATTCTTTAACAGTTGTCGGATAACTAGCATACTTTTTATCAAACGTGACACCAGTAACTTCCAACATATCTATAACCTTCGCCACTTCAGCCTTTCCACCCCTTGCAGCAGTCGCTCCTTGCGGAGTAGATTCCCATTTCAAACCCGACCACGAAGTAGATGAATTAGATTTGATTTGAAAATTAAATCCACTTGTACCATCACCAGTTCTTAATTCTGCTTTACTATCTTGAGTCATATCTTTACTTAAATCAATTATCAATTTAATCTTGGGAAAGGTGTGTGCATCTACGGTGCCTTTATTAAATTCGCCTACATTATATTTTTCAAACTTAGCTGTTTTACCAGATATAGCTTTCAAAGAAATGCCCACTAATTTGTTCTCAGTATACATAGTACGCATAATAGCATTTAATTCATTTATGGTTTGGTGTGGGCCACTTTGAAGCGCAGCGTCTATTGTTTTCTTAACCTCTCTCGTTGAACCCGTAATCAACCACATATCTGCTGGGTTCCAATTATCCTTTTTAGATATCTTAAATTTTTTATTTACCACTTCACTAATGTAATCCATAAAAGAAGTTGGACCGCTATGGTCAAACTCCGTCCATCGAGGTCCCCCAAACTCATCTAATATCTTAACGTGCTGTTTAAAATATCCACTTAACCATTTTTCATTTACATTTACTTTAATTTCTTTCTGCCATATATTATTTAACTCCTTCATTGTAGTTTTATCTGCTTTCAAATCTTCCACACTACTCCAATTTTTCTTTGTCGTTCCTAATATAAGTTTAAAAATATATGTTGAACCCTTTTCTTGAGCTCGTGTGGTGGCAGCATTAGCTGGTAATTTACCTGTTGATGTATTAGCAACCTGACCACCAAATTCTGCTGTTTTTACAAATTGGGATAGAGGTTTTGCAGTAACCGATCCTCTACCTCCCACTTTTCCTACTAACATAACATCTTTAGCAGTAGGAGATTTTAATTCTTTTTTTGCGTCTGTAGCATATGTTTTAAGTGTTGATGCGGCCGCGCCACTAGTAGCATCATACTCCCAACCACTTACAATACAACCTGAAGCTGTAAAGGATTTATCGTCGACCATTAGAAATTGAGGTTTACGACTGTTATATTTCCAAATTTTATTTACAAAAATTTGAATTCGGTCTTCTTTTCTAAGATCACCTAAAGTTAAAACAGTTGCCATGAGACTATTTATTATACTTTGAAGTCAGCAAACCGATCTATTATTTCTTCTCCTTGTCCTGTGTCTACTACATCGTCTTGGCCTGACTGAGATACATCATACAGTTTCATCTTGGATCTATCTACCCCAATAATAAATTTCTTAAAATAGGATGGGTCCGCATATCTATTCTTCAACTGTTTGATAAGCATCTGATTAAGTTCCAATAACTCGTCTGTTGATATCAAAGCAAACATCAAGTCAGCCGTAGCGGGTAGACCAAATGATTCTGATGTATCTTCTAAACCAATATCGGTTGATACAAACCCTGTTCTGGTTGTCTGGGTAGCGGACATAATAGGTAAGTTAAACTCTACTGCCAACCCTCTCATCTCTTCCGCAATTGCTTTGATATATGTGTAAGAATTAACTACAGCACCATGTCTGAAACGACTTGATGCACAGATATTTAAATAATCAATAAAGATAATGTCTGGTCTAAATGTTTTCTTTAATGCCAACTCATTAAGCAAAGCTCTAAAGTGAGCACACGACGCAGATGCCGTAGGATACTCTTTGACTATCAATTGTCCCTGTGTCTTCTTTGTTAATCTTTCAAACTTGCTTTCATACATGTGGCGTGGTAAATCATGCAGGTCATCCATTGTGATATTCATTAGATTGGCATCTATTCTTTCCGCAATACGGTTCTCTGACATCTCTAATGTTATATACAAAACATTTTTACCTTGCATCAAACAATTAGCTGCAACATGAACCATAAACAATGACTTACCTACACCTGTACCAGCAAGTGCAATGTTTAAAGTTTTTCTGGGAAGACCACCCTTGGTAATCTTATTAAAAAATTCTAAGTCAAATGGAATCTTTTCTTCTTTTGTATGATAAAATTCATATCGGTCATCTGATTGTTGTATGTAATCATGCCCAACATGGTCATCAAACGATACTCCCAGAGCTTTAGATAAAAGCTCAGGCAGAGCATCAGCGGATCTTTCTTTATCTTTACCATCTATGATATGAATGCCACTGAGTATAGCATTATAGATAGCTTTATCTTTACACCACTTCTCTGTTTCATCGAGAAGCCATTGGTCATCTATTTTTTGTAAATCAGTTTGTAAATCTTCCAGATAATTATTTACTTTTTTAAATTCTTCTTCTGTTACTGTAGTTTTCTGGATTTCTATACCCAATGCTTCTACAGCCGGCAAAGATTTATACTTGTCGGCATATTGTAAAATAGTTTTGAATAAAGTTTTTTCTACATTATCTTGGAAATATTCCTCTTTTATAAAGGGTAATACTTTTCTACTATAGTCCTCATTCAGTATCAAATGATGGAGAATAGTTCTCTCCACTCTCGGTATTAACTGTGATTGCGTCATTCTCTAAACCTTCTTCTATTAACTCTAATAATATATCACCGGCGGTAGCAGCAAACTCGCCTGTTTCTAAATCCATCTCATTAGGATTATACAACACTTTCCACTTAAATGTCAATGGTATTTCTTCCGCATCTTGTGGATCTATTACATTGCCATCATCATTATAAATGGGAAACATTACATCCGAATACTGGTAAACCATTCCATCAAATTTACCATCTTGTATACGAACAGCTTGCTCTTGAGTTTCTTTATGAACTACATAATGGTATGCTGTCTTATCCATAATGGCAATAAGAATGTAGTAAATATTTCTTACCACTTATAGGTTTTAATCCAGTATGTGGATAAGTCCAAGTGGGGGGAAACATTAACAATCTTCCTCTTTTTGGTCGTACTTCATAGGGTATAAATGTTCCTGGTTTATGCATATCAAATCTAGTCTCACCACCAACATCAACATCATTCAAGTAAATAAAAAATGCTAAGAATCGTCTAGCAGTATCATAGTCCCTTACATCAACATGGTTATCAAATCTATCATAATCATTATTTAAATAGCGTTTCATTCTAATGGATTCATAACCATAAGTTTCGGGCCACTGCTTACCCAGCACCCCACAATCTAATTTATAATGCATAATATAATCTTGAAACACTTCCAACATACCATTTTGTACCGACTGCCAGTCCTCATGGTTAATAAGATTTAATTGTTCAAAGGATATTTTATCAGTACCATCTTCAACATGTACAGTTTCAAAATGTTCATGTGAATCCTCAAACTTTTCTATCAAAGATTCACAAGACACTTCATCTATTACATCATCATAAACTTTGATGTACTTATCCATTACCATTTTCCTAGAGGACATTCAGTTCCTTTGGGCCAAAGAACTTTTAATGGCATATAACAACTACATTCTTTACATAGTGGTTTGCTATATCTATCACATTGTTCACAAATTTCTATTCTCATATGAGCTCTATCCAAATGTTCCTGAGAAAGGTCTTTCATCCACCAAAGATATCTTTTATTCAATGGAAGAAATTTCTCATTATATTTTGTTAGTAAATCTTTTATATTAACCATAAGAAAACTCGGTCTTAGCGGCGGCATCTAACTTGGCCATAACTTCATCTGTAAAATACTTTTCTGGATCGGATAACATCTGTTTACCAAATACTTTACTTCCATCAGGCATTTCATAACGGGTCGAAACTTTATTGAAGATGCCATGTTTTTCACCAAGTTCTACTAGTCCATAATATTTGTCTAAACCCTTGGTGTAAGATAATCGTACATCTACCATCTGATTTTCTTTTGTTAGTCTAGACTTATAAGTTTTGCAATGTATAATATTGCCAACGACATCTGTGCCATCTTTGTCTTTCTTTTTAGAAAGATAGATGATGGTTGAAGCGGCATACTTCAAACCACTGCCCCCTCCCATTTCTTTCTGTGGAAACATAGAACCAATTACATCGTAGGTGTGGTTCGTAATCAATAACGGTACACCTAACTTGCCCAATTTCAAAGTCAATACTCTAAAGGCTGCCTTGACTATCTGTGACCTGGTCATGTCTCGGGTTTCCTTACCTGCTTCTGTATCTTCAATCTCTTTGGTGGTTGACAACATACCCAGACTATCAAGACACAACAACAGAGGTGGTCTAGACTCATCTGCTTCATATGCTTCAAGCACTTGTAAGGCTTGATAACGGAACTCTTGTACTGTGGTAACTGGCAGTATCAGCATTCTTGTGGAATCAATACCCCTTGTCTCTATCATATCTTTTGTGATAGCGGACTCACTTTCAAAGAATACTACATTACCATCTACATTCTTCTCCAAGAACGACTGACAAACCCCGAGGAGGAAAAAAGTTTTGCCTGTTGAGGACTCTCCGGCGATGGCTGTAATTTTATTCGCAGGTAGACCGCCATGGATAGAGCCACTACATAAAGCATTGAAAATAAAACTGCCGGTATCCACATAACTAGACACATCAGCAACACTAAGGCCATCACTAACAATCGAAGCATATTCATTATTCGTTTCTCTAATTACATTCTTCAAGAAGTTTGACATCTATCTTTTCTCCCTCACTATAACTCATTGTATACCATTTTATATTATTTTTAAAAAAATAATCTTCTATTTCTTTTTTCTTCGACAAAGGAGCATTGTAGGTCTCGTATTGTTTATTTTCATAAACCGCCACTAACATATTTATCCATCCTCTCTTTGAACATCTTATAATACTCCTGTTCTGTAGGAAGTATCGCTGTATAATTTTGTCTACACAGAGCAAGTTTGCTTTCCCAAGCTTCACGATAACGCAACATTAATATTCTAGTTTTCAATTTCTCAAAACTATCTACACGTTGCCAAGATTCTATGTTATAGGTGTTGTTCTTATCATAGTCTTGCCATACAAAGGGTATTAAACCTACAGATAATGCTTCCGGATACCTTGATGTTGTTGCTGTCGGGTCTCGCCAATTAAAACATAGAGTACACTTGGCTCGTTCTATCATAGGGTACAATACTTTCCATTCTTTTATCCACTTAGCATCTCGCTTAACGCCCGAAGGAAATCCTCCAATCAATACTTGGGTAATATCTTTATCTCTATACAACCCTTTAATAACTTTACCTCGGTCATCACCATCTTTCATTCTACCCCAATAAGCAAAATCTTTATCCTTTCTAGTTGGCAACATCTGAGCCAATGGATTTTTCAATGTCTGTATAAAATGATACTTCATGCCGTGTATGTTAGCAGGGAAATCTATCTCATCTATTGTATTGAAATCACCAAGGGTAACACCACCAAATGTTTCTTCTCGATATAACTCCTCTGTATCACCTCGGTCTGAACGCCACATAATAATATGTTTACCTTCCATATGTGGTTTAATTTCTTCAACAAAGTTATTAGATGTCTCCAAGTCTCTTGGATCTATCTGTACTTCGCCGTGGTATCTAAACTCACTATCGGAAGGGATCACTACTACATCAGCATCTTTAAACACCTCTGCATTACGTTGGGGCTTTTGTCGTTTATCAAAACTTAAATTATATGTATCATATGTGTGTTGTGGATTATCTTTCATCCATCTCACATATAACTCAAAGAAAGAATCTAATACAGTCTCTAATGGACCTGTATAGGTTACATTACTTCGTATTCTAGCACAAACTATCTTCATTTATACCAGCTTATCACATTTATCTAATAATGTCAATAGTATCGATATTATCTTTCCGCCACACCTCAAGTTTGGATCGCAATCTACCATCGGCTTTCAAAGCTTCATATCTTTTTCCAGCTTTATTCTTCCACCATTTCACTATATTTTCCAACTCATGTCTATCCCAAACTTGACCTTTTTTCAATTTATCTGTCTCTCTCAATATATATTCTCGACTATTTTCATATCCATAAGTGGACATATAAAATCTTTTCTGTGTGGTTACATTCTCTGTATCTTTTCTAAATTTTATAAAATTATTATAAGCATCCAAATTATATTGTTTCAAGCTATTACTAATAATACTAATCATTTTTGTCTGTGTCTTGAGTTTTCTAGATGATGCATCCTTATGTACTAAGGGTTCATTTCCATTTCGACTTTCAAACCATTTTTTCATTTCGTGATACATATCCTCAGCAAATGTCAAAAAGAATTTAGAATCAGTATTTCCTTTGTATCGGAGAAAAGGTCTCATGCCATCATACATTGACCCACCTTTAATGTTACCATACAAAGATGTGGTTTCAAACATACAAAATGGTCCAGCGTATTTTTTATTAAGAAATCTCCTCACATCATGGGAACAACAGATAGCAGCCAACAATTTACCACCCAAATAGTTAAATCCGAATGGCTGTGCTGGTACAATAACAAACCCCATAATAGTACTAGCATTAAAATGTCTCATCTCTTCCAGATTTTCTGTCTGTAAAGGTCTACCCAACCATTCGTTTCTTGGTTTGGAATTAATAAGAGGAGATGCTAACTTCATAAAACCGACTATCTTACCAGAATTTTTTTCTTGTATACAAAGTTTACTATTCTTACCAGGAGGATCATCAGGAGAAAAACTAGCAGTCATCTCTAATAAATTGTTGAATGTTTCTCCAGTTCTTTTAACTATTTCAAAATCCATATCTTCAGGATGAACATCAAAAGATTGAAATAACTCATCTTCGGGACCCAAACCAAACAACGGTGTAGGCATATCTTTGATACGGTCTATCTTACGACTACGGAAATAATCATCAATACGATTAAACTTACTAAAGTATTGTGTTAGTTGATTAGCCGCCCAATAGGTATCTTTCTCTGTTAATATCATCCAAACAAAGCTTCTAATGTAACCTGTGTACCATAACTTCTATCTACTCGCCAGTCGATACATTCTAATATCAATGAAATGGGATCAACAAAAGATTTCTCAAACTGTCTATCAAAATCTACCTGCTTATGTAAATCAAATTCTTTGGGTAACTCACCAAGAAACGCAATGACATTTGACTGCAATGCATTGGGTGTTTTAAGTAATACATATTTTAACTTTTCACCATCCATAATCAACGGATACTTATGTGTCAACTTGTGTTTCTTTAATAAATGATTATAGATAATAGCACCCTTAATATGCATGGGTGTACCTTTCTTAAATATTGTGGACTTATCACCCCACTTACGAATACCATTGACTGATCGGGGGAAGGCCATAGACTCTACAGGCAGTTCCATAAATTCTTTACGAAAAGTTTGTATAAACTTATTGACATTAAACTCATCTTCATTCACAATAACTTTTAATGAATCTCGGATGCGTTCACGACAAGCGTGTGGTGTTGATGACTTAACCGCCTCGATACCCATCACCTTGATTTGTGGTTCGGCATATCGTACACCCTCACTATCAATAACATTTAAGATGTATCGTTTCTTGGCAGTCCAAATTCCTTTATCAGCAATAACTTCTCTGTCCATCTCCATCTTATTTTCATAAGCATTTATATACGAGGCAAGGTCTCTATAACATTCATCAATAAACGGTTGGATTTTTTCTTTAGCGATTTTGTCCAAGAAGTTGGTGATTGTATCCCTTGATGTGTTATCTCGGTTTTCAAAAGTTTGACGTACAATTTTATCAAAGGTAACGTATATAGAGTCTGTATCGGATGCAACAATGTAATCTTGATCTTTTGTTTGTAGTATGGTGTTAATATAATCATTTACTTTTATTTCAATCCATCTAATACTAAGTTGGCCAGCGGTGGTTATAGCAGTAGCTAATCTCTCATCATAATAACGAAAATATTCATTACCCATAGATCCGTAAGAACTATTTAGAGCAATCTTTCTAGCCATTTGAATATTATGATAAGTTGATATCTGTGCCAAATATTTTTCGTCTTTTGTATCCTCATATCGCTGTTTAGCTTCGAGCATATATTTTTTAAACTTCACACGGTCATTGTAGAACTTCTCCATCAACTCTGGTAGAAACCCTTTAATGTCTGTGCGGAAACAAGCACCGTTGGGAGTAACAGTCAATCCCAATTCGGGCAACATACTGGTATCGACTTCTTTCTCTAAAAGTTTATCAACTGAAATTTTATGGGGGAAACTTTCCTTTATCAAAGTCTCTACCGAAATATTATACTGCATAATCAAATGCGGATACAGACTATTTAAATCAAACGACATCACCCAATCATGTTGACCCACCTGGGGATCTTTTACATAAGCACCTTCATACTTCGCAGTCTTATCATTCCTCATTCGTTGGGGTATTACTTTATTCTTTTCTTTAAGATAATTAAAGATGATAACATCCCACATACGATTTTGTGAATAAACATCGTTGTAATTTATCTTAGCTTCATATGCCATCGTAAACATTAACTGGATCATACCAAGATGATTCTCTAATGCATCGACAAGTTCCACATCCTTGATATTGTAATCAATAAACGATTGGTAATCTTTAGTATACCATTCTTTAAATGTATCATAGGGATTGGGATCCTTTTTAGTACCCAACTCAACGAAAGCTATGTTGTCTAATGTGAATGACTCTTGGTCAGTGTATGTAAACTTCTTATATAGGTCTAGATAATCTAAATTAGCCACACCCCATATATTATATCGTGTTACATCTCTTCCAAATGTGGAAGTATGTTCTTCAGTCACCACTTTCCAGGGTGATAAAGTTTGCATAAATTTATTGCCAAAGAGTTTCTTTATTCTAAGGCAGAGATAGGGAATATCAAAGAAGGTAGTATTCCAACCAGTGATAACATCTGGTTGGACTGATTCCATAAACGAAACAAACTCCCTAAGCAACTCCTCCTCATCAGCACAATGCACATAATCAACATCATCCCTGGTGTTATTGTAGTCATAAATGCCCCACACCATAATCTTCTTCGTCGTGTAGTTCTTGACGGTAATGGCAAGGACTTCTTCCTCTGCCAGGTTGGGGTCAGGGAAACCATTCTCACTTGCCACCTCAATATCAAGAGATAGAGTTAGAATTTTATCTTGATTCCATTCTATAATGCCTGGGTAGTTATCTGATAGATAACAATACTGAAATCTCTCTTGGCCATACACCAAGTCGGGCTGTTCTTGATAGTTCTTTAAGAAGTCTCTAGCCTGATAGATGCTATTAAACTTGACAGGTTCTACTGTCTTACCAGACAAGGTTTTATATTTCGTTTTTTTCTTAGTGGGAACAAATAAAGTAGGTTTATACTTTACCTTCTCCATAATCCGTTTGCCATTACTAATGGCACGCAGATAAAGGGTATCACCTTTAAGAATTATATTTGTATAAAAGTTTTCAGACATATGGATAGTATATCACATATCCATCATCCAGTCAAGATTTGTTTTGTATCTACTTTTACTTCCGGTACTACTATACCAGAACCAAACATTTGTCTATAATTATTTACTATATCATCAGCGGGGTCTGCAATAAAAACAACATGTTCCCTTGGCACTTCAAAAGTCTTACTCTTAGCAAAAGGAACCCACGGCCCGAAACCCATTTGAACTTGACCATCAGCACCAGGATTACCCACAGGCATTATCATTGCTGGGTTTTCCAAAGTTACTGCATCGGTATTGATATCAATATCAGCTACCAAATCTTCACCACTTTTAAGTCTTACTAATTTTATTGTCATAATATATTCTCTCTCTCAAACAACCTTTTTTTTATTTCCTATGTTATACTTTGTTTCTAACAACCACTCATTTTTCTCTTTGTAAGTTAATACCTTTATCTGTGATAAAGGTGCCTTATCCTCAGCGTTCCCCATAATTTCAATCAATCCCCAATCAGATAATAAAGTAGCTATTGTATTTCTACGTTGCACATCATTAGCACTAATGTTTGAGGGTTTACCATCTAGAGCAAAAAGCTCTTTAAAATGTACTAAAAAATATCGGCCTTGTTTATGTAATATATGACACGACTGATATAATTTTCTTTCTTTGCGGGAGGCTATGCCAATGCGGGATAAAGTTTCTCTCACCTTTAAGAAATCATCTGGTTCTGCCAATTTGATTTCCAACATCAAGTCCGGATGCCACTCCAATTCTTCCATGACTAATCTCCATTATTATCATTATTATGGAGATATTTATTTCTTTCCGCCTTTAGACAATGTTTTTTTCATTATTTCTAATTGGTCCTCACTCAGAATAGTAAGAGCTATTCTAGCTTTCTCATTACTATATCCAAAATACTCTTTAACTAATTCTAAATTTTCTATTTCAGAAGCTCTCATCCATGGAGAAAATCGTGTCTTCTTAGGTAATCCATACAGATAAAAATCATACTGTAATTTTTTATCCATATGATGGAACCCATTCATTTCATTAGCAAACAAAATAGTATCAGCGAACCCCCACAAACATTTATTAACAACGTGCGCCGGATATTTTTTCTCCCAGAACTCATCACCATCCTCTACCATCAAATTATTCTTTTTATAATTTATGGAGTTTAGATAATCTTTTAAATCATACATAGTTTAAATAATATAATTAAAATTAATTAATACTCTGATGTTTTCATCGGTACAACTTATACCTGCGTGTTTAGTAGAACAGGGAAAAGTAACAAATCTATTTGCTACACTTTTAATCTTTGTTCCATCATCAAAAATCGTACATCCATTATTAGTATTCATATAAAAAATGCTAGTAAGCCAACCCTTCTCACCATCTCTTACACCCCACAAATTTTCTCCATCACAATGTAGAATAGATTGTGTTCTTTTATTTTCTTTAGTAGTTAAATTTGCTTTAACTGCTAATAATGCAACAGGCTTAAACTTTTTCATTATTGGTTCAAGATACATAAAGCACTCACTTGAAATCGAATCATTGCGATAAAATGTATGAGTAAACTGATATTGTCCATCATATTCTTCAACCTTCCTATCATTATAAAACCAAGGAAAGTCTGAGCCTAACATTAAATTGCTTAGATTAGAAAAATCATCATAAGATAAAAAATTATCTTTCAACTCATACATTATTATAATTTGTTCCTCTTCCATAATTATACACTGAAATACCCCTGTTTGTCAACTCTTCCGTATGGTAAGATTTGCCAAATGGATCAAAGATAATACTTCCAGGGTTGAAATCATAAGTAGAATATTTTTCATGGTCGTGCATAACATAAGTCAAAGGTTCTGTTACCTCCTTAGGATGTTTATCATACCAAAGAACAACAGAATGGTCATATTGTTTCATTATCTTTTCTAATTGATAACCCAATAAGATAGCAGGAGATCCTTCCTGTTGAGTAACTCCAGGTTTGAATCCACTACCTAAAATACACACTCGATGAGTTAGCCCCTTAATAATTTTAGCCATATTCAATGCTTGTTTTTCTCTTGCTAACATAATGGCATCAAATAAATCATAACCTAAATCTAATTCTAGAGATAAAGATCGTAGAGCAATATTATCTCTTGGATGACATCCGCCACCATCCCCCAAACCAGCAGTCATATATCTGGGTCCCATAATTCGGTCAGTTGAATTTTTTAAAGCATTAGTAACTATATCCACATTCATATGACCCAACCTTTCGGATACATCAGCTATCATATTCACCAAGGCCAACTTAGTTGAGATAAAAGTATTATAAAATATCTTAATAGATTCTGCTTCTTCCCATGTACCAAATTCAAAGCGAGTTCCTTCTACCACAATCTCTTTATAAAAATCTTCTAAAATTTTAGCATCTTCACTAATACTTCCATCTTCGGTACCTATAATTACCATCTCTGGTTTTACCATATCATATTTTACAGTACCTTGAGCAATTAAATATGGATTGTAAATAAACCGTCCATTATTAATCAAAGGACTAATATGCCGCCTTACTCGACCTGGCAATACTGTAGATATCAAAACAATCAATGTTTTTTTAGTTACAAGTTTATCAATAGAACTAATAACAGTCTTCACCGCCGTGTAATCAAAATCTTGTGGACGTAGGTGACTAGTGGGATATCTACCATCATAATCTTTATGATGTGGAGTAGGAAGAGCTACAAACACAATATCTTTTCCAATAACGGCCTCTTCCAATTTAGTAGCCATATCAATATAAGTCACAACAGGAGCAATATCAAAACCAATCACATCATAACCACTATCATGTATCACTTCGGCTACATCTTTACCAAGTTTTCCAACTCCTACAAATCCTACTTTCATTTTAAACTCTCCACGATATGTCGCATCACCTTATAAGGATCCGCATTGGCTGCCGGTCGTCTATCTTCAAGATAACCATTCCAATTATTATTTACAGTAACAATAGGTATGCGTATACTAGCACCCCTATCGCTAACCCCATAGCTAAATTTTTTAATAGATTGTGTCTCATGTTTACCTGTCAACCTTTTTGCATTATCAGAACCATATTCTTTAATTGCCTTACTGTGTGTAAGTTTCAATTTCATACAAGTATTCATCATTAAATTTTCTGTTCCCTGGTATCTCATTTCATCATTGGAAAAATTAGTATGCATACCAGAACCATTCCAATCACCCACTTGAGGTTTGGGTCTAAAATCAATAGAAACTCCATGCATCTCTGCAATTCTCTGTAGAATATAACGAGCCATCCATAAGTCATCACCGGCTCTGATACCTGAACCCAATACTTGAAACTCCCATTGACCTAATGCAACTTCAGCATTAGTACCCGTGATACCAATACCAGCATTCATACAAGCTTCTGTATGTCGGTCAACAATCTCACGACCCACTACATTACCTTCACCCACACCACAATAGTAATCACCCTGTGCTCGTGGTTTACCTTTCTCTGGCCAACCTAACGGACGACCATTTTGATACATAAAATATTCTTGCTCGAAACCAAACCACCATTCATCAGTCACCAAACTTTCACAATAAATTCTTGTGTTAGATGGATGATTGTCATGGTCGGCAGTTAATACCTCACACATAACATAAGTGCCTTCTAATCCAGGTCCAGTCTGTGTTGCATCTGCACGGATACGGTCAATAGTTTTATATTCTGCAACTGGATTAAGTATACAGTCCGACTTATCACCTGTTGCTTGTTCCGTGGATGATCCATCAAATGACCATACACCAGCATGATTATCAATCTTCACCTTACTTCTCAATGATGGTTCGGGTATATATCCATCCAACCAAACATATTCAAATTTCTTCATTATAAATTTCCTTAATTTTAAATTTGCAACATAAAAAAACCATTACCAGTAGGATGAATTTGCCAATTTTCTTTGTAGGGACCCATCTCATAACTAGCTTTCGCTATCTTAAATCCAACAGATTCAAATAGATTAATCCACCAATCTAAATTTTCTCTAATAGCATGGGTAACATCTTTCTCATAAGCATCAATAAAATATTTTTCACCATCACCTAAAGGAACCATTACCATCATCGACTTACAACTATCAGCTAATAAATCTAATTGACTATCAATATCTTCATAAGGTATATGTTCTAAAATATCTTTGCAGATAATCCAATCATAAAAACCAAACTCTGCTAAAGGTTCAATACAAGTTACATGACCATTAACTTCTTTAGGTGCCTTTGATATAGCATATTCACTAATATCAACCCCATAGGCATCATAACCCAATAATCGTAAAGCATATACCAAATATCCCTTTGCACATCCAAAATCACAAACAGTCTGGTGTTTATCTAAGCTACAATCTATGGCGATATGATGAGCTAATGGAAGAGTTAATTCGGGCAACCATCGATAATTAGTATATAAACTTTTACCTGTCATAGGACCTTGTTCATAATATTCGCGGTCAAACTCTGTCATACAAATTCCTCATGCATCAACGGACTACTATATTCATTAAATTTATCTATCTCACCATTAATAAAACCTTTCAACATATTCACATTATCCGTAAACACACAACCAGTACACTGTTCCGCAATAGAAAATTGTTGGTCTATCTTCTTATCCAGATAATCAAGTATATCACCAGGAGCACACAAGGAATACTTTTGCATAAACTTTGTATTCTGGTCATTCAATACTACACTATCACAGGGAAATACTGAACCGGGTTGCCCAGTTTCATGGTGTACCTCCTCTGAAAGATATGGTCTGAAATAAGATTGGTGACAAGTAACACTATCTGGTGCACCATGTATTTTAAACTGATGAAAGAACCTTGGGTCATCCAAATCTTTTATTAATTTTTCTACCAAGTCATGTCGTTTCAATAATTCTTCTTGAGGCAATAAACAATTAGGTAACAATCGAATATATTTAGCTTTCATTCTGGTTGCAATCTTAGAGACCATTCTCATTGTTTCTAAATCATAATCTTCATCATAACAAAATGAAGAACCAATGACCGTATCACCCGTGAAATGTTCGGTGGGTAAATTAATCTTTACTTCCCAATGAGGAAATACATTAATAGACACCCTGACCCACGACAACATTGGCCATATGTCTGGATTAATTCGTCGTGTTAGTGTACCATTAGTTATCAATGCAACCTTTAAGTCTTGAGATTTAAGCCATCGTATCAATTCGTTAATATGTTTATATGATGTAGGTTCTCCCCCACCGGTTAAAATGGCAGCCTTGAGTCCTCTTGTCTTGAGTTTGGTTACATAATCTTTTATAACATCCATCTCAATACGAGAATGGGTATCTCTATATGTAACAGAACAATAAGCACACGTTAAATTACAAGCACCTTCTGGTGATATGTGTGTAGAAATAACTGTATTAGGATTCCCATTCTTATAGTTATTCATCTGTTCTGGATGTCTCCAGAACTTAATACCCGTAGAGGTAAACTTATGTTCTTCAGCTGACTTAGGTGGGATTAGCATTCATGTAGTCTCGCATTTCTTTAGGCATTTCGTATGCCTGTGCTCTAGGAATTAAATGAGTATGATTCCTAGAAGGTTCTAAATTTGTGGTGTGTGGTGTCCAATGTAACCACTTATCAAAGTACCAATTTTCAGCCGGCACTGAGTCACCTATCTTAGCAGAAAAATCTAAAGCTGCCTTATGTTTATATTCCATTGTCTTCTCATTAAGACAGAACCCAAAGTTATAACAACCTGTCTTAGCTAAAACGGGTTCTACATTTTGTTCTGAAAACTGTCCGAATCCCAAGTTAGGAATTTCTCCTTTATATGCAGCGGGTCCAAATCTAGTTCTCTGCGGTATTCTCCACTCCATACCTTTCCATAATTCTATCTGTGGGGCATACAAATAAGTAGAACGATGTGATTCAAACTCATCAATAAATTTTCTAAACATCCCGGGGGCCCACACCATATCAGGTTCCATAAAGACAGTCATATAATGTATATCGTGATGTCTAACAGATAATTCTGCCAACAACTTAAACTGATTTTTCGGAGTATCGTGATGTTGAAATGTTATATGTACCTTATCATCATCCATATCTCGGATAACCTGTACCGGAGTAACCTCTATATCATTTATTCTTATAAAATTCTGAGGCCTCGACCAAGGTTCATCAGAAAAATAAACACACACTCGGTCTGCTACTTCTCTTACACTGCTAATGGATCGTTCCAAAAAATCAGTGCCGTATAAAATTCTATATATGACGATTAAATTTTTCATCCGCATGCCGGGCAATATAGATATTTATTACAACTTGAAGGTAAGTATTTTGGATCTAATGCAGAAGGATCCATAGAGGCCATAGAGGAACATATCCACTGAATAGCACCGCCAGCATTAACTGCTCGTAAAGCTATGCGTTTATCTGCAGCAGGTCCAGCATTCTCATTAAAAGTAATAATCAAATCTTGGTCTTCCTTCAATGCAATTCGACCTCCAATATGTATATTTTTAACATAAGATCCTATTCCACTTTTTCCAAAGGAACAACTTGTGCCAGCCCGTAAAGATGATCCACAATCTCCATCTGATCCCATACCGATACAAGAATTACATCCCTTTCTAGGAAATTCTCCATTCATAAAGAAATATTCCATCATCCCTATCTTCCAAGGACCTATAACTGAAAATGCTTCTGAGATTTTAGCTTTAACAGTATAATTACTATAAGCAGGAATTGCTACTGTTGCTAAAATTCCAACAATTGCTACCACAATCATCAACTCTATTAATGTAAATCCTTTCTGTTTCATATTCTTTCTGCCTGCGACCTGTAGATATTTTCTTTGCTTACCTTTATAGTTTTCTCTAATGGTTTTTTTAATTCTTTTTGCATAAAATTCCATACCCGTGGACTTATAGTAGCCCCCAAACATATAGAAGAAATGTGAGTATAACCATTTTCTACTGCCACTCTGTATCTATTATTTCCTGTCTGTATAACAAAAGGTATAGACTCCCAAAAATTTTTACCAATGAAGGGAGCCCAATACGAATGTTTAGTACTTACTAAAATTATAGGACTAATCATTCCATCTCTAGGAATACTTACTCGTAATGCTCCTAAAAGATCAAAATTCTGGGTAGCATTTTTCTTTAACCATTTTTCTGATTCTTGAGTCACATCTCCTCGTTGCATCTGGTCTACTGAAACATAATCAAAAAAAGATGTGTTAGATAATCGTCCCCATTGCACCAAGTCATCTTCATTCCACCTTAAAAAATAATGATCCCTATGTGACTTCAAAATCTTCATTCACCACCATATTCAAAGTTTAGTGAGTCTACATTTTCTCTCAACAAAACTCCCCCATTACTTAAATGGAACTTACGAGCCATCTCTGTCTTTGGAGACAGTGTAACAAATCTTTTTATCCAAGGTCTGGTTAATTGTAAATAATTCCAAGTATCTATAACTAACAATCCACCAGATCCAGGTCGCCGACTCCACACAGTATAAAATATTGCATGGTCTAATCCAGTCATAGTATCCAAATGTGCTACCATACTGGGAATACGCCTACAGTATGCAACACATATAATTGCACCACCATTTGTAAATACTTCTCTGCCGGCAGTGTGTCTAAACTCTCTATTGAGTTCCGGTCTAACTGGATCTTCCTGCCAAGGAAGATTGAGAGGCCAGTCATCACCATATTTAATTTGTTTAACTCTCACGCATCACTTCCTTTAATTTTTGAGCATCTGCCACACGTTGTTGTCTAGTATTGTCATGTATCGCTCTATCACCTTGAAATTTGCCACGTCTATTGTCCAGATAAGTTTTATCTTGGCCAGACTTCCCTACGCTAAAATGCATATGCTCACCATGGACGTGTTCAAGCCAATGAGTTCTGCCCACCAACTGAGCAACTTCAAAAATCCATGCATCATTATAACCAAAATTGTAAACGCCTGGTGTAAAATATCCCAATGTATCACACCACTTTTTACTCACAATAGGAAATGCACAATGATTTCCTCCATGTATACCATCATTCATCCACATACAATAAATATCATCAGGATAAGTATCACTATTCTGTTCGACAGTTCTATCCCATCCTGGGGTTCTATATAACAGGTCATCATTACCCATTATAATAATATCACCTAAACATCTTTCATATAAATCATTCCAAGACTTAGATACACTTTTAGGTTCCCCAAAAATCATATGAACTCTAAGAAAATCTGAAAATTCTTCCTGTGAAAACAAAAGATAATCCATATAAGCATCTTTTGCTTCATCATCACTGTCAACATACATCAACATTTCAATTCTAAGTCTATCAGTAGCGGTTTCATAAACCGATTTAATAAATTCACCCAATCTTCCAGGTCGGCCTCTGGTTGGAGTTAATATAGAAATAGTTTTACTCATTATAAAAATTCTCTTTTAAAAATTGATAAGGTGTAGGACAATCCTTTACCACTTCTCTCCACATATCCCTTCTCTCAGTTAATCTTTTTACATAACTTTGAAGTTCCGTCTCAAAGTCAGTATCCACCATATTATATAATAAAGCGGGTTTATGGGTAGGCCACCAATGCATTCCAGTTCCTATACAATGCATTCCACCTTCTGATATATGATGATAATTTTTATATACATCACCAACATATATCATCATATTGTGAAATTTGGTTGCCATTGTTTTATTCGTCCAGTATTTCCAATATTCAGTATCATCTCTCTGTGATAAAATATAATGCATAGAAATAAATTCAGCCATAGTTCTAAAAGTTGTTTTACATATTGCTGTAAATTGATCCTTATCAAATTGATTTGAAGTTTCTCTTTGCAATACATGAACTAAATTATAAAGAGCCTCATGGGTAAGTTGAAGTCCATTAGATTCTAAAGGTTCTATGAAGCCAGCACTTAATCCTATTGTCACCACATTTTTTACCCACAAACGATTGTGAAGGCCTATTCTCATTTTTATATTTCTATAATCTAATTCATCCCCATAACCAATGTGTTTTTGAAATTCTATTAAAGCATCATCATCACTAACAAATTCATCAGAATATACATACCCACTTCCTATTCGTGACCATAATGGTATAGTCCATACCCAACCATTATCTATAGCAGAACAGTTGGTGTAAGAAACCATTTCTTCGTTCTTATTTTTATAAGGAATTTTAGTAGCCCAAGCTGAATTATTAGGCAGTGTGTCAGAGTAAAAATCAAAAGGTTCTAATAAAGTCTTATCCATCAGCAAAGAAGTAAACCCTGTACAATCTATAAACAAATCAGCACTTATCGATTGACCATCTTCCAATATCAAATATTCAATTCCATTTTCATTCTGTGTTATTTCCTTTACTTCAGATAGAATATGTTTTAATCCTTTGGGTAAACAAAAATGTTCTTTTAACCACAACCCAAACTTTGTTGCATCAAATTGATATGCAGCATCATTTAAGAAATTGTAATTAGGTAATCGTCCATCTTCATTTCTGTCAAGTTTATTCTGTGAAACTAATGCCATCTGTGAATAATGACATTCAGCATAATCAGAAACAGGAGTTTCTGGATATAATATTTTCTTAAAATGCCAATCATTTAAGTCTGCTTTGTTCCCGTCAGTAAAGGGTGTTCCAAATGGGTAATGAAATTTTCCAGAATCTTTACGATAAAAATTCTCAAATTGAATACTTAGTTTAATAGTACCATCAACCTGTGATAGAAAATCTTTATCTTTTATACCTACCAGTTCACACCAATTATTAATACCAGCTAAAGTACTTTCTCCAACACCAACAGTACCAATATTAGGAGATTCAATAAGAGTAATTTTTTTATTAGGGAACTGACTGAGCAAAGTAGTTGCCGTCATCCACCCAGCTGAACCACCACCCACGATAACAATATTTTCTGTTTTCATGGCATTAAATTTGTCCTAATATGATTTTTTCCACTGGGTCCAGTCCAATGCACTATCTTTTTATTTGGATTATCATATCCATTAGCTAAAGATATTCTCAACCATTGATAGATTAATGGCAATTGAACTATTTGAGAATTTAAAGATGGAGCTTCTCGGACCATTTGCAACAATTCTTCTTGGTCACCTCTATTGTCACTATGATGACAACGAAATGCCCAATACTTTAATATGTCTGATTTACCTTTAGAACAATTAACCCCCGTAGCCCAAACAGGAGGTACTGGTGTTGTGGGAACTTCATTTAAACCCATTCTAATAATATCAAGACTTAATGCAATCTGTGTATCAGTAGGATAATTAAAAACATCATCAATTGGTTTCATAACTTCACAATCAGAATCCACCCAACATACATATTCATAAGGAGCATCTAACATAACTTGAGGTTTATAAAACCAAGCCCGCCCTTGGTCAATATCATACTCTAAAAAAGTATCACTATGTTCCTGTGACCACTCTCTCATTCTAGGACTCATTCCCAAATCTGCTATTGTTATATGTGGTTTAGGACTGTATTTCTTAATATTATAATACCACCAAGGCAATAAATCTTCATGGTTTCTATCTGTACCAACTGCAAAGGTTTTATTCATCTCTTTTCTGAACCATCTCACCGGCCCACATCCTGTAAATATTTTTTCTTAGTATCTTCCCAGCTAAGGTAAATCAATTCATCATAGAATAGAGTTTCATTTTTTATCCTATTACTTTCTATAAGAGACTTAATCCTTTTACTCGCATATTTATCTTTCCAAAGGTTAACCAAATGTTCGGTTGAAGTATCAAACCGTTTTCTTAATTTAGTCTCTAATATTTCCTCTCTTAAAAACTCTGCTGTATTTTCATACAAGTGTGAGAAGTAAATACCACGTTGGTGGAATGTCTTTGTATCTTTTATCTTTAACTGAGAATAAACCCAATTCAACATTCTAAACTTATGGTCACGTTTAAGTTTATTGCCCCTATCGTCTAAAGCAAAATACCATTCCCAATATTTAACAGGGTCACGCTTATGGACCCAATTCCTAACTTTATATAATGTATCTCTTGTGGGCTCAAAGACAATAGAACCGGACGACTTTCCTCTTTTGTTCCAATATTTCAAATTATTGTATTGTGAAAACGAACCATATAAGGATGTTGTAGTCACACCAACCAATGTCTGGCCATATCTTCTTTTCCATTCGTTCTGCACTTCATCAGACAAACACAATAATGCTAATAGTTTACCACCTACATAATTATACCCTAAGGGTTGGGTTGGTAAAATTGTTGAGCCGATACAGGTGTGTTTCAATCTACCTTCGTTTCTCTGTTGTCTCGTCCAACCTATAAAATTATCTCTAGGAGCCAAGTCAAGAAAATCTCCAGTAATAACAATCACACCAAGATACTTGCCTGTGGATTTATCTCTAACAAGATAAAACATATTTCTACCAATATTATTATTATTTCGTTGGGTATGACAAAAAGTCCTTACTGCCGTAAACTGTTCCTTTAACCAATCATTATAATTTGTAAGAATCATCTCTGGTTCCAACTTCAAATAATCATCAATAGATTCTGCTTTCCATATCATAGATTTAGCTTTGTCTATAATATGAGTACCTTCAACTAATACCCTTTCCTTACCAAAAAGGGTTGATACTTCCTTAGTTGGATATTTACGTTGTATCTCATGCCATTTTTGCCAAAGGGTATATTCTTCTACGGGCATATTGGAAGTAAATGATAGTTCTTCCTCTAAGAGATTTTTCATCTCCTCATCACTAAGAGCCTTGACGTTGTGATTGTATTTCTCCAACCACTCCCCGTATTCTTGCTTTAGTCTATCATTCCATTTTTCTTTAGGTTTAATCACAATGTATTTTAAAATAATAATTCTAACGAGTTCTTGGGGAGATGCTCTTGATTGCGAAATGATCTAAATCCATTTTCAGATAACAATTCTGATTTATAGGGAAACAAGTGCCAATTATGACTCCCGTTCCTATTGTTACGAAACCATATGTTAATTCTTCTTGATTCTCTCAATTTTTTATTACCCCCATTTTCAGTATTCCATGAATTTTTTACATCCCACCCTTTCCAATTAATTAAAAAATCCACACCGGGCCAATCATCATTATTAGTGACATCAATACAATTTTCATCGCATACCGTTGCACTGATATAATCTTCAAGATCAAACCCTTCTTTCATATATTCTGCTTTAGTTTTCATTTGAATCTACACTGACTCATAATTTCTGTTAAACACGCCAACAAATTAATCTCTTGGTCAGCTACAAATGCTGATTTATATTGATACTGACCAATTAAAATAATAGCAGACGGTATAGTGCT
>Ga0310342_100000345_pt1 | contig 25094 bp, 15 predicted proteins | sample S15DNA20500_MG_FD_206155 | JGI IMG/M metagenome (GOLD analysis project Ga0310342, IMG submission 206155) | Marine microbial communities from station ALOHA, North Pacific Subtropical Gyre - S1503-DNA-20-500_MG | ecosystem: Environmental > Aquatic > Marine > Oceanic | place: Pacific Ocean: North...
AAAGCGGGGACCAGGTCGACGGTATCGTGCCGCGAGGCCAGGGTGATGTCGTCGTCGAGGCCGAGTTGTCGAAGATTGCGGCCGCCGTGGCTGTCGCGGAGTTCAGCGAGCAGTGCTTCGGGGTCGTGGGCGACCTGTCGGTAAAGCGAGATAGCGATCCGGGTGGCATCGTGCGAGCGGGTATCGAACCCGCCGCGTTCCTGGAGGGCCAGTCCGATCGCGCCGGCACACAGGCAGTCTTCGGCGGTGACCTGTCCATCGGTTCCGGCACAGACCAGATGCACAGGCTGGCCGCGTTGGGCCAGCGTGTCGGCCACCGCCTGGATGTTGCAGAAGGCGGCCACCAGGGTCAGGTCGGCCGCCCGGCAGTTCTCCAACGCCGATGTGCCGTTGGTGGTGGTGAAGATGATCGAACGCCCGCCGACGGATTCGGGCGTGAAACGGGCGGGAGAATTGTCGAGGTCAAACCCGTCGATCCGGGTGCCCCCCCGCTCTCCGGCCAACAGCGGGGCGGAGTCGCCACCACCCGAGGCCGGCCGCGCGGCCATGTCACGAGCCTGGTCGACGTCTCGACAGGGATGGATCGTGCCGCAGCCGGCTGCCAGCGCGTGGCTCATCGTCGTGGAAGCTCGCAGGACGTCGATCATCACCGCGACGGTGCCGGTCAGTCGGGCGGATGCGACGGAGGTCGGGAGGAGATGGATTGACAGCAAGGGAGGCATGGGTCGGATCATAGAAGCGGCTGGCGGGAGCAGCAAGATCAGCGTTCGGGGTGGGCGGTGTTCGGGACAGCGCCTAGACTCGTAGTCGCAATTGGGCCGCGAGGGAACTGGCGATGGTCGGCAGTGGCGAAATGACTGGGCTGCGATGCAATCGGCGACGGGCACTGGCGGCGATGGGAGGCCTGGCTGGCCTGGTTGGCCTGGCCGGGTGCGGCGCATCCGCAGATCCGGGTTCGTCGGTGGTCACCGGTGGCAGACGGCGACCACCCGAGAAGGCTCTGGCTCCGGCCTACAGCCGACGTCATCGTCTCGACGTGCCGCGGACATCCCTGGAGTGTCCACGCGGCGAGTGCATCCTGCTGCACTTTCCACTGCGCGAGGACTACCGTCCCGGTTCGATGGATGACCTGCTGGAGGGGCGACCCGGGACCGACGCCGATGACGGGGAGGTTGTGAGCGAGGAGGGCACGGAATGGCACGTTGACTCCTCCGCTCAGTTGGCCCAGTTCAACTGCTGTGCCTACGCTGCCGGTGACGTGGTGGGCCTGGGGCCGGGGGACTGGCTGTGCGGAGAGGTCAACCCGTTGACTGACGGCACCAACCCGATGCAGGTGCTGCTGGAGAGTTACTACGAGCAGGTGGCCGACTTCGCGCCACCCTTCACCGCCAGGGCGATCGAGGCGTTTGAGACATCCCGTCTGATCAGAGACGACGACGTGGTCTGCCTGGTCGGTAGCCGTGGCCCCGACTATCCGCATGCGATGCGCGTCCGTGATCGCGGAGGTCTTCACTGGGTGGTGGGGAAATTCGGAGAAGACCCGATACTGTGGACGCCGCTGGAGACCGTCGGCGGCGCCTACGAGGGGCAATTCGATCGGGTCTGGGTGTTTCGGCTCCGAACGCCTCGTGCGATTTGAGGCGTCGGCAGTTCCGGATTGGTGGGCTCAGGAGAGCAGCAACTCGAGGTCGTCGCGGGTGAGGTTGCTGAACACGCTGCGATTTTCGAGCAGGATGGCGTCGGCGAGTTCTCGCTTTTGCTGCTGAAGTTCGGCGATCTTCTCCTCGACGGTTCCCTCGCAGATCAGTCGGTAGGCAAACACCGGCCGGGTCTGTCCGACACGGTGAGCTCGATCGATCGCCTGCATCTCGACGGCCGGATTCCACCAGGGGTCAAGCAGGAAGACATAGTCGGCCGAGGTGAGGTTCAGGCCCAGTCCGCCGGCCTTGAGGCTGATCAGAAAGATGCCGCACTCGGGGTCCTGCTGGAAGTGGTCGATGTGTGCCTTGCGGTCACGGGTTTGTCCGTCGAGATATTCGTATGCAAGGCCGGTGTTGTCGAGCACCTTGCGGACGATGGCCAGCATGCTGGTGAACTGGGAGAAGACCAGCGCCTTGTGGCCCTCCGCGACGAGTTCTTCGAGAAGAGGCGCGAGTGTCTCGAGCTTGGCCGAGGGGCCGTCGATCAGGTCGGGATTGATCAGTCCGGGGTGACAGGCAATCTGGCGGAGCCGTAGCAGGGCTTCCAGGACGTGCATGCGGGACTTGTTCAGGCCTTGCTCCTGCAGCATTCCCAAGAGACTCTGGCGATAGTGGTCCCGCATGTCGTCGTAGAGTCGTTGTTGCTCGTCACCCATTCGACACTGAATGGTCTGCTCGAATCGTTCGGGCAACTCAGCCGCGACCTCCGATTTGGTCCTTCGCAGGATGAACGGGGCGAGTCCCTGAGTGAGCAGGCCTCGATTGTCGTTGTCGTCTGTGAATCGGCGGAAGACCGAACTGCGGCCGAGCATCCCGGGGTTGAGGAATTCGAATATCGACCAGAGGTCGCCCAGGTGGTTTTCGATCGGCGTGCCGGAGAGTGCCAGTCGGTGGTTGGCCTCGAGCAGACGTGATGCCTTGGCGACCTGTGATCCGGCGTTCTTGATGGTCTGGGCTTCGTCGAGCACGACGTAGTCGAATCGCTGGTCCTTGAGTTCGAGGATATCTCTGCGGAGTGTTCCGTAGGTGGTGAGGATCACGTTGAACTCGTCAAAACCTTCCCGCAGACAGGCTCGGTCGAGTCCGGAGTACTCGAGTACCTTCAGCGAGGGGCAGAATCGTTCGCATTCCTCCTTCCAGTTGAACATCAACGAGCGAGGAACGACGACAAGCGATGGAACCAGGGAGCCGTTGGCCTTGATGCGTTCGGAAAGTGCGGCGAGAACCTGTACGGTCTTTCCCAGGCCCATGTCGTCGGCCAGGCAGCCCCCGAACTGGAACTCTTCGAGAAAGTGTATCCAGCCCAGGCCTTCGCGCTGGTAGGTCCTCAGTGATCCTTCGAAGTCCTCCGGTTCCTCGGCTTCGGCGATTCCCTGGAACGAATCGAGTTTCCGACGAATCTCGTCGAACTTCTCGTCGACGTCGACGGTGTTCCGCGAGGCCAGTAAGGCGTCGAGCAGAGCCACCTGGGCCGGTGCGAAGCGGACGTGCTCGTCCTCGACGACTCCCAACTTGCTGATCATCGAATACTGGTCGGCCCACTCGTCGGGCACGAGTCCCAGTGAACCGTCCTCCAGCCGGATTGCCGATTCGCCACGAGAGAGCGCGGCGAGCAGTTCCGGGAATCGGACACGTTGGCCGGAGAACTCGATATCACCGTGAAGCTCAAACCAGTCGATGTGCGAACGGACGCTCATCTGGAACTCGCCGGCTTGCCGAACGGGCATGCCGTCGGACTGCACCTGCCAGCCACCGCCCATTAGGGCGCGGATTGCCGGCGTGAGTTGTGCGATCGAGATGTCGAGTTGCCGGAGTCCTCGTCGGTGATCGTCGATCCGTTCGAACCCGGCATCGACGAGTTCCTGCCAGGCAGCGGATTCTCGCTGCGGATTGCGTCGGGCGCAGCGTCGCTGGTCCTTGAGCACGACGGCCGATTGGCTGTTGTGGGCCGAGAGTAGCGAGCCGGCGTAATTGAAGTGGAGGGTGGCGGCGAGCCGTTCTCGGTTCCACCGTCTGCCCCGTGGTACGGTCAACGACAGCACCGGAACGGGCATTACGTCGATGCTCTCCAGAGCCAGCGGTTCGGGAAGGTCGAGGTCGGGCAGGTCGGGCAGTTCGAGCAACCTCGCAACCAGGTCCTCCTCGTCACCATCGGGCACGGAAAATGGCAGGTCGCCCACCAGCAAGCGGCTCCAGGCAGCTGCCACCGAGCCGCTGTGTCGATGAGCGGTGGAATTGGTGAAATAGAAGCCGCCTGCCAGAACCAACTGGGTTTCGGCTAGGTCGCACTCTTCCTCGGCCCGGTGAAACCGTCCGCTCAATCGCCAGAGGGACGCATCGGAGTCATGTTCGAGTGCCAGCCGAAAGTCCCAGGGAGGACCGTCGTCCCAGTGAAGACGGAGTTCATCCGGACCGTCGGGGTCGAGAAAAACGAGTCGCTGCATCTCACACAGGCGAGGAATCAGCATCGAGGCGAGTGCGTCGGGTACGCGGTATCGAAATGTCGAGGGTCCTGATGTCGCCGCACGGCTGCCGTTGCCCGGCTCGGTGGGAATTCCGCCGGCCAACAGTGTCAGGAACTCGCGGTCGTCGGAGTCCTCGATTGCCTCGACCCGTCCACCGCGGATTCGCAGAGGCTTCCACTTGCCCCACTGGCCATTGGCTCGCCGCTGTCTCTGTGAGGTTTGCAGGACCACTTGGTTTTCGGCCCTGCTCTGGGACAAGTCAATTTCGTAGACGATGTCTCGCTCGGATTCCTGCCCGGCCGATCCTCGGTCCAGAGTCTCACCCAAGTCACTCAGCCGGGTCTCCCAGGTTCGGCGGCCACTGGTTCGGGAGAGAAACTCTGCGAAGTCGTCGTCGTCCTCGGCCATGTCTTCCAGCAACGGTCCTCGGTGGTCACCGGCGGCACGAGCGGCGTCGCTGGTGAATGGGGGGACGTATGCGGTGGTCGCGGTGCCGGCCAGGAAGCCGTCGCGATCGACGACGAGAATCGCCGCCCAGAGGTGACGGCAGGCTGCCGAACCGTCCTCTTTGCGTGAGCAACTGCAGCGGAGTTGGAGCCCGTCGTCAGCGTGACGCAACTCGGCCTCGAACTCGGTGTCGTCCCGGATCACCGCGGTCAGAGCCTTGGCGGTGACCGTGGTCACCGTGATCAATTCGGCTTTCAAGTACTCGGAGCCGCGGAACTGGATGTCACCGCGAAACCGATCCTCGAAGTGCTCAGCCAAGCTCACCGATCTCTCCGGCTGGGTCGCAATCCGTCGCTCGCCGTTGTCCGGCGAAACCCCCGTTCTATGTCACTTGACGAGTGGATTCAAGCGAGGTGTTTCGTGTGTTGATTCCCCTTGGTGACGCAGACGCGACCGACGTATGATTGAAGGGGCTGACAACCGGGTGTGCCGGTGGAAAATGAACGGGCTTTGGCAACGAGCGTGAACGATATCGAACCGATCAGCGGCGGGAGTGCGAGCGGCGGGCGGCCACCGGCTGTCATCGGCGTGGTGATGTTGCTGGCGTTGGCCGGGGCCGTCGCGGCGTGGACCGGTGCGGGAAGAACCGGCGGCACAAGAGATGGTGACGCGGCAACTGAGGATCCGCCGATCGACAACCAGGCACTGGCACTGTCGAATGTGGAGGCCAAGTACCTGCAGGACGCGGAGCACCTCGGAGGCTTCGTGCTGGGGGATCTCACGCTGCCGCAACTGGGGGCTGCCATCGGTGACGGGGATGAAGAACGCCTGGCGAGTTATCTGGCGGCGGACTTCGTGGGCGAACTGTTCCGGCCCGATGCGGGGCAACTGGCGTTGATCGAGGTGGCCGACGTGCGGACGTGGCGGAGCCCTCGTGACGTGACGCGGACAGTCGACGGACGAGGGTTTGTCTCACAGGTGATGGCCTGGCGGTCCGAGTTCACGAGGCTCAATTCGGCGTCCTTGAAAGTGATGCTGATGAGGCCCGAATCTCACGGTGAATTTGACGGTCCCTGGGTGGGGTCGTTGAAGTTGCGACTGACCGGGATACGGGTCGATGGCCGGATTGCCGAACGCGAGGTGCGATTTCGGTGCCGGTTGAATTCGTTGACCGAGGACCAGCCCGACCGCAGGGGGTGGTTGGCCGGATGCGTGGCGTACGAGGCGCGTCTCAGCCAGGCCCGTGAGCACCTGCTCGAGGAGATGCAGGACGAGACGGGAATCGACGTGACCGCCTTGCACGACAACTGGAATCGGGACGACAAGACCAACCTGCCGTTCCTGACCGGGGGCACCTACCTGGTCGACTACGACCGGGACGGCCGTATCGACGTCCTGGTCACCGATCTGAACGGACTGGCTCTCTACCATGGCCGGGAGCACGGTCGATTCGTCAACGTAACGCTGGCGGCCGGGTTGCCACCGCTGTCGGCTCCCCGTGAGCCGCCTCCGCTGGGGGCCGTGTTTGCCGACTTCGACAACGACGGCTTTCCCGATCTGCTGTTGGGATCCCGGCTTTATCGCAACGTCGCCGGAACGCGTTTCGACCTGCTGGTCGTCGGTCGTGACACGTCTTTGAAACTGCCCCGGGAGGCCTCGCAGTTCTCGGTGGCCGACTACGATCGTGACGGCAACATCGACCTGTACGTGGTCGGGTTGTCCGAGGGATCTCCGGAGGGCCAGCCGTGGATTGGCCAGGCGCGTGGCAGTTACCACCAGTTGTGGAAAAACAAGGGGGGATGGCAGTTCGAGGAGGTGGCCGAATCGAGCGGGGCGCGGGGACGAGGCGGTCCGACATTTGCCGCCACCTGGTTCGATGCCAACGGCGACGGTTGGCCCGACCTGATGACCTCTTGCGAGACCGGCAAGAACGACTACCTGATCAATCAGAAGGATGGAACGTTCCGGGAAGGCCAATTGCCCGACATCTACGGTGGGTTCTCGATGGGCATCACCGCAGGTGACATCGACAACGACGGTCGCTCCGATGTCTACGTCGCCAACATGTACTCGAAGGCGGGGGAACGGATCGTCGACAATCTCCGGCAAGGGGTCTACCCCGACGATGTCGACTCGCAGATGAGAGATTTCGTGTCCGGGAACGAACTGTACCGCAGCCTGGGGGCGGAGAAGTTCGAGCGGATCGGACAGGCGACCGGGGTGGCTGATGTGGGGTGGGCCTACGGCCCGGGTTTCGTCGATCTTGACAACGACGGCTGGCTGGATCTCTATGCCCCCGTGGGTTTCCAGAGCGTGACGCCCGAGCGGCCCGATGGGTGACGTTGCGTCTGGCTGGCTGTCGTGTCACAGCCTTTCAACAGCAGTGCCCAGGTGCCGTGCCTTCGCGACCTGGACAAAGCCAACGGAGAGTTCTGGGTCTCGAATCCCTGGAGTTTCTCGGCCAGCGGTGAGAACCTGAGTGCTTACGAACGTAACGGCGTGTTCCTGAACGACCGGCAGGGGGGGTTCCACAACATCTCCTACACCAGTGGTGCCGACAATCACGGCGACGGTCGCAGTGCGGTGTCGTGGGACATCACCGGTGACGGCATGCCCGAGTTGTTCATTCGGCAGGCCGGTGGCGGGCCACTGGTGGTCTACCGCAACCGCTTTCCCCGGGCACACTACCTGCAGTTGAGCCTCCGCGGCACGCGGAGCAACAGCCTGGGCGTGGGGGCTCGTGTCGAGTGCGAGGTCGGCGACACGGTGGTGCGGCGGTCGCTGTATCCGGTGGTCAATTTCCTGTCTCAGTCACCGGCACTGTTGCACCTGGGCCTGGGCGAGGCAGTCGTGGTGGATCGTCTGACGATCCACTGGCCCTCCGGAGAGGTGCAGCGGTTCGAACAGGTGGCGGCTGACCGCCACCTGCGGATCACCGAAGGGTCCGACCAGGTGCGGACACTGTCGGGGCGACTGCAGGGTGGCAAGTGATCGTCACTCTGCCGGTTGCGGACGCGGTCTTCCCATGCTGGCGCAGGCGTGTCCAACCAGCATGCTGAGGACCCCGCTGCCGAAGAAGAACCAGAAGCCGTAGCTGAAAACATGGCCCGGAACGGAGAGTTCAAACGAGTCATCAAAGAAGACGGCCTGGCCGATGGGGATGTAGATCAGGCTGCTCAGCAGCGCACTCGCGACGACGGTGGTTCCCAGACTCAGGGCGGTCTTGAGCGTTGGGTTCATCGCCAACGGCCAGACGACCATGCCGACGCCGATGACAAACCATGCCACGAACTGGGGAATCATCAGCTTGATGTACTCGTTGAGGTCGTTGGGGGCCAGGGTCTCGGCGACACGGGCATGGAGGCCTCCGCCAAGGAACCCGGCGGCTCCGACCAGAACTGCACAGGCAATCGTGCCGGTCAACAGGTGCAGGATTGACAGTCGGCGGATTCCCTCGGCCAGGCCGATCCCGGCACCCAGCGGAATGCCCAGCAACATCAGATAGAGCGCCACCCGGTTTCTTCGGGGAGACACTCCTTGCTGATGCCGCTCGGCCTCTCGTTTCATCTGGGCCTGCACCTGTTGAGGATCGGGACTGGTTCCCGTGGGGCCGGACTGGATGTCATTGGAATTGAGCAGGACGTTGAAGGTTGAATGTTTGGCCGGAACACCCATCGCCGCCATGAGTACTTCAAATCCTTTCAGCTCGACTCCATGGAATTCCAAGGTGAACTCCGAATCAACCTGGCCCTCACCGGGCATGCCCGAGGGCGCATTCGGCAAAGCCTTCCTCACGAAATCCGTCTGGACGATCCAACCCACCCAAGCTCCTGCCACTCCCAAGACCATGAACAGCATGGTGATCGACAGTTTGGTAACGGTGGAGGGAGACGGGTCGACAACAGGGTCGGAAGCTACGGCGGCCACGGCGGGTGTCGGGTCCGGGACGGTTTCCGGTTCCGTTTCGGGTTGCACTTCCGCAGACTCCGACTGAGGGGGACCATCCGGTTCGGGTGTGGCTGCTGGCGTGTCGTCGTTCATGGGTAGTCCTGAAGATGGAGCGATATCGGAGTGGTGTGGCAGTGTGGGTGCCGTCAAATGGCCGACCCATTCTATCACAGCCGCTGCTGTGAAGGGGTCAAGGTACGGGTCGTCGGTCAATTTGAGGTAAGCGGCGACAGGCCGCGGCCGCCTGCCGCCACATCGACGCGAGGTCGGGTTTTCCGAGAGCATCGCAGAGTTCGGCGAGTTGGTCTCTCACCTCGGCGTTGTCCGGCGCCCGGTTGGCCTCGAGGTTCTTCTCGGTCAACTGCTGTTTCAGCTTCTGAGAGTTGTCGTGCCTGGCCATTTCCTGTTTGTACTTTTCCGGCTCGCCGAGTCGTTGCCAGGCCTGTGCGAGTTGATAGCGGCAGGCGGTGTCGTGGGGGTCCTTTGAGAGGAGGTTCGTCAACGGCGCGATCACGGCCTCGGTCTGCTGTTGGTCGATAGCCATGTCAACCTGCAAGAGCACGGCAACGCGTTCGTGGGGATCTTGACCAAGTGCCCGGGCGAGGAGGTCCCGCGCCTTCTTGGTGTTGCCCAGGCCGCGGTGACAGTCGGCCTTCAGTGCGAGAACCAGTGCGTGGTCGGGGTCGGCCGTGTCGAGGATCTCCAGAGCATCGGTGAGATTGTTCTGGCCGATCAGCGAGCGGGCGAGATTGCGGAGAACTTCCTGGTGAACATCTACGGGGATAGAATCGGAGGGCTTGAGGTCCAGGGCCTTGCGGTAGTTCTCGACGGCCAACTGGAAATCTTCGAAGTCGAAGGCCATGTGGCCGATCAGCGCGTGGGCGAGGTAGTTGCCGGGTTCGAGTTCGATCAGTTTGTTCAGGTGGGCCATGGCGGTGTCGAACGCGCCGAGATTGTAGAAGATCTGGCCGAGCCAGCGATGGGCGTTGGCCGAACGGGGTTCGTCCTTGAGCAGCTCCTGGAACTGGGCTGCGGCCAGTGGGAGTTGTTCGAGCAGAAAGAGACATTCGCCTGTCAACTCGAGAGCGGGTTTCCTGAGTTCGCCGAGTGGCTGGACCACCTCGAATGACCGCATGGCTCCGCGAGGGTGTCCTCGCCGCAGCTGGTAGGCACCCCGCAATAACGCGACATGGGAATCAAACTCCGGGTACTCATCGAGTGTTTCGATGCCCCTGAGCAGGACGTCGTGGTCGCTGGATGCGACGGCAGCCAGGCTGTCACGAAAGACCTGGTGAGGATCGGTTGCGAGCAGGAACCACCCGGCTCCGCCGATGGCCACGACAGAGGGGACGGCCAGAAAGATCCACCAGGATCTCACGCGGCTGTCGACGGCAGATCGACTGGACGTGTCGGTCGGCGGTGGAGAGGCGGGCGGGGTCATTTCGCGTCACCGAGGTGGTTGATCCAGATTTCGACAGGAGAGGTGGAGGCCGAGCGTGTGTTGTTGCCGACAGCGATGTCGACGTCACCATCTCCGTCGATATCTCCCACGGCCAGGGTGGGATGGTTGCAGAGTTGGGCTTCGAGTGTGCGGGGGGTGAAGGCGCCGGGAGCAGTCTGTTCGATCCACATCAACGAGGGCACTCGCAGGCTCGTGAGGACTTCGCTCCGTGAGACACCCTGCAATTCGCCGACGAAACCACACGCGATGACATCCAGGTCGCCGTCGGAATCGATGTCGGCAGCCTCGGCGCGGTGGACTCCGTAGAGACGTGCGAGGTGATGTTCGGTGAACGACAGCTTTCCGGTGTTCTCCAGCCAGCGGATACCGTGATCGGGCTTGAGGACCGCGTCGTCCATCGTGTCGCCGTTGGTCAAAAGCACGTCGGTATCACCATCGCCGTCGAGATCGACCAGTTGGAGTCCTGATGAGCCCCAACACGGGTGGGGGGCCTGGTAGAGTGTCTTGGCGGTGAAACCCATGTCTCCCTGTCCCAGGAAGGCGACGACGGTTTCGTGTTCCTGGGCAATCAACGTCACGAAGTCGAGTTGCCCGTCTCCATCGAGGTCGACGGTGGGCGCATGAATGGTCCCGTGGCGTTGGTCAATCGCCTGGAGCGAGTAAGTCTGGGCGGTGGGCGGACCGCGGCGACCGTTGTGCTCGAGAACCAGGACGCGGCCGGTCGTTCGCCAGCCGAATTCGCCGACCACCAGGTCCAGGTCGCCGTCATCGTCGAAGTCGGCCGCTCTCACATCGGCCACCCTGCTGAGGTTTCGGGCGAGGTCGACCGGGGTGAATTTGCCGGCGGGTTGTTGTCTGAGCCAGGTGACCTTGCCGAGGTCGTGGTCAATGGCACCGAAGGAACCGAGGTCTGCGACGAGGAGATCTCTCAGGCCGTCGCCGTCGAGATCGACGATTTGGCATCGAGCCGGATGTCCGACACGGGCCAGTACGGTGAGATCCGGAAACCGTTTCGGTGTGGGTCGGCTCAGCAGGATCAGCCCATTGGCCATGTCGCAGGCGATCAGTTCTTTTTGTCCCCGACGTTCATTTCCAAGGAGGTCGGCCATCTGGACGTTGGAGATGACGATCGCGTCGTCGGTGTCCACCGAACAGGCCAGGGCCTCGACCGTGAACCCCTGTGGCCCATCGGTGATCTGGTCGTCAAGCTTCGGGCGATCCAGGGCCTCGGGTGCACGCGCAACGTACCACTTGATTACTTCCTGTGTGTTGACGATGCCGCGGATTTTCGATCCGTAGCCCCTGAACTTCGTCATCTGTCCGATCCGTGACGGCCACTCGGACTTCGGCAGAATCGACGGTTCGGGAAACGTGTGGCACTGGGTGCAGAGCGTTTTGACTGTGAGGGTGGTGACGGGAGTGCGCGCGGAGGAGGGACGATTGGGGTCCGGGCTCGAAGCGGGCGGCGGTGTGATCAGGTTCCAGGCGGCCAGCACCAGCCCGACGGTGCCGACGGCAGCCAGGATCGCCATCGGCAGCCTGCGTGGCCGCCTGGCTGACGACTGCCGCTCGTTGGACGAGTCCACGGCGTTATTCATGGTCGAGGCGATTCGGTGTGAAGCGGATGTCCGGTCGGTCGGGCGACGCGCGTTCGTCGCCGTATTCCGGCCTGCTGGCTCGATCCTAAAAAAAGCTCCACTCGGACGCGAGAGCGGTCCGAGTGGAGCTGGTTGGACGAAGCGGGAATCCGAGGTCGAAAGCCCGTCCTCCCCGGGGCTTGCTACTCTTTCAGATCGACCGTGAAATCGTTCGGGCCGGGCTCCTGCACGGTGTACTGCAGTCCGGAGGTTTCGACGTTGGCGTACTTTTTCGGCAACGCACTCTCGGCATCCTTGAAACCGTCACCTTCCATCTGGCCCAGATAGGCCTTGGTGGGGTCGACAGCTGCCATGCTCGGCATGTTGCCCTTGCTGAGGTCGCCCTGTTCGAGCGACTTGCCTCCCGAGGCAAGCGAGGGGTCCGCCATGCCAGACAGGTTGCCCTTTTCGGTGGCCTTGGAGACCGAGACCTTGTAGGCACCGGGCATGGCTCCGTCGTCGGTCGAGAAGGTGCCGATGATCGCCTTGCCTGCCTTGTCGGTTGTCCCCTGGCAGTTGCGGGCGCCTTCGCCATTCGCAGTAAATGTGACCTGTGCCCCTTCGACGGGCTGGCCCTTCATGGTGACGGTCAACGAGACCGCAAGGCAGCCGGCACTGGGGTTGGGACCACCACAACCGGTCGCCAGCAGGGCAATGACCAATGAGGCACACAGCACGGGGAGGGCGGAGTATCGCATGGTCTGTCGGTTTCCTGCGGAGGTTTGGATTTGCCGAAATCAAGGATACCCGGGATGTCTCAAGTATTCCCGTACATCCCGTGTATTCCCGGCCGTCGAGCAGTCGCTTTGACTTGCTCGATCGAGGTGATATTAACCAAAAAGACGACCCCGCCGCAATGGACGGGGTCGTCATTCGAATTCATAGGTGTTGTGCCCCGGCTGGGGGGCGTAGCGGCCTAGAAGTCGCCAACCACGCCAGGCACTCCACCAACCGCCGGGTTCTCGAGCGGATCCGGGGTGGTTGGGTGACCGGTCAGGTACCAGGGAATGCCCTTGTCGGCACGATCACCGAGCCTCTGATAGGTTCGGTAGTTGATCGAGTCGTTGAGCATCCGCACGCGACCGTCGACGAACAGGAAGTGTGCCCCGTTCTCGTGCTTGCTCTTGAAGCCCTGGCTCGTCTGCCAGTTCCGCCAGTGGTTACAGCCAGCGGGCACATAGTCCCAGCCCGGCTCGTAGACACACTTGATCGGGAAGTTGATCGGAGCGGTCGTGGCCATCCACGGTGCGTTCCAGTGGTACCATCCGTTACGGGCGTGGTCGCCGCACTGCGGCAGAGCTTCGCCCATCAGGATCGTCTGGGATGTGCCATCGGCAGAGTTGATGGCTCCGACTCGAGCCGCCCAGTTGTGGCGGGCCATGATGCCGGAGATGAAGTTGGGAAGGGCGGTGTTTCCGTGTCCGCCGCGACCAGTCAGGAAGTTGTTGCCGGGATAGCTGCGGCACCAGCCGCTCAGCGAGTTCATTCGCTGGTTGCCCATGCTGCCCATGTAGTTGGTCCGGGCCCGGTCGCCACTGTCGCTCATCTTCGGCGAGCCGTCACTCGGGCACATGTAGGTCGGAATCACATAGGTGCGGAACTTCTTGCCCCATCGCGGCTGGTCATCGACCTTCGGCATCCACCACCAGTCGGCGCGTCGGTTTCGGAAGTCGATCCGGCTGTAGAGCGGCTGTTGATCCACAAACGGCAACAGGTGCACCAGGTGAGACCCCTTTTCGTGGGACCACCAGGTATGGCCCTGGCTCCAGTGAATTGCCCAGATCGACGGCGGAAACATGCCGTACGTATCGTGGTAGTTGTGCATCGCAACGCCCAACTGCTTGAGGTTGTTCTTGCACTGGGCTCTACGAGCGGCTTCGCGGGCTTGCTGAACAGCAGGCAACAACAGCGCGATCAAAATGGCGATGATCGCAATCACCACCAGCAGTTCGATCAGCGTGAAGGCCCGTTTACGTTGACGGCCAGCCATGCCTTTCTCCTTCTTACCGTGTCCACCTATGAATTCAAAAGTACGCCGAAAAACTTCATTTGGTTATCGTGCACGACCGTCCTCGGTCAGCGGAGACCATGTCAGCGCCACTCTTCGTTGAGTGTAGCACCAAATAGGGCCGTTCCCCCCAATTGTTTTAGTCGGACGTAGCTAGGTCAGTGGACACAATTTTGACGGATAAGTCAACGTGGAACACCATTTTTTGCGAAAAATCGCCAATTGGCTCGAGAGCCGACTTTCAGTGCCTCAAGGTGGATGTTTCAATTGTTCTGAGCGCGATCCGGGTGGCGTTGAGGAGTGGTGCTGGAGTCGGGTTCTGGAGAGTGTAGTCCAGAACTCAATCGCGTTGGTTTTTCCCGTCGAATCACGAAAAACCTGGATTACCGACTCTCGGCCGTCCATCGCGCCGGGCCGCTTCGAGCGTAGGTTTTTGGGGACAGCAACAAATGACTTCCTGTGGTTCTGTGGAGTAGCGACCGTGTGGCAGCGGCACCTGAGAACCGTGTTGATTTTCGGCGTCGTGCTGGCGCTGATTGGAGCAGCGTTCTGGAAGCCGATCTCTGTCGCCTGGTCTTTGCATACGGCCCGCGAACTGCTGCGGGAGCGGGAGAGTGACCTGGCGGTGGTGGAATTGTTGTCGGCCCACGAGGTCGATCCGGATCATCCCGAGGTCAATTTTCTGCTGGCACGGGGTTTCCGCCGGCTCGGGCGGTTCACGAAGGTGGTGGAACACCTGGATCTGGCCGAGGGATTCGGTTGGCCGGCCGAGTTGATTCGTCTGGAGCAGTTGATGGGAGCCGCCCAGGCCGGGCAGTTGGCCGCCAGTGCCCCCGAGCTCTACAAGTTCCTCAGTCGCGGTGGCGACTACGGCGACGAGGGGCCGGAGGTGTGTGAGGCCCTGGTCAACGGGTATTTTCTCAGCTACCAGTTCGGGTTGGCCCAGCCGGTGCTCGACGAGTGGCAGACGGCCTATCCGGACGACTCCCAGTGCTACATGTTCCGCGGTCTGTACTTCGAGAACCGGTCAATTCCGAGCAAGGCGGTGGCCGAGTACCGCAAGGCTGTCGAGCTGGCCGGTGAACGCACCGACGTCCGGTTGCGGTTGGCCCATGTGCTCAAGAAGACCAACCAGTACGACGAGGCGATCGAACAATTCGAGATCTGCCGGGCCGAGGATACGACTCATCCGGAAGTGATGACCGGTCTGGGCCAGTGCTACCATTTGCAGGGCCAGATCGACCAGGCGCGGAGGATGTTCGAGAGCGTGTTGGACCTCGACCCGGACTATTTCGATGCGCAGCTGGCCCTGGGGCAACTCGAGGAGACCGCCGGTCGTGCGGACACGGCGTTGCGGTGGCTTCGTCCGGCGTGCCGTCGTCGCCCCAGCGACACCGAAGCCCGTTACAGCCTGGCGTTGAGTCTGCAGGCGGTCGGCCGCAAGCGGCGTGATGCGGCGGGCTGGCCTCCTCCGGCGTCCGCGGACAAGTCGGGCCTCTCGGTGGCCAAGGCGCTCGGCTGGGCCGCGCGTCGGACCCGCGCCGAGTTGACTCTTACGGAAGCCTCACACCACTTCCGCTTTGTCGCCGACGCACAACAGGCGATGCAGCGCGTGCAGGTCTGGACGGACATCATTCGGTCCGAGCCACGCAACGCCGAGTTGCGTTTCAAGATCGGCAGCTATCTGATGAAATACGACAATCCCGAACACGGGTTGGGCTGGATGCTCTCGGTGCTCGACATCGATCCCAATCATCCACCGACGCACAGAATGCTTGAAGAGTACTACCGAGGAAAGGGCAAGAACGAGCGTGCCGAGCTGCACGCAAAGATGGCCAGCGAGGGTGGCCAGGCCGAACAGGATTCGCAGCGCGGCCCCACCGCAGACGGGTCCGTTCCACAACCCAAGGATCAGAACGATGACTGATGAAAACACGGGGCTCCCGGGAGAAGAGGGGGCGGCACCCGCGAGCGAAGCGGCTCCGTCTGAGGAGAAGGCCGAAGCGACCTCCATCGAGGAGGATGCGGGCGGGTCCGGGCCGGAGAACGAGTCGGGAAATGGTCTCTCCGGGGAGTCGCCCTCGTTGAAGAGCAGTTTTACTCCGGGCCAGCCGGCCAGCACCCAGAGCAAGATCCTGGTTGTGCTGTTTGCCACGATGCTGATCGTCGGCGGCATCTATGTCGCCTCGCCCGATGACAGCAGCGAACCGCTCGTGAACGACAAGGAGGGTTTCGACGAGAAGGTCGCCCGCAACATGGACCTCGGCTACAAGAGCCCGTTCCTGTCGCCGGGAATCAATGAACCGGAAATCCGAGCGGTCGCCGAAACCCGGTTCGCGGCCGCCAGCCCGGCGATTGGTATCTCGGTCGGCGATTCCCATCGCGTCTATCCATTGGTCACGGTGCGGGGGAGTTTCACGAGGACCGGTGAGAATGGCTGTATCGTCAACGACAACCTCGGTGGGAAGTTGATCACCGTGACCAACGATGCAGACGCCGGGAAAATTCGAGTCTTTCGGTTGGAAACGGAGGCACGGCGGAAGAAGATCGAGCTGTGGCTGATCGGGATGGGAGACGGGGGCGGGATGAATTTGGGTTTTGACACCGAAACCACCTTTCGGCAGGATTCCAAGCAGATCCCCGATCTCGAAGACCATCCCTTCAAGAAGTCAACTCTGGCGGAGTGGCGGGTCGAACACCCCGAAACGGACGTCTATGTTGGCGAGTTCTTGACTACCGACCTGCAGATGGAGGCCAGTCTTCCGTACATGACGACCGAGGAACGGGTCGAGGCCGACGGGATCATTGCCGAACGGAACCGGAAACGAAAGATCCTCTCGCCGACTCGTAAGAAGCGTCGTGGACGAAAAACCGAGTCGCCAGCGATCACGCAGCCGAAGGAGCCGGCGGTGAAGAATCCGGCCGAGAAGGGGGCAGGCGGCACGAACAGTGAGTCGGCCTCGCGAGTCAACCGCTGAGTGGAGCCAAGGAGCGATCGGTGCGGTTTCCCCCTGGTCTCAAGACTCGTGGCTGCTCGTTGGCGTTGCTGTTGTTGTCGCTTTCGGGGACCGGCTGTCCCCAGACGCCCGGGAGCGATCCGGCTGCTGCCGGGGACAATGCGGTCGCGGTCCCAACTGCCGAGAGACCCCCCGACTCCGGCAGGGACGATTCGATCATCGAGACCGTGGCCTTGTTTGCAGATCGTGCGAGCGATGCCGGGGTCGACTTCAGTTACCGCAATGGCCAGGAGGCCGGGCACTACTCGATCGTGGAGTCGCTGGGAGGGGGCGTTGGCCTGCTCGATTGGGACCGAGATGGGGATCTCGACCTGTTTCTCCCCGGGGGCGGACAATTTGGTCCGGAGCGGACGATTTCCGGTCATCCGGTCGGTGTCTTCCTCAACCGCGGCGGGTGGTCGTTCCTGCCGGCTGGCACGCAGGCGGGGACCGCTGGGGAGTCGACCCACTACTCGCATGGGGCTGCAGTCGGAGACTTCGACGACGACGGGTTTCCCGATGTGTTGGTGACCGGTTTCGGAGGCGTGGTGCTGTGGCGAAACCTGGGCGACGGCACGTTTGAGAACTCGACGCCCGGTTCGGGTCTGGACGACACTCGCTGGAGTTCCTCGGCTGCGTGGGGAGATCTCAACGGCGACGGCCACCTCGACCTCTATGTGGCTCATTACGTCGACTGGAGTTTCCAGAACAACCCGTACTGCCCCTCGAAGCAGACCGGGAAACAGGACATCTGTCCGCCTCGTCTGTTTCAGCCACTGCCCGACACGCTGTACCTCTCCAATGGCGACGGCAGTTTTCGGGACGCCTCGGGGCCTGCAGGCCTGGTGCAGCAGGGGGCCAGTGGGAAGGGCCTGGGCGTGATGATGTGCGACATCGATCTGGACGGTGACCTCGACATCTATGTCTGCAACGACACCGTCCCCAACTTCCTGTACCAGAATGACGGCCGCGGGCGGTTCGAGGAGGTGGCGATGAAGAGCGGTGCGGCGGTCAGCGAAACGGGCGTGCCGGAGGGAAGCATGGGGGTCGATCTGGGGGACTACAATCTTGACGGTCGGCTCGACCTGTGGGTGACCAACTACGAGCGTGAGAGCATCGCGTTGTACCGCAACGACGGGCAGGGGATGTTCCGCCACGTCAGTCACATCGCCGGGCTCACCACCATCGGTGGCCTGTTTGTCGGCTGGGGCACCTCGTTCCTGGATTTTGATCTCGACGGCGACGAGGACGTGTTCGTCAGCAACGGCCACGTGATCCGTCACCCCAGCGAGGCCCCGCTGCGGCAGTTGCCCCTGTTGTTCGAGAACCGTCGGGGTCAGCGGTTCGCCAATGTGGCCCCCGCTGCCGGCGGCTACCTCTCCTCGCCGCACATGGGCCGCGGTGTTGCCCGGGGCGATCTGGACAACGACGGCGACATCGACCTGGTCGTCTGCCATACCAACGAGCCGGTCGCGCTGCTCGAGAACCGCAGCATGCGTCATGGGCGACACTGGCTGGGGATTCGTCTGATCGGTACGGCGGCGGCGGTGTCCCGGGACGTGGCCGGAACGATCGTGACGATCAGCGTCGCGGGGTTGTCCGACCAGACGCGGCAGGTCAAAAGCGGCACCAGTTACGCGTCGTCCAACGGACTGCGGATGACCTTTGGGCTGGGCGAGGCGTCGGTGGTGAAACGGATCGAGATTCGCTGGCCGGGTGGCGGTACGCAGGTACTGGGGCCAATCGATGCCGACCAGCTGCTGGTGATTCGGCAGAAGGCCGTCGGCGGCTGACCCGGAGACAAAACGACACTCGGCCCGGCCGCCTGAGTGGAGGCGAGCGGGCCGAGCGAGTTCTTCGCGAGCGTTCGGCAGGCGGGAGCCGATTCCCGCGAGGCCGTCAGCAGGCCGTGGCGTACTAGCGTCCGCCGGGGCGTCCACCGCCACCGGGTGCGCCACCGCCACCGCCACCGCCAGGTCCACCACCACCGGGTCCGCCGGCGCCGCCACCCATCGCTTTCATCATGCTGCCCTGTGTCGCGGGGTGCATCACCATGCCCCCGCTGCCCACGGCCGCCACGATCTTCTTGGCACCCGCAGCGGTGATGCCGGTTCCGTTGAGCATGGCCATCTTGAGTTTCTTCAAGCCCGAGATCGCCGCGACACTCTTGTCGGTCACCTTCGAGCACCCTACCAGGGTCAGGCGTTCGACGTTGGGCGTGTTGCTCAGGCTGGCGGCCAAGGCATCATCGCAGCCGCCCTGCATGAAACCGATGTCGGTCACGGTGCCGTTGCTGAGAAACACGTTGGCACCGGCCTTTTTGAACGCCTTGGCGGCGGTCTTCTCGTCAGCGTTGGTGATCGTGTTCAGGTCGCTGCGGGCCTTCAGGTCGTCGTCGTCCTTCTTCTTCTCGTCGCCGACGTTGGTGCCCGGGTCACCACAGCCGGAAAGCGCCACGATAAGCGACAGGCCGGCCGCGACCAGCCATCGGCTACCGAAATTCAAGTTGCGGGTGTCCATGAATCAGTCCTTCGTGAATGGGAGTAAAGGAACGCGATTGTATCGTGTAGGGCCGCTCCGGGTCTCGTTGGCAACCGAGTAAAAAGGGGATGGAGTCCGGGGCGAACAGCAATAGTCAGTATGATCGTCTCGTTCAGGCGTTGCAACGACAAGGCGATGCGGGCCCAGGTCGTCGATCGGAGCGGGCAACGGCTCTGCGGTGGGGAGTCCCGGGACGCCCGGTTTATTCCCGGGACGAGTGATTGTCCTCATCGTTGGCATTGATTCCGACCCCCTGGCCTCTGCTGAGGGTGAGTTGGCGGTCGGCCGGCCCGCCGGCAAAGGTCTCTCGCTGGAACGACCCATCCGGCCAGAGGACCTCGATGCGGTCGAAACGGTCGGACTCGAGCCCCACGTGGACGCGGGGGTCGTGGCTGGCCATGAAACTGCTGGCGGGGTTGAGAATCCGGTGGTGCTTTTTGTCTCCGGCGACGATGACCAGTTCGGCGCCGTAGGCGTCGCGGCGGTGCTGCGGGTCGACCAGTTTGAGTCTCAGCCAATGCCCCTTCTTGGGCACATCGTTGCGGTACAGCCTGGCACGGCCACCGGTGGTGGTGACCAGCAGGTCAATGTCTCCGTCGTTGTCGATGTCGCCGCAGATCAGGCCGCGCCCCGTATTGGGTTCGCGGCTGAAGTCACCCGCCTCGCTGGTGCGTTCGACGAAGCGGTTCTGGCCGGTGTTGAAGTAGAGTTGGTTTCGATCGGTGTATTCCTTCCAGTAGGCGGCCGGGTCGGTGACTTTGGCCTGGCCCGAGTCGGTCAGTTCCTGCAGGTCGATGACGTCGCCCTGCCGGTCCGAGTCGGTGTTGCGCCATTGGCATGGCAGGGCCAGCCCGTTGACCAGCGGGATGTCGAGATACCCGTCGTGGTCGAGGTCGACAAAGGCGACGCCCCAGCCGGTGTGGCGACGGCTGGGCAGGCCCAGATTCCACTGTTCGGTCGCGTCGCGGAACTGTCCCTGGTCGTTGATGTAGAGCGTGTTGGTTTCGTCGGTGAAGTGGGTCGAGAACAGATCCCAGTCTCCGTCGGAATCGACGTCTCCGATCGCCAACCCCATGCTGGCCTCGCCACGACCCAGGAAGTTGTAGGCCGATCCGGTCTGGAGGCCGAGTTCTTCGAAGGTGCCGTCCTTGCGGTTGACCCAGAGCCGGTTGGGGTACATGTCGTTGGCGACGTAGAAATCGGTCCAGCCGTCGTGGTTGAAGTCGCCCGGGACGACGCAGAAACCGGTTCCCCGCGCGGTCTCCAAAGCGATCCCCGCGGCGATCGTGACGTCCTGAAACCGCACCACGCCGTTCTCGCCGGGTCCCTCGTTGTGGAACAGCACGTCGTTGGTGGGACGGAACTCCAGGGGTGAGCAGTACCCCACATGACCGCCGCCGTAGTCACAGGCCTTCTTGTGACCATCAAACGACTCGGTCCCGTACTGCGTGATGAACAGGTCGAGCCGTCCGTCTCGATCGTAGTCGCAGAACGCCGCCGAGGTGGCCCAACCGGAACTGGTGATGCCGGCCGCGTCGCTGACGTCCTGGAAATGGCCCTGGCCGTCATTGAGATACAGGCGGTCTTGGCCGTAATTGGTCAACAGCACATCGGGATCTCCGTCGTTGTCGACGTCACCGATGGCACAACTGATCCCGTAGTTGGTGTCGCCCAGTCCCGAGTCGGCCGTCACGTCGGTGAAATGTCCGTTAGCGTCCTGGCGGAACAGCCTGTTTTCGGTCCGGAGCGACTTGGGCAGTTCCCCGACCGCCTTGGGGGACCTTCCACTGTTGACCAGATAGATGTCCAGGTCGCCGTCGCCGTCGTAGTCGAACATTGCGCCGCCGGACCCGTTGATCTCGGGCAGAAAATAGGTTCCCAGCGGACCGATGGCCCGCTGGAAGTCCAGGCCCACCTGGTCAGTGATGTCAACAAGCAGTCCTGAGGCATCCCCGGCTGCGGGACCGGTCCATTCGGTCGGTCCGCAGTTACGGGTTGCGTCGGTGGTGTTCGTTCCCGGCACGTGGGGCCGGCCACCGTTGCCCGAGTCACAACCGCAGCCGGTGCCGAATCCGCTGATTGTCAGTCCCAGGCACGAGACGGCCAACGGCAGGATGGCTGAAAGCCGGGGTCGAGTACGAATGGGCAGCAGCGACATCAATCGGTTCCCGGATCCGGGGACGGCGATGTGAGCGGTGAAGAGTCAGAGGTCGATTCTAGCGCAACGGCATTCCCGGCGCGAAGGCGTTCCTGCCCGAGACGGTCGGTCCAGCCGGTGAAGCCGGCCAGAACGATCCATGCGATTGCGGCAATCAGCGAGATGCGACGTCCGAGTTGGTGGGAGGGGGAGGCGAACTCGAAGCGGATTGTCCAGTGGCCGGCCCGGGGAATACGGACCATTCGCCAGTGTCCCCAGGCGGTCTCGACAGTCACGGGTTCGGCCGCCGATCCGGCCGACATCCGCGTGGCCGACCAGCCGGGGTAGGCCTGGTCGGCAAGCACGATGGCGCCGGCCCGGTCGCATTTCACCGTCAGTTCGACGCTCTCGCCGGTGTCGACGAGCGACTCGACAGGTTGCGGGGCGTCGAGTATGTCTCGTCGCACAGGCGGCGGTTGTCGTTCGAGGGACGGATCGGAACCCGGTTCGGATAAGGAGTCGAACGGGACGAACCACCCGCGAGAGGCCGGGCGGCTGCGGTCGAGTTGCCAGAGCGTGTAGGTGCTGGCACCCGGCAGGCGTCCGCCTCGGCGGCCGTGTTGCAGTTCGGACAGCCGGGTGTCCTCGAGAGGGCCGGCCGGGCGAATCGCATCCGACGACGACGGGGGCGGGGTGTGCGAGTCGCAGACCACCCGGGTGGTGCCGGTCCACTGCATCAAGGCGATGTCAGCATCGACGTGTCGGGAGGGTTGGCGGGAAAGCAGAACACCCAGCGTGTCGCGTCGCGACGGTGCGGGGAGCGGCCACCAGTCCGACGGCCAGCCATAAAGCGCCATGGTGCCATCGGAGTGGGATCGAACTGCCCAGTCCTGGTCGATGTCGGCAAGGGAGGCGTTGGGGAACGAGGCCAGCCCGGCAGCCATCGGCAGTCGTCCCAGTGGGCTGACCAGCCGCGAGCCGCGATCCAGGTCGAGCCGTTCCAGCACCAGGCTGGACGTTGCCGGGTCATAAGAGTCCCAGGTGAAGGTCACGGGTGTGAGCAGCAGGCCCACGCCGCCCAGGTCGGCGGCGACCAGCAATACGACCAGTCCGGGTCGAGCGGCCAGTTGCCTGATGGGTCGGCCGCTCATGCTGACGACGGCGAGAATCGCCAGCACCAACACGGGCAGCGCCAGGCCGCCGACCAGCAGGCGGGTCATCTCGGTCGCCGGTGTCAGCGACCGCATCATCAGTTCGGTCGGCGTGTAGCCCGCCTCGACCAGCAGCCCGTGCGACGATGTGGCGGGCCCGTCGAAAAAGGCGTCGGTCTCGGCGGCCGCCGAGACGATCGCCCAGGTGGTCGCGGCCAGGACGAGTGTCGCCGAGAGGCTGAACCGTTGGCACCAGTCTCCGATACGGGGAGTGTCGAGACGTTCCAGGCCTCTTCCGGCCAGCATCGCCCACCACAAGCCCGCCACGACGCTCCAGCGACCCGGCGCCGGAAACCGGTCGAAGCCCGGCAGTGTCGTCAGCCAGGTGAAGCCGGGCAGGTGCCGTCCGAGGCTCAGGGCCAGCGAAACCAGCAACAACGAACCCCAAAGGCGGCAACGGCGGTCGGTCCTCAATGTGACCAGTCCGAGCACGGCCATGCCAAGTGTCAACAGGCCGACGTAGCCCAGCGTTTCGGCAGGCGAGGCCCTCCAGGGGGTCCAGGCGGATCTCAGCCACAGCGGATCCCGGTGGGCCAGTGTCGGGGCGAGGTGGCCGGCGAGCAGGTGCCAGGGCGGGGTGGAGTGGGAGCCGAGAAAGGCGTCACCGCGACCTCGAGCGTCACCGACAATGGCGAGTTCGGCCGAGGGGATAAGTTGAGCGGCGGAAAGTGCGGCGGCAAAGGCCACGGCCAACACCACACCGCCACCACGGACCGCGGTGGTGGACCAGGCAGTTCCGGTGACCAGTCGGTGGCCGACGGTCACCATCGCTACGGTGACCAGGGTCATCCAGGCGACCTGGAAGTGGCCGGCGGAGGCCTGGATCCCCAGGACGGCAGCGAGTCCCAGCAGGCGGAAGGCCGACCCGGTGTCAAGCCATCTCCAGGCGGCCCAGACGGCCAGTGGCAGCCAGCAGGCCGTCGCGGCGACCCATCCGCGATCGGCGCCGGCCACGAAGAACCCCTGCCCGGCAAAGACGATGCCCGCCAGCAGGCTGGCCCATCGGCCCAGTCCGAAGCCGCGGGCGCACAGCCGGGCGAACACCGCCGCGGCCAGCGTGTGCAACACCAGCAGCACGGTCCATGCGTTGGCCGGGGGCAGCATCCGGTAGGCGAGTTGATGAGGCGGGTAGTAGGTGGCGATCTCGGACGTGGCCGTCGCCGGGGTGCCGGTGCCGTCCAGCGAGTTCCACTCGGGAACCCGTCCGTCGGAGAGTGCGTCGGAGAACCAACTGGCCAGCGGCAGCGCGTGGGTGTCGACCGTCGGGCCACCGGCGCGGGCGCCCAGCAGCACCGGCCAGTACCAGGCCAGTACCACCACCAGCAACAGCCAGGCGGAGGCGTTTTTCACCTTGGGACCCGGGTCGGTTGACGTCCTTCGACGAGCATCAGTTCGCAGTCGACCGCGACTTTCTTGAAGGTGTCGACATGCCCGGAGGGCCATCGCACTTCCAGCGGCCCGACCGCGGTCGAGGTGCCGGTGCCGAAGATCAACTGGCGTTGGTTGCTGGCCATGTAACCGTCTCCGGCGGTCTGTTGTCGATAGAGTTCGCGGTCGCCGACCGACAGTGTCAGTTGCGTTCCGATGGCATCACGGGCAGAGCTCGTGGCCCGCAAGCGGATTGCCACGTAGTGGCCGTGTGTGGCCGAGGTGCAGGTCAGCAGCGCGACGGGGGCGTCCATGTGGGAAATCAGGACGTCGTTGAGTCCGTCGCGATTCCAGTCGAGCCTGGCCATGCCGCGGCCCAGCACGTGCTTGTTGAAGAACTCGCCCACCCGGTCGGCTTTCAGTTCCACAAAACGGCCGCCCCCGGTGTTGTGCAGGTACTGGGCGGGCATTTCATAGAGTGTTCGCTTGTCGGGAAATTTTTCGACGTGGCCATTGGTGACGACCAGATCGAGTTCCCCGTCGAGGTCGGCGTCGATGAACTGTGTACCCCAGCCCAGCAGGCTCATGCTGTTCTCGTGCAGCCCGCTGCGCTGGGTGATGTCGGCAAAGAACTCCTGTTCGGTGAGTTTGCGGTAGAGCGTGTTGGACTGGTTGAGGAAGTTGGTGACAAAGAGGTCGAGTCTCCCGTCGCCGTCGGCATCACCTGTGGCGACACCCATGCAGGCCTCGGCTCGCCCATCCTGGTTGACGGCCAGACCCAGCGGCAACGCCCGTTCACGGAATCGCGGCAGCCCGTTCTCGGTGTTGCCCTGGTGGACGAAGTAGAAGTTGGGGACCGAGTCGTTGGCCAGGAACAGGCTGAGTTGTCCCGAACCGGAGAAGTCGGCGGCGACGAGGCCCAGACCGTTGCCACGGGGGGTCACAATGCCGGATTCGGAGGTGATCTCGCGGAATCGCCCGTTACCCAGGTTGAGGAACAACTGGTCCTGGGAGGCCGGGAAATCGAGCGGGCTGCAGACGCCCGACCGCATGGTCCCGGACTGGCCGCGGGACTCCTTGGCCAGGGCCTCGGCCTGGTCGGGCGAACGGATCTGATTGCATTCCCGGGTGAAGACGTCGTCACCGGAGAGAAAGTTGGCGGCGTAGAGATCGG
>Ga0310342_100000346_pt1 | contig 25038 bp, 32 predicted proteins | sample S15DNA20500_MG_FD_206155 | JGI IMG/M metagenome (GOLD analysis project Ga0310342, IMG submission 206155) | Marine microbial communities from station ALOHA, North Pacific Subtropical Gyre - S1503-DNA-20-500_MG | ecosystem: Environmental > Aquatic > Marine > Oceanic | place: Pacific Ocean: North...
TAGGGCCTTCATGAGCCTTCAGTGGGAGACTGGCCTGAGGATGAATGAGCTATTGAAGCTGTCAGAGGAGGACTTCAGGGCATTCACCCCCGAGATGCTCAAGAACAGCCGCGCCCTTCAAGATGTACATGATATGTTGGTGGCGAGGAAGGGCAACCGGCCCAAGAAGGACGCCACTGGACGCACACCTCTCTTTGTGAATAAAAAAAATGCCAGGGCCAAGGCGTCTACAGCCAGAAGCTACTATACAGATTGGCAGGTCGAAGTAAAGAAGAAGGTGCAGCATGGGACAAGGGTGTACAAGAACACCAGCCATGCTATGAGGCACAGCGTTGCCACCCATATGATGGATATGGGAGCAGACATCAGTGTAGCTAAGGAGCTACTGGGCCACGCCGAAGCGAAGCGATGGGTTAAGAAGCGCACGGGAAGCAAGGGGGACGCGACCTGGCATATGACCAGGGTATATACTGAGCACCATAGGGGACTTACGACAGGGGAGAGGTGGATGGCGGCTGATGAGCCCATGACATTAGCCTCAAGAGAGGGCCCCCGCCTTACCGGGGCCACAGCGGAGGGGGCCACTCCCGACTGGGAGCCCAAGACCTTTACTATAGAGCAGATGACCAGGATTCGTGCGAGTGAGCATCTCAGCAAGGACAGCTTCTCCTCAAAGCGCAATAAAGCCATGCTTGAGACGCAGTATTCAACCGGTCTTAGAAACGATGGGCTGATGGGCAGGCCCAACCCCGTCAGCGAGGAGGGAAAGAAATTCAAGGGCTTGCAAGTAGAGGACTTCCTTAACCTCACTGCGGAGGAGCTTAAGGTACCGGCCCTTAAGGCTATACATGAATATCTTCCGTATCGAAAGGAGCTGGTCCAGAGGTTGGCCAAGCGCGGTCATGGCCATATGAACGTTGACAATCCTCTTAAGTTTAAAAAGTACATGGAGGCCAAGGTGGACTCGGGCCCATTGTTTATAAACAGCAAGGGCAATAGATTCGGCCACAAGTCATACACCAATATGCTCCAGAAGGTTACGGGTGAGGAGAGAGCGTGGCCTACAGACGTAAAGCACCCCATAAGGCACGCATGGGCTACACACCTCATTGACCAGAGTGAGGACCTGGTCGAGATCGAGAAGTTCCTTAAGGCTGGAGATATAGAGGACCTGGCGGACCTGGCGGCGGATGGTGAAGGACCATTCAAGAGGCGTCATCAGGCGGAGTGGGAGCAGCGTAAGAAAGAGCTGGAGGTCGAATGGTATGATCGAGAGCCTACGGTCTTCACTAAGACGGACAAGGCGGCCCGGAAACTGGGCTTGGACCTGGACGAAGAAGAGGGTGGGCGTAGGGTTCATAGGGAACCAAGCAGATATTCCCTGGGCAGGGTTAGTGATTTCGAGGACATTGAATCTGGCTCCATGGGCGATAATTTCTATCATCCAGACCCTAAAGAATTTGAGCTTATGCTCAAAGACGCCGAAAAGAACGGGATGAGCTGGGGTGATCTCGATGTGTTTATCCGGTATGTGGGGGATATGTTTGAGTTTGACGTATGGAACAGAAAATACCATGCGTCGGGTGTGCAGAAGCCCGATAGCCTCCTCTGGCACAAGTGGCAGGTTGGCGTCAGGGACCTCGCCCCCCGGACGGACATGGTGCCGAAGAAAGAGATGAAGGTCCTCCTTGCCGATATTAGGGAGGGGCTTACGGATCATGGGATCAAACCCAAAACGAAGTGGAGCCTGAGACCGTCAAAGGCGAAGGACTCAGGGGAGTTAGAGCTGTCTTTGTTCAAAGAGGGAGACAGGGTCGTTAAAGATGGCGTTGAGTACGAGGTAGTGTCTGTTGGAGGCAAGTACCTTGATTCGCAAGACTATGTCCTCAGGGACCTTACCAAGGGAGCAGGCGACGATTTCGTAGACTTTGCCCCGGAGACCGTCGGGTTTAAGAAATCAACCGTAGAAGAAGACCTTGTAGATAAAAACAACATGCTCCTTGCATCGCATGTCTTTAGGGCTACCGGCAAGAACCCAGGCTCCATCGTCATTGTGGACAGGGCCATAAAGGCTCTCCAGGGGTATGTCGATAAAGGGCATATGTCGCAGTCTTTCTTCAAGAAGCTGTATGAGAGCTATATAGGTTCAAAGACCGGCAAGGGAGGCAGCAAGAAGATACTGAGCAACCTTAAGTCAACAAGGGTGCGGGACTTCGTGCAGGTTGCCTCCGAGCCTGGAGCCAAGGTTGAGAATGTCCATTACGTTACCGAGCAACAGTTCAAGGAACTTGGCGACTTTGTAATGGAACACGTGAACGCCACCAAGGCCAGCCTGGAGGGTGCTGAGGGAAGGCTGGATATATCCAAGGCGTTCGACGAAGAGATTGGGCTGGAGGCCGGTGAACATCTATTGCTTGATAGCATGACTGCCCCTGGAGATGAGAGATATGTCAGGGTGGACACGCCTGCGGAAAACTTGCAGCCCACCGATATAAAGGCGGGCGTTGATATTATATATAGGCTCTACCCAGAACAGTACCGTAGCAGGTACGGAAAGTGGGGAGGGTACGAAGGCGACAAATTCGACAGGGCCACGGGGGAGTGGATCAAACCCGAACAACCCGCCACACAGGCGGCCCCCGAAGGTGCTGGCATTCCATATACCCACCAAGACCTCATTACAGTTGGGAATATTATTGCGGTCCAGCCTGGAGGGAGAAGCAGCCTGGGCCATAGAGGGACCCAGGTCTTTTTCCAGAAGGGGCAGTCATACTATAGGGCTTTCTTTGTTGATCCAGGTGCAGGCCCAGGCGTTAAGGCAACAGGGTACTTAGAAATACTGGTGCCTACCGCGCAAACAAAAACAAAGCTTGGAGGAGTTAAAGAGAAGTACCACAGGGTGGGCACCATCCTGGCCACTGGCAAGGAGCTGACAGACTATAGCCCAGGTGGGGCGAGGGCTGGTGGGGTCCCAGACCAGCTGAGGCTTCATCCCGGCGAGGATGCCACTCCTGGCGTTGGCCCAAGGAATATACCTGTGGCTGCGAGAAGGCATGTATGGAGAAACGAGGTGCTTGCCCCTCTTGAGAGTTTTAAGAAGGGCCATTATCAGAGTCTTCGCCTGAAAATAGCAAAGTCTATAGGCAGCCGGGAAGAACTAATAGGTATGGCCAAGGAGATCCTTGAGGGCAGGCGAAAGCTCGTCGGGTTCCTTGAGGCCATGCAGCGCGGCTTTAAAAAGGAAAAGCCTACGGGTCCGGGTAAGACATCGGGGTTCAGCAGGGCTGAGTCTGACGCTGCTGAGGCTGCTGGCAAGCCGTGGAGCAGTCCACACGCTGTATCTGTTAAGTTGGGTGCGGCGAGGCACAAGCTAAAGGCAACCCTGGCAATGGTTGACGAGCTGGAGGGGTCAGTCACGGGCTTGGCCACTATATCTGACGCCAAGAAGGTTCTCAAGAAGGACCTGAGTCGAGCGACCCTTAGCGCCATAAAGGGCATAAAGGAGAGCATAACCGACCTTAGGGTTGTGAGTGTTGGCGAGAAGATACGTGTGGCCCAGACCCCCGGCAAGCCAATAAGGGTCCGTGAGGACCATGTCCTATATAGGCTTGGAACTGGGGCGTGGCAGATAATTAACAGGTCCGATTACGAGAACCTGTCTTTGCGCGGGATGAAGCCCGTTGGCCAGCTGGCCTGGGACGACAAAAAGATAGATAAGGAGTTCGTTGCGCTCCTGCACCTCCTTGGTCGTGGCACCAACTTCGAAGGGGAATCCGTATCCATAGCCAAGCCCTATAGGGGGTATATAGGATTTGAGAAAGGCGCGCAGGTTATAGAGCATGGGAGGAAGCCTGTGCTGGGCCCCTTCAGGTTGACAAGGGGTGCCACTTATTCAGAGCCGGGTGGGATGCGTATTGCGGAGCAGGTTGGGGGCCAGAGAAGGGCCGATGACCCCACCCATGTATACACAAGCGGGACCAGAGAGGACCCCACCAGGCCCGAAGTAGTCGAGCGTGGAGTTGGGGGAGGTGTTGTTAGGCGCGAGATAGAAGAAGTGAAAGTCATAGATGCCGATCCCCTGTATCGTCAGGAGGGAAGGGTAAGGGTATTAGAGGAACATGAGCAGTCCTATGTGGCTGGCGAAGAGTACGTCGCTATCCTTAGGACGGGGGAGCCGCGTAAAGTTAAGACCTCCAGGGGGTTTGCTAAGTCTGGGCAGCCTGGAAGGATTGAACCGGAGGTCTTTGATATTGTGGACGAGCTGAGGGCCCGGCACTCGAACTGGGACAATATGAAGCCCCAAACACGTATAAAGTTGTTCAATGAGGAGTATTATGGAGGTGGCTGGGCGAGCCACACAGACAAGGGGGTAGACCCAGACGTAGCTTGGACTCAACGCCCAGACGTTGATAGGGACTACGTAACTACAGGCAGGCTGCCGGACTACCAGGCTAACTACGGGCAGTCTGACTATATATGGTATAAGTATGATAGGAAGGAAGGCGTGGTCCAGGCCGCCATCGACAAAGGAGAGCTGCCTCCACCGGAGTACAGAGTGGGGGGGGCTGAGGGCCACAAGAGGCCTCCCATGCCATATGTTCTGGACGCGAGGGTGAGGAGTGGTGAGCTGATCCATTCCGGGACACCGGAGGCTCCCTGGAATATGTCTTTCCATGAGTTCTTCTCCCCGTCAGCGATGTGGAGGGGCGATGCTCCAACCTCCAAGTTTGTATACGAGGGAAGAGGCGACGGTGGTCAGATACCCGACGGGGCATGGGAAAGGGGCAAGGTGGACGTGTCTATACGAGCCCCAGGGTTCAGCCTCGACTTTGAATTAGATATAAGCCCTATAAAAAAGATAACCGGCAAGGGGAAATTAAAGCGGTCGAGGCAGCACGTATCGGATGAAGACCTGGCCCGGTTGGCCTGGGAGAAACTACAGAACAAGAGGTTCAGGGATAAAGTGGGGGCCACAGAAGCCGCCAAGCCCATAGAGGACAGGCCCGTATCAAGCTTCACCATAGAGGAGTACGAGAGCCTGCTTATAAGAAGGACGATTGAGATAGAGGAACGGGCTGGCATCATGCCACACAGACCCCGTGTAGACATGGATGCCAGCGGCAAGTCCGTAAGGGTCACCCCTCATTTCAAGAGCAAGCAGACTATAAACCCAGAGATCAACCCATACCTCCACTATGAAGCCCTTCTTTACCTGTCCGGCAAGGGGGACTTTGTGGGAGAGGGAGTCCTGGACGCCGCTACAAGGAAATCCCTTATGACAAAGGGGGGCAAGGACTGGGGCCTTCTGGGTGTGCCTTCGAGAGAGGGTGATACTCGTTCATTCCTCATGCAGACCCTTGAGGAAAGGGGCCTTATTGACGGTAAGGGCAAGCTTACGACGAAAATAGGCGGTGGCAAGGACACTCTTGAGATGTGGCACGCCCAGCAGCTTGCCTATGACAAGAGGATGGGAGAGATAAGGGCTACAGTAAAGGAGGGCCTGCCAGCCAAGATGGCCGACCATATAAATGCCGAACTCACGATGGGCAAGGCCAAGATGTCTGACCTTGACGCCAACCTTATACGCGAGCTTGCTGTACGCCATGAGCATATAGTGGGGGCCGAGCATGTAAGGGGCCTGATACCTGTATCTACGATAAAGAAGGTACGCTCCAAGACGACGAGGAACGCCCAGGTGAAGATGAAGTTGGGGATAGAGAAGGGGCAGGCACAGACGGTCTTCAAGTATGATAAAAAGCTGATGTCCTGGGCCGATGAGAATGGCAAGTCTGTAGATGACATTATAAGAGAGTTAGAAGTTAAGAGCCGGGGCGCAAAGAACCAGCGCGCGCTTGCCAGCTTCCATAGGAAGATAGACAAGCTTATAGAACTGAGAGACAACCTGGAAATAACCCCCATCGACCAAATCGCCTACAGGCAACCACTCCCCATCGCCAGGGGAGGAAAGCCAGCTGCCGCCGGAGACCTTCTCAAGGGGGCCGACCTTGACGTGCCTTTTGGCGAGGGGAGGCACGCAGTTGTTACGAGGCATGAGGACGGTAAGTTCTCTTATGCCGTGTTCAGCTCATATAGCCATGCTAAAAGCTATCAATCAATGATGGCACCCCTGGAGGGCGACGCCGTTGGAGGGAGAAGGCTGTTCTCAGATATAATACGTGGCAGGGAAGACTGGACCCTCAAGCAGGCCCTTGAGGCTGCCGATTACATTACAGCTGGAACCCCACTAAAGAAGAGTCAGGACTATCAAGGGGTTAATGCCCAGATAGAGAGACACAAGTTTAGGGCCGTTCAGATGGCAGATGCAGCCACCGACCTGAATCGTCAGATATTCCAAGCGGATGAGCTGTATGCCAGCGACCCAAGCGCAACGATCACTATAAAGCTTCCACGCTGGGAAGCCAAGGCGTTGGGGATAGAGTCAGCCCCAGGCAAGCCGGACAAGTTAAGAACCAGCCTTAAGTATAAGCCTGGGACCTACTCTGAGGGCATTGAGAAGGTTGCTCAGGACGACTACTGGGACGCAACCGCAACTGGCTACAGGACTTACACGGCTACCGGCGAAGAGGAAGTAGACGCCCTTATAGACAAGGCTATAACGAGATATAACACCCTTGTATCTAAAGAGATGCCGGACGTTGCCGACGACCTGCATACTATGATTGGCAAGAGGACGGGTACAAAGCAGCCCGTTGGTGAGACAGACCGTAAGACTGTTGTCCTGGGGGGAGACTCCCAGAAGCGTGTGAGCAAGAGCCGGGAGACCCTCAACATAGACCGTGAAACCGGCAGGGTCATAGAAGAGGGCAAGCTAAGGCCCCTTGGGGACCAGCTTAAGGACAAGGCAGACGAGGCGACCGGAGGCTTCGCTAATGTGTCCGCGCTGCTTGGCGTATCTCTTGTCGGGGCTGTAGCTGCCACCGTTGGCGACGTAGGTGGTGAGATATTCCAGGGTATGGCCGATGGGGTAGCCACCTTCCTTAAGACCGCGTTTTTGCAAGTAACGGGGGATGGAGCTATTACATTCAAGCAGTCGATGGCTGGCCTTGCCACTGGCGGGTTCGTGCTTGCCGAGGGGCTTGGTAAAAGCCTGAAGGATGTTGCGAGCAGAAGCACAAAGAAGGCTAAGGGCCTGCTTGTAGGATTAAGGGACAAGGTTGGCAATATACTACAGAAGCTGCCCCCAGAGGACAGGGCGAGAGGGATGAAGACCACGCTGGAGGCGGAAACCCCAGGCCAGAGACAGAGACGAGAGAAGAGGCACATTGGCAGGCTTGTTGGGGATGAAGCTACAGAGGTCCTTAAGTCCGTCGATAATGATATATTCGAGTTCCCCAGGTCCAACGAGGGCATGGTATCCAGGTGGACGCCAGCCAGTGAAAAGGACTTCGACCTCTCTAAGCACTCGGCTAATCCTATAAAGGTCCCGATCATACCCAAGCATGGCGTGGTGCTAAACGCAAGGAACGCGCCACCTTACGACCAAAACAGTACAGAGCTTAGGATGATTATAACCGACGCCACCACTGCCCTTGTAAGGGATGGATGGACGGTTACCGAGGCCACCTGGGGGGCGACGTTTAAGAACAAGAGGGGAGTGAAGATGCGTGGTCTTATAATCAGCAAGCCTGGAGTGGTTACTCCCACCAAGGTACAGCAGCATATAGACCGTGCATGGGACGCGGCGGCGCATAGAGTGTGGGATGCAGAAGGCATTAAGCTGCATCAGGAGGCAGAGGAGATTCTCAATGATCTGCCACAGGAGTATAGAGAGGCGTTCATTACATGGTGGCAGCATGAGAGAGGCGCTCAGGACCCTGGGCTACATAACAGATACACTGGAGTTAAGCAGGAATACAAGTTCTGGAAGGCTGTATCTGACTATTCTACCGGAAGGAAGACTCTTAAGTTCGCCCGCAGGTCCCTTCCTGGCCGCAAGCATCAGCGATTTGCTATGAGTTCTGAGTATGGCCCACATACTGTGCCCAAGGAAAAGACTCTTCTCTATCGCTCATACGACGAGGTAATGAGGCGGGAAGCACCAGATATAGAGTATCGCAAACCCACCAAGGGCGAGGCAGACGAGCTTGACAGGAGAGAGACTGAGGCGGCGGACAGGTCGAGAGATGACTATGTAGACCCTCTTGTAGAGAGCTGGGTAGACGAGATGATGAGGAGCATAGATGGTCTTGACACTGAAAAGGGTCGGGCTCTTGCCAGGGCTATGCGTATGGCTGAACACCCAGAGCTTCATGGCATGATTAAGGGCAGGGATATGGAGGCGAAGTACATAAACTTCAAGCTGTTGAATGGTGGCGAACAGCAGAAGATACGTAAGGCCTTCATGGACGAGATGGAGAAGGCCCTTAAGGAGTTCCTTGACTCCCCAGAGGGCGACAACTGGCAGACATGGCTACATGGACTGTCCCAGAAGCTCCACGGCTTCAGCGACGCCAGTAAGGGACTTATAGGCAAGGGGGCATGGAGGAACATCCAGGGCGTCCTGAGGTTCGCCAGGGCCTTCTGGCGGGGCAGCAGGCTGTCTAGCTTCGGTAGGTTTATGTGGAAAGTAGACGCTGTAAAGCAGGCGAGCAGGTCCCTGGCCAAGATATTCCATGAGCTGGCCACTGAGCCTAATAGGGCCAAGGCGAGAGCCTTGTTTATGGAGAGTGGTGATCTATTGGGCCGTATACCCGACAAGATAAAGCGTGGCCTTGGGCTTCCGCCGTTCGAGGAGGAATACGCCAGGAATATGACCAAGAACGTGCCGCTTAATTGGGTTAGGTGGGCTGCAAGGCGAATGGGTGTAGATATGCCCACTGGTATGCAACGAAAGGGCCTAGATACAGTCATTGGTAGAGGAACAGGACCAGGAGTGGCTGGGGCGCGAGAGACTGTATCCAGGGTTACAGGTGCTAAACCAAGCGGCGTGGTTGGGTCCTCCAGGCCCCGCATCGGCGGCCTAAGATACAGGGATAGACCCGTTATTAAAGAGGCAATGCAGAGGCGAGAGCGTATAATGTCTGAGAAGCGTGAGAAAAAGAAGAAGAGGGAACTTCGCTTGCCACGGAAACTTCAAAGGAGTTCATAATGAACATAGTCCTCTCTGCTGTATGCGTCCTTTTGGGCGTCCTGTTCTTCTCTTTCGCAGATGTCCGTTCCCAGGACAATGGGTATACGCCCCCGACACCAGTCATTCTGAACGGCGACGTCAACGCCGATGGCATGTGGTGTATGGACGACCCCGTTCAGATCATATACCACCTATACCGGGATGGCCGGGAGCTGCCGTGCCGCAACGCGGCGGACGTTGATCGCAACGGCTCTATAGACGTAAATGACGTTGTTTTATCCTTGAGGTTTCTCTTCTTTGGAGATGAAATAAATGAGTGTCCAGTAACTTGCCTGAACACTGAAGACCTCTATAAAATCGACTAACGTATGATATTCCTTTTTCGTTTCCCGTACCACAAGGAGGACTGTATAGCGTGAAGAAGAACCCCAATTGGAGCCTGGAAAGGCTGTCGCCCAGCGTACATCGAATCATTTTCGACATAACTTCAGCTAAAACTGAGGCCCGCGTGCTGTTAAGGTCAGACGCTCACCATGACAACCCTCAGTCAGACAATGAAATGGAGAAGCGTCATCTCATTGAGGCCAAGAAGATAAACGCCCCGATCATAGACAACGGGGACGCCTTCTGTGCGATGCAAGGTCGTTGGGACAAGCGCAGCGATAAGAATAAGCTAAAGCCTGAACACCAGTGCATTGACTATCTCGATGCCCTGGTTACGACCTATGCTGACTTCTTAAAGCCGTACACTAAACAGCTCGCCGTTATGGGCACTGGGAACCACGAAACAGGTATCCTCAAGCACCATGAGACTAACTTGACGTCTCGGTTAGTCGAGAGGTTGAGGACTATGACGGGCGACGACATACAGGAGGCCGGTTATACCAGTTGGCTATTTATAACCCTGCGGTATCGCAAAGATTCCGCCGGGCAGAACGCCCCTCAGAACAGTATAAAGGTGTGGAGGACGCACGGATACGGAGGCGCTGCTCCAGTGACCAAGGGCGTTATACAGACGAACAGACGGGCTGTATATACGCCTGACGCCAACCTGATTATCTCAGGGCACACCCACCAGGAATGGTACTTCCCTATACAGAGACAGCGGGTTGATCGTTATGGCAATGTGTTCCAAGACGAGCAACTGCATATAAGTATGCCCAGCTATAAGGATGGATATGGTATAGGTGAGGGCGGTTGGGAGATAGAGAAGGGCTTCCCGCCAGCTCCCAGGGGTGCCGTTTGGCTTAAGGTCAAAATGCAGGGGGCGAGCAAAAAGATCGTTTGGGACACTGAACGGGCGAAATAGGCCTTCGAGGATCGTTCCTAAGAGACTTTATTGGGGTTACATGACCCCAACTACCTCCTAAATACGGGGAAAAGCCATGTCTGGTAAGAAAACCAAGCGGTGTAAAGAGTGTGGATTTAGGGTCAGAGGCAAGGGACACCTGGAGGGACGACACCACCAGGGCAGGCTCGGCCAAGTACGCCACGCTATGAAGTCATAAAAAATGCCCCGCCAGGCATGGAGTACCTGACGGGGCAGAAGAAAGGAGGCTTGGTTATGTCCAGTCGTGATTGTCCTCGTCCTCGAAGTTCAAGTCTTTGAACTCTCCTGGCTTAAAATCTACTTCCCAACCGGACTGTTCTCCAGTAAATATCTGAGTGATTTCCTCAGCGTTTATAACCCCATCGTCATTGACGCTGACTTGGAACCCATGCTCTCGCAGCCACTTGACCATGCGCTTGCTCATATATTCATCCCGTTCCACAAGGCATTCGGGATGCTCCTTCATATACTCCATGGTTATTCCGTTACGCATGTCGTATATCAATGAGTCAAGGGACATTTGAGCCACAGCCATATCCAATGGCGTTGGGTCCATATGTGGAGCGTACTCCTTATCAAGCCATATAGACAAAGCCCCTCTCAGTGCAGAGAGGCAACAGTCTTTGGCATCATCGAGAAGAGGTGCTTCCATGATCCGTTTGCAGTCTTTACATTCGACTACTCTTGGGCATGGTGGACCGTCGTATCGTGGCAGATCGCCACCCAAGTCAAAACGGAACTGATTCATCTGCTAATTCCTCCAGCTTGATGAGTGCTTCTTTTAACTGCTCAATAGGCATCTTGGACAGGGACTCGTCATCGTAACCCTCCATGTCTTTAGGGTCAACTCCATTCCCATGGCAGACGGTCTTGGCGAGGTCAATGCTCGTCTCTACCGCCTTACGTTCCTTGATATTGCCCGAGGCAACAACAAACGAATCAGGGACCTTCTCTTCCTTGGGTCCCGTCTTCTTCTTGGCCTTAACCTTGACCTTCGCCTTGGGCTTAGCTTTCTTTGGCGGTTCCTGCTCGTCCTTTACAACCGTACCATCGAAGACTTCAACCGTCTCCTTGACCGCTTCAGATACAGGCTCAGGCTCTACCTTCACCACGTTAGGCTCGGGCTTCTTGACCTCCGGCAAAGCGTCGAGGGTCAGTGGCGTAGGCTCCTTCTTTACAGGCTTGGACAGATCATATATAGAGTTCTCATAGGTCATGACCTGGGCGAGCAAAGGAGTCTCGGGTAACCGCTTGCACATACGGCGTATAGCGGCCTTCTTGTGCATTTCAGCAGCCCAATCCTTGTTGGGACCGAACTTAGCTGAAGCCATACCCATGATCTTCTGCAACTCAGCCAGCGGGAGAATCTCTACGTCGTAGTGTTCGCCCTCATAATATACAACGCAGTACGCACCCTGTATCTCCCCGCGACCTTTGGCCAGGGAATCTCGGGATATGCTATGCCTAAACGATCTATTAGAGCCTTCTGTATGCTCGAACTCGTCGTTGGAACAGATCACGTCAGCGTGCATGTTGTGAATACGGGGGTCGGCACGTTTAGCAACGTCCATGAGGCCTTTATAATCGGCCTGAAACGAGACTTCGTACCCTCCTTGGCCCCCGTTAGCAGCCCTACTCTGTCGGACGATCAGATAGCCTCTCCGTCCGTCTGGGAGGATATTACAGGAGGCAGCATTGGTAACCGCCTCCACAAAGGAGCCTAAGTCCAGCCCCCTCATCATGTTCTCCCGTTCTTGGGGATTACGGCCCCACTTCCTTGATTGCAATGCAGCGGTACACAGGAGTCTCTTTAGGTCGTTATCGTCCCATTCCTTGGGCATGACCTGTTTGATTTGAGCCTCCACATCCTTTAGGGCTACATATAAAGCCCGTTCCTGGGTTTGTTCAGCTGGTACGTTCATTAGCTGTCCTTTCTTCTACTTAAAGCATTAATATCCGGTCCTACACTCATGTACGGTTCAATCAGTTCATATGCTTGCCTCCTTAGCTCTGTTTTCGTGCCTCCGTCAGCCTGTTCAGCCAACCTCTCCATCAGCTTGTCAATCAGCTTGGGAACACTCACCTTTGCGTATGGTAATAATGCGTGTAACGAAACTTGCCCTGAGAGTATGTCAGGGAAATGTTCAAAGTCAACCTGGGTAAAGGAGGAAATTGATAATAGGTCCTCAATCCTCAGCCATGGCGACAGTGCCTCCATTACTCCTTCTGCATCGTGGATAGATTTGATACCGGACCTCTCACTTATGGCCCATCCTGTAGCTTCACAACCGTCCATTATAGCCTCCTTGCTTTTAACCTTTAGGGCCGACAAGAACTTCTCGGCCACCTTCATTTCGTCAAGAACTATACCGAACTCGCCTGCTGTCAATAATTCGAGATCGAATACTGGCCTCTCTATGAGCGCAACCGTAGGCTCGAAAGCTTTTTCCTTAGCCTCTGGGCATATGGCTATAGCATTACAATAAGCGCAAGCGTCCTGGCTGGCGGCCAGCGGCGGGTCACTGACCTTGCACGCAGCTATAGTCTCCCTTATAGACTCCTTGTACAATTCAATGTCCTCACGGTCGAAGTACCCCTTCTTGATGCTTCCTAACCGTGGTTGGTAAATATAAGCGTCTATCGCCTTTATGTGTTCATGTTCGTTGAACGCAAGTAGGGCGTACCCCATGAGCTGTAGCATAGAAGACACATCGGACACCTCAGCTCTGCCGAACTTCCAGTCAACAATCACTGCGTAACCGTCCCGCGTGTCTACTAACACGTCTACAGTACCGCTTATAACGCAGCTATTAACATCTTCGTCAGAGTCCCACAGCCCTAGATTCTTCTCCACCTCCACCCATTTCCACACCTCCGGCCCAACGGCATCGGTCAATGGTATGAGTATCTCCGACTTGAACCATTCATAGCTGTTATCCAGCGCATTAAGTTGGTCGGAGTTCAGCCGTCCCTGGTCCCAGGATCGTCCTGCAATACGAGTGGCTATACATTCATGTAGCATGGTCCCTTCAGCAGCGTACTCGCTTGACTTGGGCTTCTTGACCTTCTGCTCCATGAGGAAAGAGCCGGGGCATAGTCTCCTACGCCCCAAGCTCGACGGTGAAAATGGATGGTGATAACTCACTTCCTTGTATCTCCTAAGTGGAATTGGGCTTCATTCTTGTAACTGTCGCAGTGACCACAAGCCTCCTGCATCTCGCAGTTCTCCATGAGATCGGTTATGCGACGGAGTAACGCCACAATAAGCGTCCTTTGGCCAACTTTGGCCGGGTCAATAATGTCAGTATCCACTGAGAACGCTATATCGAACATATGGTTATATCTTTTCTTCGTTGTCATCGGTCCTCCATTCTCTAATCCAGTCAGGGGTTTCAATCGTGTCACACATCTTGTCGGCCAGATCCTTGGCCTCTTTAAGCATCTTCATAGCAGCGGGGGTGGGTTCTTTTATCACCTCCCTGATCGCTGCGCTAATGTACTTCATTTTCTCGTACTGATCCATTAGTGATAACTCCCCGAAGCGGGGTCATACTCCATCTCGGATATATCCCTGCTGTCTTCGTCCTCCATTTCCAGTTGTTGATTCGTATTCAATACATCTTGAGCGTCGCTATACATTTTTCTAAGCTCGTCAACCTGCCTTTTAAGGCTGTCGATCTGGTCAGCCAGACGGGTTTTATCCCGCCTGACCTCCTCAAATATCTGCTTGGCTATACGCTCGACTATATCGTTGAAGTTTTCAGCGGCTTCATCGAACTCCTCCTGGGTGTAACCACCAGCCTCTACTGAAATAAAATGGTCAAGCTCGTACAGAGTGTCGTGCATCCGCAGATTGCGGTCTATGATCCCTGCTATAGAGATCGTGGTTACAGATTCTACATACTCCTTCCGTTCAGCTTCGTTCATGACTTCTTCACCTTTCTCGCTAACGGCTTAACCTTCTTTAGCGGGACAGTGAAATCTACATCGTTCCAGTTGTCCACAAAGTAATCAATCACCTCATTCTCCGGCATATAGCGGTATCCCTTACTAAAGCCGTAGTATATGGCGTCAAACATTTCTCCTGACTCCCAGAGCATTAAGCTATGGTGTTCAGCACACTCTCTACGCATCGTGGCCATTTCTTCATCGGTGTAATCATGAGTCGTCGGCATTGTCGTCCTCCTTCTCTTCCTTGGTCTTAATGTATTCACCAGCGTCTTCCGCAAGTGCTTCACCACCGTCCCCAGAAAGCTCCACGTTTTCTAGGTCAGAGAGAGCCTCTTTACGTTCCTCAATCGAATGAGAGAGAATGAGCTTGTGGGCTTCCTCTATCGTCTTGTTCATAACCGTCAATATATATTCATTCTGCTCATTGAAGGTTTGAGCCAAAATGGGTCCGATATGATCCAGAACCCGATTGAATATCCGTTCCTCTAACGCCTTGTCTTTAGCTTTGTCTTTGCGTGTGATTCGCTTGGTCATTAGTCCTCTCCTGTCATTCCGAACATGGTCTTGTTTGTAGAATCTTTCAGCTCAATCAAAAATGGAACTCCATCGTCCATTTTTTGACGTATAGCATCCCTGTATCGTTCAGCCAAGGATTCAGCGAACAGAGCTGGACCGTCCTCACGCTTTAACAGCGTCCGTAGACCTTTATCGTCGATAGTAATCGCCTCCAATATTTTAGCTTGCCACTTCATCGTTCTTAACCGTCCCTTCATCGTTCTTGACCGTGGTTTCAATTATGCACAACACTCCTGCGCCGTATGATTCCGCATGGGATTGGGCTTCCTCAAAATCGTCAGCGACAACCTCAAAATATTCATTCGGCGGTTCAAAACATAAGTACCTGGGCATGTAGCCTCCTTTGAAATATATAGCCGATGGCCTGACTGGGGGACCAATACCCCACAGCAGACCATCGGCGGGTCAGTTACTACGACTCTATAGGGCCGTTCACCTTTTCCAGATCGTCCAGACACTTGCGGATCATCTGTCCACCCAAGCGCATTGAGCCGACACCAGACTCCCTTGATCTGGCTTTCAACTCCTTGTGGGTGTCCAGGTCTACTTCCACAAACAACTTGTAGACGACCCTTTCCTCGGGTTTCAGTTCGATGCGCTTCTTCCCTCCACCCTGATACTTGTACCTTCTGAATGTTGGCTGTAACAGCGCCATAAATAAGCCTCCTTACATCTCGTTGCCTACAATAATTAAGCCCCACACAAGCGCGAGGCCACCACATAAAACTAGGATAATGCCCACAGTCTGATCTCCTTTCTTTCAACCTGGACAAGTTATCCTCCTTCCCGATTAAGACCTCTCCCGTAGGGCCGGGGCGACAAGCCCCGACCCACGGGAAAGAGGTATTCAAATTACGCTGTGTAAAGTTCTTCACCAGTAAACCGCTGCAAAATTTCAGTGGTCTTTTCCAGTGCCGCATCCTTATCCCAGACATCCTCCACCAAGACAATGCCTTGGTCGTGCAGGTCCAGGTCGAGATCAAAATCCTTCCGCAGCAACACAGCAGCTTGCCACGGCTGGAGATTGTTCACAGGATAGCCCAGATGATTGTGGGATTTGTACCCTTTGTGATAGAAGGACACCCAGGTGATTGTCCGATAGTACCAGCCTGTCATTGTGTTAATCATGATAGGCCAGTTGAGTGGCTGGCTGGAGTCCTTGACCAGGGTGCTGGTGTAGACATCTACATCACAGCCCTCACTGTCATAATTGGTGTCAGTGCCAGCACGACAGGCCCATAGCTCAACCCTGTAACCCGAATCTTCGAGCTGGTCTGCGATGAGTGTCCCGGCCACGCCCCGCCACATGATTTCCTCCCCTTGGCGACTCCAGGGGGATGAACAGTTGACGATCACACAAATGGTGTTCGAGTTACAGAGCTTCCGCTTGGTTGTCCCACGCCAGAAATCCTGTCCGGCATACAGGCGATCACGGTCAACTTCATCACCCTCCCACGGAGAGAACACTGGCCTGCGCCTCATGTCCTGGGGGACGGGCATGACCTCTTTGGACACGTCTTTCATGCAGCCATTGAATAGCCGATTGCCATAGTTCCAACGAGTTTCAGCAGCACGAAAAGCGTCCTCAAACGTCTTGAGATCCTTGCGTCCGAGCTTCGACTTGGGTTGATCGTCTACTGTCTCATTGCCACAGTAAGGGTTGTAACCTTCTCCCCTGGCGTAGCGACAATATTCGAGTTCCTCTTTCACGCTGGAATTTATGTGCAAGAGAATGTCCTGATATTGACTCGAACAAGGATGGAGATTTGAGTCCCACGGAATCCCTGGCGTAGAGAATCTACGCTTGAGTTTTTCCGGTGTGATGACTTCAAGATACGTCCGAAACTTTGCCATTACTCATCCTCCTTTTCATCGTTCCCATGTTCGACCAGCTTGCGCTCGTCCTCGCTCCACCCACCGAAGAATGACTCGATGAGAGATTCCTGGTTGGCCACCTTGAGCAGGTGCAGATAGCGATACCACTTGGCTACTGTCCTGGTACTCACAATGCGCCTGAGCTTGTTGTCTGCGATCCTTTTGCGCCACAGCCACAACAGGTCAAGCAACTCAGTATCGGGGCATAGAACCTGCTCCAGCTTCTTGTCATAGTCGATCTCAATCGTGTTGAGTGCGAACCTGTCAAGGAAAGCAAAATCCAGTTGCGCCCGGCCTACATACATCCGGTCTGCGCCCATTCCCCAGGTGTTGCCGACGATGCACATGACGAAATCTTTGTGCTTCTCGACAGCCTTTTCATAGGGGTTGTTTGGCAGTGCCATTTCCTCCCCGGCGATGGCCGAGTTGACACATAGCAGGGTGTTGGGATCTGACCCATCAATTTCCTCCAGGGTGCAAAAGCCCCCGTCCGAGTAAGCACCCGACAGAGCAGCATGGTGGAACTCGAACGAACCTTGCTCCCCAGTGGGCAACAGCTTGCCCATGAGATGTCCTTCGCTGATTCCAGCCGAACAAGGAACCTCCGAGTAGGGGAGCTGTTCACCACTCCCGTCCTGGCGAAGAGTTGCCTGGGCAACCTGTCGAGCCATGTAGGACTTGCCCGATCCGGTGGGGCCGATGAGGAAGATAGGCTCACGGTTGACAGCCAGCTTGACAGCCTTGTCAAACTCCTTGTGCTTGGCTCCCTTGACGACAGCAGTGTGGTCGCCCTGGTGGACGTGCATCTCCGCTGGCCCTATGTCCATGACAGCAGCAAAAGCGGCCTTCCGGCCCTCCAGTGCAGCTATCTCGGAGATAACCCCGTCGAGCGACCTGGGCGACTCCTTGATAGCAGGAGCAATCACGTCATCAACGGCTTGAGCGTCTTGGACATCACCAGGAACCTCGACATCATGTTGACAGTCAGCATGTATCCAGGTCGCTCTCGATCTTCCATCGAGCATCACCCTGATAACCCTATCGCCACGCTCAATCTGGATCTTGTTCTCATTCGGATCTCGATTGAGACTCTTGCAGACTGGACACGGCCCTGCGTTTTTTGCGTCCGTTGTGGTGGACCCAATTTCTACAATATTACGCCCGTAGATTTTGGTGATTTTATCAGACATCATTCCCGTCCTTTCCTTCGTTAATTTTCTTGCGGAAACTCTCGCAGAGTCGAGCAACCTTTTCTTTGTAGTCATCAGCCACTGGGTTGAATTCCTCATCGTTATGGAACTCCTGACAAAATGCCTCAGCCTTGGCTAACTTTTCAGCTTCGTCCAGGTCGCTTTCGTACATCAGACACAATCGCTCGACCACCAGGGGAAGAAACTGACCCATTCCCCAGGCCACAGGATTTTCGACATGCTTCTCCAGTTGTTCACAGTATTTCTCACACTCGATACGCACATCAACAATGCTGTAGTCGTGCTTATCAAACATAGCCATAGCCGTTTGAGCGCACTGCACTCGGAGATCGGAGCTGGCCAGCATCCTCGTCCGGTCAATGCTCTCCCAGGTTCCGACTGGCGACTCTGTACCGGGATATGTCTGTTGCCAGATTTCCCGAACAGCGACCACCCAGAAAATCTTACCCAGGGAACACATCTTGATATCGCTCATCATCTCAGCCGTTTTCTCAAAACTCGGCTCATTGATGACGTCCATGATTTCCGGACAATTAGCCAGGTAGCCATAGACACGATCCCTTGCCGCCATTTCGGCAGCACTTAAACGAAACTTGTCATCGAGAGTCATAGATTTACCTCCTTCCCGATGATTGTGGAATGAATAGAAACTGACCGAAAATAGCACGATCTCGAAACCTGTCAACCAACCTGGAACAAAAAAAATCCCCGCCCCCAGAGTAGGGGCAGGGACCAGCTCGAAATTTTAGTTCCGAGTTTTAGCTACGGGCGTTGGAGTCCTCGCCATACGGAACACCTTCAAAAACGGGGTTGAGATGTTGATCGAGTTCACTGACCTCCCGCATTAGGTTGTGGATCTCGATCTTGTCCTGGCGCACCTCCAGTTCCAGACAGCCAACACGCTGAAGGAACCCAAAAGCCAGATCAACCATCCGCTTCTGCTCGTCAATGTTCGAGTTGGTATCAATGATGGTGGCGATCATGTCCTGGGCGATGGCCAGATCAGCCTCCCGCAGATGATAAACAACCCCCTCCTGGTGATAACCAAGTGGCAAGTTGATCTCGTAACTGGTCGAGTCCTCCTTGCTCTCAACACACACAGCCTTATTCAGTTCCTTTTTCGGTTCCGACATTCGGACCTCCTTTCGATCCTGCATATTCCTCGGACAGTTTGATAATGGTGTCGCCCAAGTTGCCTTGCCATGCAGGATGCAAGCCAGCTTCGGGGTGGACCCATTGAATTTTAAGTATGCCCAGGTCAAGAAACTTGAGCGTCAAGTCGATCCGGCCAATGAGATGGTTCAGCTCGAACGGACACACCTCGCGGTTTTTCCAACTGGCCTGTATCGCTGACCATGTTGTCCCGTTGTGAACGTTGACGATCCCCATAACATAATCGGCTGTCCTGGCGTGGAGATTGTCAACCCGTTCGCCGTGATGAACACTGGCCTCCGGCGTGATCCGAACAAAACCAACACCGTTTGAGCTGTGTGGGTAGTTCGCACCTTTGTACAGCAGGGTCATCACCTTCCCGGCCTTGACTCCACCAGGAGGATGATATTTACCCTCGGCTATGCTCCCGTCCCTAATGTCGAGTTCGATGTAATCACTCATACCTTGTCTCCATAATGCTCGGCGTGTGCCTCCCAACGTTCAGATGAATATTCAGCATGTGCCAGCTTGTCGATGGCTACAAAATCTGCTCCGTACATATCGGCCCAATGTCGTGCCAGCTTCATGAGCAAATGGATAGCCTCGGTCGGGCTTTTCTTATGAAACCCTTGGGGATCATATCCAGCCAGCACGTCAATGATATTGTCGAACCTGGTGACGTGTTCGATCATGGCAGGGAATATCTCCTTGCCGTTGACAACTGGGTGAATGGCCGTTCCGTCAGCCATGTATTTGACTCGCAAATCGGGAGAGGTTTCCCGCTTCTTTTTCCTGGGCAAAAGTGCCTCCTTCCGTGGGGTGAAAATAGGGTGGGTGAAAACGGGTTGTAGCTGCCGAGCCGTGTCACGGTGTTGGAGCTGCCCCCGACGAGTTGCCTAAGATAATTAAAAAGGCCGGACAGGTCAAGATAACCTGTCCGGCCAGGGGCCAGTTTGCTAACTGGATAGTTAGCTTACCTTAGAATGGTGCTTTCAAATCGTCCTCCTTCCCGGCGTCATCGCCGTCCTCCTTGTTGGCTTCGGGCGCAGAGTGCGAGAGATCCGCAGTGGTGCGGAATGATTCCTCGGCCATGCCTCCCAAGTGGAGAGCATCAACACCGTCATGCGACAGTGGACCCGTCCCCTGGAGAGCTTGCCGAGCCATTTCTGCGCCCATTGCAGCAGCACATTCTCCAGCGTAGTGGAGCTGCGCCGCCTTCATGCCCACGGACACCCAGAATTCAGCAGGAGCATCCGCCAGGGAATAATCGTTCTCCTTGGCTATATGCTCGGCTATGTTCTCGAACGTCCACGACGAGATCCCAGGTTCGGTGGGATCTTCAGCAACTTCCGGTGCTGTTTCCGGTTTGGCCTTTGTATCGACCTTCGGTAGTTTTGCCATTGGATAAACTCCTTCCTTCGGCAACCAATGAAATAAAACGAACAGCCCAGAACTTAACCCCTTGACGCACTAGGCTCAAATCATTATCCTCGTTTTTTCTCGCCCCCTATGTATGGGGGGGGAAGTCGTTTCTTTTTTTTAAGGAGGTCTGCCATGGCAGGCAAAAATCAAGGCGATGCGATGAGTATCGACATTGTTAAGGGCAAGCTGACAATCGAGGCCGATATTGTCCAGGGGCGCAGATCGAAGTCGGGCAAGTCCGAGTTGCTGCTGACCACCAGTGGCAACCAGGAACTTGAAACGCTGGTCTTGAACGGCAAGCCCGTCACGGTGTCCATCAACGTCTATCAGAAAGTTGGTGGATAATGGCCGGGAGAGCAAAGCAGATCAACAGCACTGGTACGAAGCTGTCAATCGTATGTGGCCCCGTGGTAATCGACCTGCGTATCAGCGGAGAGATTACCATTGTTCATCGTGAGGGCGAGGATGCCCCGGCGATCTCCGTCAGTAGGCCCAGGAATCTCGCAAAGAAACGTTCCAAGTCCAAGAAGGCTGTCACGGTTGACGCTTTCCAGGTGGATCAGGGCGTGGTTGAGATCCTTGACGAATAGTCCGAACTGAGTTGGTAGGTGGTTGACCTGAGACTTCCCATTCCGTAAGGTTTGGGGAGTCTTTTTTATTCACTGCTTTTTGAAAGGAGCAACGTCATGGAACTATCCGAAGAAGATAAGGCGAAAGCCGAAGCTGTCCTTGAGAATCAGGAACTGAGGGACAAGTACGATGCGGATCTCAAGCGGTTTGAAACCTGTATAGCCCAGGACAAGCTGAGGACAACAGGCGACACGGTTAAGATGCTGGCAGAATATGAATGTCCAGCGCATACGGCCTTGGGCCTGTCGGTTGCAATCGCAGCCTTCGATATATTCCAGGGGGCTGGATGTGCCGCTGATTTTTGTTTCCAGGACGTTACTGACAGCCCGTCATTCTGCTCGATATTCGGGGGCTTCAATCGGCTCCGGTTCTCGTCGCAGCCCCGTGATGGTGGCGGTTGTTGGGATTACTCGGAATCCCATTGTACTGATGACTTTATCGCCCATTGTCGAACCCTGGGCATACCCGCAAGCTGAAAGGAACTGAATCATGCGAAACCCAAGAGGACTATTAAAGCCCGTACCGGAAAACGGGATGCAGGAGGTGGTTAACGCCTTCACCGACCAGGAGGATGCTGACGCTGACGGATACGGCGATGCTTATCGGGCTTGCCGTGAGTACCTGGAGGACCACGGCCAGCTAGAGCTCCCCGACAGCGAGTGTAAGACTTGCGGGATGGTGCTGGACCACGGCCTTTACATCTGTTCAGACTGTCATGTTGATGTGGGAGGGGCTTGACAACCGTTTCCCAGGTCGGTAATGTGCTGATCTTAATTCGGCTGGTGTGCGCCACCCAACCCAAGCGTCCAGATCGTAACCGTCACAACAATCCTTTCAACGGTTACGAAAGCCCACCAGCCACACAGCCCGAAACCCTCTCCAGGTGCAACGCTTGGAGGGGGTTTCTTTTTGTGGCCTTGCTCGGCTCAGCTCCTCTTTTTCCCCGTTGACCTCCAGCCCCGCCAGGGCGTATTATTCCCGCTGGATTGTTTCACGTTTTCTTAACCAGGAGGAAGTCATGCTTGCCAATTGTGCAGTATGCGGAGAGTCGTTGTTTTTCCATACCATGTGCCAGGAGCCTATCGCAAAGGGTCCATTTTGTTGCAGTGTGGAATGCAGGGACAAGTACGAGCCGAAAGCGTCCACGGATATGAATGATCAGGTATTTGTTGAAGAAGGGAAAGAATGAGCATGGATCAGAATCTATACGACGATTGCGAGAGTGAACACGCCATCGCCATGAGCGGCGACAAGTTGCCCGATGGACTGCTGGCTGATGTTGCGAGTGATCGAGTGGCGATCAGTGGCGAGAAGGTGATGACCCTTGGAGAATTGGAGAGCCTCATCAAGCGGATACGAGAGAGAAGCGGGCATTATGAAAAGTCGGTTTGCGATCTACAAATCCAGCGGATGAACCTCAAGCGGGAAATCAAAGACCTGGGACAGATGGCATCTGCGATGGCGATCCATTGCAACGCCGTGATGAAGAAGATCACCGATGAATATGAGGTGGAAGCATGAGCGATGCAGAAGGTTGGAGGGTTGAATTGTGGTCGCCCGATGATGTCCTGGTGATTGTCTCAAACTATCACGAAGGAGCCACCATCCCCGACGACCTGGGGGAAGATTTGAGAGAAGCCGTTGACGAGTACAAGAAAGGGAAAGCATGAGAATCAAAAACATGATCACGATACGCCAGGGACTCACTGAGGGGCAGGCTGAGTTCTGGCTGATGAGGCGAGGCGATGCGAGGGTGTGCGGTAGGCCGATGAATCTGGAGGATTTCACGGATCCATGGGACAACCCCCGGCCAGACTATGCCCAATATCACTGGGGTGTCAATCTGCTGGAGTCCTGCCCGTTTGATGTCCAGGGGGTTTGGTATCACCTCCAGGCACTCTGGGCGATGCAACGGTTTGCCCGGTTTGCTCATGGGTCGCTGAACCTCAACAACATCACCAAGCGGGACATCCTCGACCGTCACATCTTCACCGAATCGGTGAGGGTGCAACTCCCCCCCAGGAGAACCATCCTCGATGGTCGTTCGTACTGGCTCGAACCGGACGGCTCCATCGGTTTTGAGTCGGAACCAGTCATCATCGACGGGAGAACAGCAGCAGCCTTACGCAAGGCCAGCGACGACCTGGAGGACATTCTACACGATGTAGACTGACAGGACGTTACAAGCGATTCTCGCAAGCCTCAACACCCCTCCAGCCTTGACAGGCCGGGGGGGTTTTCTTATGATTCTGGCTGGATTGTTTCTATTCTTTTACAGGAGGTTCACCATGAGTGAATTTTTCAAACTGCTGGAGGCTGTGTTCAAACTTGAACGAGTTCTGCACTGTGATCGGGATCAGGCCAAGCGTTTCGTCACGGCCTGTTATGCCGGGACTGCCTACGATGGCAAGTGTCCCGGCCCCAAGCTGGATCTATTCATGAAGGGCGGTATCTTTGACCTGTTCGCCTGTGCTGATGACGGTGGCCGAAGGATTGCGAGGGCGGTTCACGAAGCTCTGGAGGCTGACGGTTTCTTCGATCATGCAGGAGGAGCCATCAGATGCTTCAAGGATGTAGAGTTCGACAACCCCATCGACTACGACAAGGGAGGTGAATAATGGGACACGTCAAAGCCCCGATGTATCTCGTCTGCTCCTGCAAACGTGAGAAGGCACTTTTTCCCGATGGGACAAGACCAATTGTTGAAGGTAGCGACCACTGGGAAACGTTCGATCTGTTCAGTGAGGCTCAGGCCGAGGTGGATAGGCTGCTGTCTCTCGATGATACCTACACCGCACAGTTGACCGTGGTCCTTGATGGTGATGGGAGCTACGATCAACCGCCACGGCCTATCAAGTTCACGGACCGTTTCTGGCAGATCCTCAAGCACCAGATGACCCCGGCCAGCTAGCGCCTGGTCATTTCTTTCTCGCCCTCTGGCCTACTGGCCGGGGGGCTTTTTTTATGCTCTCAGGGTGGTTGACATTCAGGCCCACAGGCCCAGAATATGTACATGTAAGTTTTATTCTGTTGTGTCGCTTTCAATGAAAGGATGAGCGATGAAAGTATTTGAACTGCGGATAACGTGTGTGACCTGTCCCGAGTGTGGGGAGGATCTACGGTATGAGGGCTGCGAGGATGGAGGCCATGAGATAACTGCTATTGAAGAGATGGAGCAGTACACCCTTGAGTTTGAAGGTGGCCACGCCTTAGCTGAAAGCCTCCTGAATCATGCACGCTCTGAGCTTGAGAGTAACGGGCTGATTGGAGGGCTTGTCTAATGTGGGTACGAATATCACTCCACGCTGCCGAAGGCCCACGCACTGATGATATGCCACAGCCAAGCGGTGAGGCAGCCCATGAGTATGAGCTTGATCGTTTCATTGAATTTGAAGTTGTAACGAGTGTAGGCAATCGGATACACGCCGAGGGCGAGTTCTGGGAGTCTCAGCGCATCAATATCCTGCAAGCCATAGCGGAGCAGGTATACGATAACAAGGTGGTGAACATGGCTTTACCTCTCCAGACTGAACTATTCAAGTGGAACCCCCACGGGCAGGAGCTAACGCTTGACTATATCCATCGGTGTAGTGAGTGCGACGAAGGCATGAGCGAGGCAGGCATTAAGGGGCTGTGTCACTCCTGTCATGAGCTTCCCCCGCTGTAATACTCTCTCTTTTCCTTTGGCCTCTTGGCGTTTCCCCGCTGAGAGGCCTTTTTTCGTTTCTAACGGTAGAGATGCCCATGCTCACACCTGTTGAGCTTCCCCCTCACTGTTTCCCCCGCCTTTGAGTGTCCCC
>Ga0310342_100000347_pt1 | contig 25027 bp, 42 predicted proteins | sample S15DNA20500_MG_FD_206155 | JGI IMG/M metagenome (GOLD analysis project Ga0310342, IMG submission 206155) | Marine microbial communities from station ALOHA, North Pacific Subtropical Gyre - S1503-DNA-20-500_MG | ecosystem: Environmental > Aquatic > Marine > Oceanic | place: Pacific Ocean: North...
ATCCAGACCCACGGTTTCTCTGTCCCCCTGAGGTCGACCAGTTCGATGAGCCCCAGCTCAACCTCGGACATGATGGTATCATACCCACCTCGGTCAGCTGTGTAGAGGCGAGTCCGAAGTCCCCCAGCCAGGGTGCCATCCTCCTTGACGGTGCCCCCTGTGTGTTTGAAGAGTGCCTCCGCAAAGATCCCAATCTGTGGGGTCTTCCCACTCCCCGACCGTCCATAGATACAGAATGAGGGGAACCCCCCTCGTCGCTCCTCGGCTCTGTCATTCACTCTGAGATTTCTCATGTGTGTCTCCTTCTGTTTCCTTCCGTGTCTCCTGTTCCTTCCGTATCTCCTGCTTGAGGTCAGCAATCACCTCTGGCATACGATCCTCAACGAGGAGTTTCATCTGCTCTTTTACTTCCTGTTCTGTGTTCAGTGATGCCAAGAGCACACCGACAAGATACATGCCTGTTGCCATGATGATCTGTCCGACCTCCTCCGGTGATCGGTTGTGTACCCTGAGTGCGGCGATGACCTCGGCAGCACGGGCCTTGCCCACTTGTCCAATGGTGATTTCTACTTCTTCTTCTCTCTGACGCCGTGCTTCTTCACTCATACGGCTCATACATCCTCCTCTGGGGGGATAGTGGTAAGTGATGCGTATGTCTCTATCCAGACACGGGCACCACAACTGAGGGGTTTCTCTTCACTATAACGCACGAGGCTTGGCCCATTGATCTTCACATGGTGGGCATAGCGCTTCTTCCGTCCTACCTCTTCGATTCCAATGGGGGGCTCCTCTTCCCCCATCTTATGGTTCCTGGCCAGGGTTTGTCGGTTGACATGGATACGCTTTCGGCGGGCCTTTCCAGAGGCTTCCTTGTTCGAGTTCTTGAGGTCGTGGATCAGTTGGGCGAGATCTTCAATATAAAGATGGGGTTTCATGGTTTAGTGCCCTCCTCTTGGCAGCGCTCCTCATAGGTGGGGCGACGACGGTAGATCCCACTCCCGATGGGATCCTGCCCAGTGGTGGGTGTGTGGCAGATATCATAGTAGTCACAGCGGAAGCCAATCACAGGGGAGCATTGATCGAAGTGCTGGGGGAAGACACTATCCATGATGTATTGGGCCTTGGTTGTGCCTGGTTCAGAGGGTCCTTCCCTTGTGGTGCGGGTTCCCATGGAGGGACGGATTCCCAGGTCTGCTAGCTCCTGCTTGGCAGTCATGATAGCCGTCTCCTTGATGACCCGCTGCTGCCACCAGGTTTCTGCCAGGTCTCGGTCGATGATGATGGGAGGGGTACGAGGCACCAGATTCATGGCGATCTCTTGTGGCATCTGTCGTGTCCACTCCTCCATGTTGAGGCCTGACTCCCACTGAGGGACACGCTTCCACTTGGCTCCTGCTGTGTATTTGTAGCGGAGTTCCCCATTGACGTGTTGATAGGCCCAGCACAGCGGGCTCTGTTGATAGCCATTCTGCCATCGTCCCTTGACCAGGGCCTGGATGTAGCAGTATTCCACCTCCTCACCTAGAGCCTGCTCTACTGCCAGGGCTGTGGTGTGGATTTGGGCGGCTCGGTTCCAGGAATCCATCCAGGCTCCGTTCACCCAGGCTGCTGTCTTCCAGTCCGGGTAGACATACGAGCCATCATCCTTGGACTGCAGCACGACATCGGCCACCGTGGGGAGTACCATGGTTGTGTCTTCCGCTCGTGACGATAGCGGCAATCGGACGCTTCGTGAATAGGCAGCCCGCCTCTCAATCCCAATGATGTTGTAGTTCGCCTGGAGGAGCGGATAGATGTGCAACCCCCAGGCCCAGATGAGTCCCTCAGCGAGGCACCGTGCTTCCTGCCTGAACTGCTCATGTGATTCCTCACTAATCTTTCGAGGCACCTCCCCATTCAAGACTACCTGTTCGATACGGTCGCCAGCGTTAGATGCGGCAAGGGTGAGGTAGAGCGCATCATGCTGTTCACGGAGGCGGTCGCCTGTTAACCAACTCTTACCGGCTCGGTTTAGCAGGATATCCTCGATGGACTGGTGGATGATGCGGCCCAAGGATAGCTCAAAGGTTGAGCCTTGCTTGATGACGCCTCGTCCATCCAGGAGCGTGCGGTTGAAGCGTGCCCGTGGGCACCTGTCATAGAGTTCTGCATCTCCCCGACTGAAGTACCATTCAGTGCGCGGCAACGGTGATGTGTTTACGTCTGTCATATTCCCCCTTCTTTCCATCACAGATTCGGCATTTCTTGCAGGTGGTGCGATGACCGGCCTCTGGTGTTGCAGGGCAGGTAATCTCCTTGATGTGGTTGTTTGGATGGGTATCCTCCTCCTGAATGATACGGAATGTGCGCCATCCCTGCTGGGCAGCACGGTGTTGCTCTGCTGCGCTATCGACTGAGGCCATGGCATAGTGGCGAAGCCCACTGAATCGTCGCCACTGGTGGGTGTACATGGTGTAGCCCCTATAGCAGCGGGCAGTGAAGGCTTTCCATACGCTGAGTGGGACAGCGGCAGGGTCACCATAGGACCCAATACGAACAGGGTCATCGACTAGGTAGGGCCAGATGTTGGAGTAGTTCCCGGCATGGTAGGCCTTCCATATCTGGTTCGGTCCATGAATGAGGGTGACGTAGCAGTTCTTTTTCTTAGGGTTCCCTCGTGCAAGATAGAGACGTAAGCTACACTGTGCACAGACAGCGTCGTCAGTGCCCTCAAGGGATGCCGTGGTGGGGGCACGGTCCTTGCGGAGCATCCATACCTGTGGCATGTTCCCCGTCTTTCTGTTCTCGCTCTTCATGGTGAGGATAGCCACGATGGAGTCCCCATCCCCCAGACGTGAGGGCCCATCGTAGAGGACGTAGCCAGGAGGGGCGCTCATTCCTCCCCCTGTGGCGCTACGAAGTCGTTATACTCCCCTGGCGGCCTCCCTGTGAAGGTCAGGGTGATACCAAGCTCCTGCTCAAAGACTTTGGTGAGAAGGAACTCCCGCTCATCGTCAGTGATTTCCTTGTCGTCATTAATCCTGACGATGGCCCCAGCGGGGTTAGTATGGGCATATTCCAACGCTTCATAGGGAGTGAGGGCATGGATACGGAGCATCTGTCCTGTCTTAGGATTCACCCTATCTCCCCCCGTGAGGAGGGGCTTCATTTGTGGGTGTTGGTCTGGATAGCGTCCCTGGAAAGCAGGGCCACCAGCCTTGAACAGCTCGGTTCCCATCCAACCGGCGCCTCTACGGAGTTCCTGACCGCCGGGGGACTGGAGTACGCCATCATCAAATAGTTCCTCGAACTCCAGTTCACTGGGCTCACCAACATTCTTGATGAATTCTTCGGGGAACCCTAGTGCACACATGTGGAACCCCATGGGACACATGTCTCCTTTCTCATTGAGGAGACAGGTGTGATAGGGCTCTACACCAACCGGTATGTTTCCTCCTCTGAGCCACTTGCTTCTATCGATGGTAAGGTTGTTGTAGCGAGGACCAGCATCAGTGGTGAGTTCATCCCATGGGTCTTTATTCTTCATTTCTGAGCCACACTTTCTTTGTGATTGCGTCCATGTGCTTCTCTTGTTCGTCTTGTCTCTTCTTGACTTCTTCTATTTCTTGTTTGAGTTTCCCTATCTCTTCCTTGAGATGCTTGGCATCACCAAAGACAACGGAGAGTCTGATCATCAGAGCACCTCAACTTTCGTTTCGGCTTCAATCTCGATGACTTTACTCCAGTCGATCTCGGTGAGGCAGTCATTAACTGACTGTCGAACAGACGCATCAAGGTAACTGGAGTCTTCATCAATGAAGTCTTGAAGGCTTCGGTTATCAAGTTGCCAGATAGTTTTGATATCGTCCAGCCATCCGTCCTCCTCATCGAGCACCCATCTGGCGAACCTGAGCAGCAGACGTAGCTTGCGTAGCATGTGTTCCCTCCCTTTAATGTAGTCGTGTATAGCCACCGGGTACTTGTTTGATTGCGCCGACAGACTTGAGTCGTTTGAGCATGTTGTTTGCTGAGCTATCGCTCTTCCCTAATGTTTCCGATGCTGTCTTGAACGTGAAGGTCTCACCAGGAGCAGGGAGTTGGTGAAAGGCTGCACGATAGTCTGGTACAAGCAGGTCCAGAGAACTGGCCCGCATGTAGCCTTGTGGTTCTCCCGCATCGTTGTAGGCTCGGGTCAGGTAGAGTGGAGAAATCGGCCCCAGCATACGAACGAAACCTCCCATGGTAAGGTCAGAAGCATCACGGTTTGGCGTAGCCTCTACCCCAAGCCGTGTGTCCACATGGTTGACGATGGCATGTTGTCCTGCGACTTCATGGAACCATGTGTGTGGGTTATCTTCGATAGGTGGAGGCCGCTCATCGATGCTCGGCTTCCGTGTGTGGTGCACGATGGTCCATGTCGAGGCTCCATCGTTGATACGACGCATCCGTTTCAGGATGCCTAGTGCGACATCTCGTTTCAGGTCTGCCTCTGGGAAGAAGACACGGAGTGGGTCTACGAAGATGACTTCAGGCTGGAACCCATTCCATTCTGTCTTCTGAAACAGGGCATTGGCATAATCAATCCCTCGTAAGGATGTGTCCCAGTTCGGTGACCACACATGGAAGTTTTGCGGCACTGACTTGAGACGGAGATACCGAGACAGGGTGGACACCACCCCATGGAACGCTGGTCGAGAGGATTCTGCATCGCAGTACAGCACCCGTCGAGGACGGGATATCTTCATGCCCAGAAATGGGATACCTGCTGCAATGCACAGTGCCAGGGTCAGGCAGAGTGGGGTCTTCCCAATGCCTGAGTCCCCAGCAAGGATGTTGATTGACCGCTCTGTAAGCAAGCCGTCTATGACATAGTTAACTTCCTCTCCTAATGAGGCTTCTAGCGTCTCAAAGGTGTAAATGCCACGTTTCTGGAGTTCATTCGGGGATGACAAGGGAGTCATTATACTCCTCGATATCCTCCTCTCCTCCTAGTGCACGATGAGCGTGCCCTCTTCTTCATCTGTCATGAGCTTGGCTATGGCAAGACGAGCAGGAAGGACACGACGCTTGAAGCAGAGACTACAACAGGCCCCAGTTGTGAGTGGGTCAGCAGTGAGCACTCTACCAACAATCTCCTGGTCACAGAGATTACACATCATCCTTCGCCGTCCTTTCGCTACAAGGCACCCCACCCCCCTGAGTGGGGAGCAGGAGAGCCTCGTAAGTGATTGAAAACAAAGAACGAAACCCACTCTAACGGGGTGCTGTAGTGACTAGAGTGCCCTAGAGTAATACTCTAGTCACTCTAGACTACTCTACCCCCCACTAGAGTGGGTTAAGTCCAGTAGATAGAGAGAGATAGGAGAGGAGAGAGTAGTATACTCTCCCCCCCTTGGGAATCACTCTAGCTTGCCGTTAACAACCCGGTATGGTCCCCCGTTGCTAGATGGAACTGTCGGCCAACGTCGATGGTGCTGGAGAACTGAGCCGCTGGCTTCAGCACCTTGATGGCACGAGTGCAGGCATTGTGCAGCCCGTACATCGAGCGAGGTTGACAGTCAGGCTGATCATCCTGTGTATCGAAGTAGTATCGACACACATCATCGAACAGGTGGAGTGGCATCGCTCCCTTCTGGAACAGGTTGAAGATGCGGAGCTTGGCTGTCTGGTCACTAAGCCAGTTGTTCTTCATCATCTCGATGTCGAGGAAGAGTTGCTTGCTCTGGTCAAGGAACTTGTTGAGTGCTCTGCTCACAATCTCTGGCAGGTTCAGTAGTGTGGTGTGCTTCCTGCTCAGCACATGCTCTGTTCCAGACAGCATGAGATTGTCACAGACGAAGACCCGAGCACCAGCTACGCCACGGATTGCAAAGGACTGGTTCGTAGATGACCTGAACCCGAAGCAGGGACCCGTGCCCTCTCCTGCTTCTGGGCCATGCAGCTGCATGGTGCCAAAGACCCGTGCTCCCTTCTGTGAAATCCCCAACTCCCTCCGTACGACCCTTATCCCTCGGTCAGACACCTGATTCTCTATCTCATCGATGAGACGCCAGTGTGGGACAGGCAGGTGCCTCGTGCCCATGGGCTCTGGTGTTGGTAGGTGCCTTAGCTGATCAAGTGTGACTCTGTGTGACCCTGGTGTGTGCATGAATAACATACTCATGGTGTGCTTCCTCCTCTATGATGCTCTGATTAGTGAGATGTATACGTAGATAAGGCCAATGAGAATGACGACAGAAGAGAACTCACCAAAGGTCATATGATGGGATCATCTGCTGTCTGTGGCGCACTGCTGCTCAGTGCCCTGTCTTCCTCCCTATTAAATGTGGATGATGGTGCTGTTCTGATACCGTCCTTGTCGTACTTCCACTCAGCCTCACGGCCCCACACCCCCTTCTGCTTGTTCTTGGTCCGCTTGAAGCGCACACTTGTTGCAGCCCACAGTGCACGATTGCCAGATGGTAGTTCCATGCTGCGTATGCCCAGCCCTCTCTTCCTGAGCATCCTGCCAAGCTGTGCGTAGGGCCTGGACTTGGGATGGAACTCCCCCCCTGTCTCCACAGCCTGCCCTGATTTCTCTGTCCTGACGACTGCTCGCACGAGCAGGTTGAAGGGAGTAAGTTCTCCCCTTGGTCGGTCGATGACCTTGTACTTTCGTGAGATGACATCGAAATCCACTCGCTTGCTTCCCATGCTTATTCCTCCTTCTGTGTGTGTGTATTGGTGGTGCCCTGGTCAACGGAGGGAGCACATGAGCGCGGCGCTCGTGTGGCCCGAAGGTCAACTACCCAGCCACGGGAGGGGAGGCTGAGGAGCAGCCTGGCCCTGGAGGGAAGACAGGGCTGCTCATGTGCTCGCCCCGTCAACCAGAGCACCGTGGCTATTATGCCATATCCCAGTGACGCCACTTAAGCGCCCTACCCAGATTCCACCTCCTGAGCCACTCACCATAGGTTGGTGGCGTTACCAGTGTCCCTGACTCGCACTGTTCACAGCCTTTACAGGCCTTCTCTTTCCCTTTCATGTGGGCTCGTTCCCAACCAAACGTCCATTCTCGTGCGCTTCCTGCCTCATAGGGGTTGGCCCAGCGTTTGAGCCCCTTTTGATATGCCACTCCTCCCTGCTTGGCATGCTGAGCAATGTTTGAACCATTCTTTCTTCCCTCCTTGTCTCCGTCCCTGGTTCTTGAGACGATGTAGTCACGCCTCTTGTACCCGCCCCCGGTTAGTGTGGGCGTTGGTTTCCAGACCATGCTTACCTCCCGATTGTGTGTGGTACTCGGTTTGATCTTCCGCTGATCTCCCTGTCCTTGGAGCGGATGTTCCGTGCCTTGTCGAGTGTCTCCTCGATAGCTTGGCAGTCCCTGCAGGGTATCTCCCCATGCTTGGCCTCTTGCTGCTTTTGGAGCCTCCGTATCTCCCAGAACTTCTGCTCATCCTCGATGTTGGAGTTCGTCAGATGTACTCGTTGGTAGTGGCCTAGTAGGGCCAGCCATGTGGCGCTCATAAACTCCTCCATTGAGGCACGTCACCTACAAACGGCCTGACCACCCGTTGCCCCTCGCTGCCTGGCTCCTGCTTCTCCGAAAGTCTTACGTCGGACTCAGTATCCTTCGCCCAGTTCACGGTAAGTATCCTGACGACCTCTGTCTTGGTGCGTCTGTTGTGGAGTGGTGTCACACGGTTTCTCTCTTCCATGGCTGTCTCTATCAGCTTCATCTCATCTGGTGTGAAGGTGACGGAGACACTGGTATTCTTCTTTGGCATGTTGGTATCCTCCCTCAAAAAAAGGGGACACACCACAGGGTGTGCCCCCGGTTTAACGCTTAGAAGATGCCTTCACTCATCTTCACTACTTTGACGCATGTTGGGTCAAAGCCAGCATCCTTGACCTTCCTCTCGATGTGGTCGACGAGTTCCAGGAGCCTGTCTTTGTAGGTGTCCCCTGAGACGGTGGCCTCCTCAATGTATACCTTGTTATAGGAGAAGCCCTTCACCTGAGCCTTCGCTGATGAGGTATGTGTGGCAGCCGTTGCAACATGGACCACGATGCTCTGGAACGTCTGCGTGAAGGCAGCTGAGTGGAACCGCTGCTTGAATACGGCTTGTTGCTCATCGTACTTTTCAGACTCAACTTGCATTAGGTCCTCCAGTGATGGTCCCTCTTCTAGCTGTTCTTCTCTCATCGTCATGTGTCCCTCCCTTGGATTCGTTTCTGAGATTGGCATTGTTCTCCCTCTTTATCCTGGCTCTCTCCTCAGCAGCCTCCCTTCGTTCTGTCCTTCGTGTTGGTGAGTTGTTTACTCGTCTCCTTCCCATGTGTCCTCCCTTGGCTATAATACATACAGCATCACGGCTAGCATGTAGATGAATGCCCCCACAATCACTGCCATTAGCGTGTCAGCCTCCCGGTAGGTCCACGTCTCCGAGCGGCGGATACGACGCTTATTCATGAGATATGCCCTCCTCCCTGAGGAGAGGTGTCCAGTCTACGAAGGCACATCGACGGGATTGCCGTCCAGTGGCATAGTAGATGCGAGTACCCTCTGATACATACAGGCTCATGGTAGGTGGCTTGAACAGCCACATACCATAGAGCACTGCTGCTCCAACGATGGCTAGGTAAATCATCTTGTCAGCCTCTCCTCCCTCTCTCTTCGCTTCACCATGGTGCAGTTCAGCTTGATGAGCCTCCTCATGTTGGCTATCTCAGCTGGTGTAGGCTGTTGGTACTGTCTTAGGCTCTTCTTCATGCGCTCCCTCCCTGCGAATAGGACCATACCGTTCTTTCCACGCCATCTCAACCCAATACGCTCTGTGTTGGGCTGGGAAAGAGCGAAAAAAAGGGGGAACCCCCTAGGGGCTGGATAGCCCCTAGAGGGTCGTTTTCTCCCTACCCTAGAGCTTGATGATCGACCGACCGGGTCGGCTCTGAGTTTTGGGTGTGAAGCCTCCAGCGGAGGGACGTCCAAGTTGGACAATCTGGCGAGCGATATCGCCCTTGAACGCGTCCCTGGCACTCCGCAGTTTGATGGTGCAAGTCATGTCAGACTCGTCACCAGCCTCTGCAGCGAGTACTCTGAAGGCTTCAATCGGGTCTGCGATGATTGACTCCCAGGTGATTCGACCACCTAGGGTGGCAACATCGTCCATGGACAGGTCACCATAATGCCCCAGAATAGCTTCGGCAAGTCTGGTGATGTAGCCCTTACCCGATTGTTTCAGCTCCCCAGCGACTGTAATCTCTCCGTCGAGCGCCTTGGCGTATTGAAGCCAGTACACTTCAGGGACGGCTGAAGACTTCACAGGGTCCTGACCGAAGCTGATCTCAGTCCCGAGATTCCAGCTGATGGTGGAGGTGCGAAGGGGATTGAAAGTGCAAAGTCCCCATCCGCCTTCCCGCTTGGACTTCGGAGAGAGCTTAGTCGCGCTCTCATGGAGGTCCCGAGCGCTAGTCAGCAACTGCACTGGGGTCAGCTGTTTGGAGCTGGCATACTGCACGATGCCATCTGCCACACTCTGAGCTGGCCTCCCAATGTAATCACCAAAGGTGGGAGCGTTCGGATTACGGACCATCGAAGTCAGGTCGAGATGTGTATTAGGCACATACTCTCCAAGAGATAAGCACTATATGGGGTAAACCCATTTCTCGGCCTATCTGGTAATACTCCGTTTTCTATCGACCGGGGGGCTGTAAGTCGTTGAGCCCAAAGAACTTAGCAGAGGGGGGGTCGGGCCGGTTAATGTCCAAGGGGCAAATGCCCCCCGCCCCTCGCGGGGATGACGTCAGCGATTCCTCAGAAAAAAAATTCCGTCAAAATCTTGACACATTCTCCCCCTCCCTATACCCTCTCCAGGTGCCCTCCCCTCCTCACCACCCCCCAGGCGTGCCACCGATCTCCTTCCACGCCAGGGCTTTAGGCACGATAGAGTTTGTCTGCCCCCACTGTTTCCGGTTCCAGCACGTCCTTACCGTCAACTGGCGCAAGCCCCGCTGGCGCTGCACCAACCGGCACTGCAACCGGCTGATCAGCTTCGGCATTCACGCGGGCCTGCAGCTGATTCGTCAGCCCCCATGGGGCGCGTTGCTGGTCACGGACTCCGGGGAGGAGGTCACGGTGAATTCTCTGGGAGGAGCCCCAGTGGGGAGCGCCCGTGCCATCGGGCAAGTTGTCGGCCCAATGGAGTGGTGGTGCCCGGACTGCGCCACCCGAAATCTGGGCAAGCCCCTACCGGGGGTGGGGCAGGTGACCTGCACCCGCTGTCGTACCCCGATCTTCGTTTCGTTGGTGTTGCGGCAACCTACGCCGGGAGCCCACGCACGGACCCCGGCAGACTGGATCCCTCCGATGGAGTATACCAAATGACGGCAAAGCGTTGCTCGGCGGTATTCCTGCTTCGACGGGTGCTTCGGGCCCTGGAGCGGATAGCGACGGCATTGGAATCACTGGATGAGGCGATACGGGAGGGCCTGGATCAGCCTGATCCCCGCCTGACCATGGACCTGGGAGCGGCGGAAGCATCGGTCACGGTCATGACGGATCGAGAGTCACGAGAGTATGAAGAAGAAGACGAGCGAGACACCCGGCTCCGGTAAGCCCCGGCGGCTCACGGCCCAACGGACAGCGGCGGCAGAGTTCGAGACAGCGGTCGGGGGACGGGACCAGTTGGTCGAAGTGCTGTCCTCACAGGTGCGGGGCACCAAGCAGGACATCTTACTGCGGTTGTTGTCGGACCCTGGGCGGGCCGGGGACTCCCTGGTGCGGATTTGCCAGGATGCCGGGATGAGTACGACGGAAGTGCTGGGGATGTTCCGGGATGCTGCCGTGGCGCGCAGTATGGTGCAGGCGCAGAACACCCTGGCCGAGAAGCTCGATGTCGTCGTTAGGGATGTGGCAGAGAAAGCCGCCAATCATGTGGAGGAGTGTCGGTGTCAGGTGCTGAGTGCTGTGGGGGAACCGGACCCAACCTGCCCAGACTGTGGGGGGCGAGGGCACCTGTTCTTCCGGGGAGACCTGAAACATGCGGAGATGGTGTTCAAGGCCACGGGCCTGACGAAAGAGGGCGGCGGCGTGAACGTAAGTGTGAACCAACAGGTCGGCCTGTCTATGGGGGGAGGGTTCCTGGATAAATTCGTGCAGGCGACAGATGAGGCAGCGTTTGATGTGGTGGACGTTGACCCGATTGATGCCGAAGAAATTGACCCCGAAGCAGATTGAACGTGTCATTGCGTTGCGTCAGGCGGATGAGCCCGTGACGATAGCGAACCTTTCAGCCCGATTCGGTGTGTCGGAGCGGACGATCTACTATTATCTGGCCCTGTGGCGGGAAGCGGGGGGAGATGTATAGCCCACTGGTCTCAGAGAAACGGCTGGCCAAGATTGTCGATGCGATTCGGGTGGCCGATCCGTCGTTCGACCCGGTTCCCACGTCACAGGGGGAGGCGGCGAGTCGGACGGCACATTTGGCAACCCTTCGGGGGGAGGGCGGAGCCCTGCTCCGCCCACTGAAGCCGGAAGAGGAACGGTGGATCCTGAATGAACTGGTGCTCTGCAAGTCGTCCTTCACGTATTGGGCGACTCGATACACGCTGATCAAGACGAAAGAGACGTCGTCAACGACGTTATTCCCTCTGTTCGAGAGTCAGGAGATCATTCTTGAACGGATTGGGAAGATTGAGGAGCAGTGTAACAGCCGAGAACGGTTGGATGGCATCTTGGTTGCCATCCTGAAGGCACGGCAACTGGGCGCTTCGACGCTGAGTGAGGCCATGTTGGCCCATCGGGCGTTCTTGTATGGCAATACGACGGCGCTGATTGCCGCAGATGTCCCGGCGCAGTCCGCCTACCTCTACAATATGTTGGAACGCATCTACGATAACCTACCGTGGTGGATGCAACCGGAGCAAAAGTATCGGGAGAAGGAAGCGCAGCTGTATTTCGACCAGACAGACAGCCTGATTCTGGTGGAATCGGGGAAATCGGTGCGGGGTGGGTCCACCTTGGGGCAGGAACGGGGCCAGATGGCACGAGGAAAGACCATTCCCCTGGCCCATCTGTCCGAAATCTCCACCTGGGAGAATGCAGGGCAGATTGATGACTCGTTAATGCCTGCCATCCCCCGACATCCCCGGACATTGGCGATTTTCGAGTCCACCGCACGGGGACGGGGCAATGAATGGCACGATATGTGGTTAGTTGCCTGCCGGGGCATCGGTCGGGTGGTCCCGATCTTCATTCCCTGGTATGGCGAGTCCCACACATACATTGCCAGGGCTCCAGAGGGCTGGGAACCCAGGGATTTGACCAAAGCGCACGCGGAACGGGCGGTGGATGTGTCATCCCGATGGTGCGGGAAGACGATTCGACTGACACGGGAGCAGTTGTTCTGGTGGGAAACGACACGGGAAGAGGCCAAGGAGAAACGGCGGCTGCACACCTTCCTGGCCGAGTATTGTGCGGACCCAAATGAGGCGTTTCAGAACACAGGACAGTCTGTGTTCCCGTTTGAAGTGCTGCATGATGTCCGTCAGCGACTGAAGAAGCCGGTTGGGCTGGTTGAGATCCAGCCGAAGACCTATCTTGCGGGGCTGGATAAGGAAGGATTACGTGAACATGACTAAACCAATGTCGTTACCAGAGCGAGAGAAGATCCCCTGCCCTGTCTGTGAGGGGGAAGGGGAAGAGGTCATGGAGATGCAGGGGCATGAGGTCGTAATGGGCTGTGAGGCGTGTCGTGGCACTGGGGAGAAGGTGGCCCTGGTAAGTGATGATCTCCCGAAGATCAATGCGTAACGCCTTTCTTGACCGAGTGCCATCGGGGTGGGGGTTCAAGGGACTGCCTGAGCCAAAGGAGTTCGACCTGAACTACTGGAACGGGCGGCTACTGGTCTTTGAAGACCCGGAACCGGAGTCGGAATATGTCCTGGGAGTGGACCCGGCTGGGGGAAAGGGTGCAGATCGGTCGGTGATTCAGGTGCTGCGTGTGGGGGACAAGAGACGGCCTGACGCGCAGGTGGCGGAGTTTGCCAGTGACTTCCATGGCCCGCACGATCTGGCTCCGGTCGTGGCCTTGGTGGGGCGGCTCTACGGGGATGGCGCGGGGGGTGAGGCCATGGTTATCGTGGAGTGCAACGGGGAGTTCGGGGACTCCTGTTTGTTTGACCTGCGGAGCCGGATGGCATATGGGAATCACTTCATCTGGAAGATCTATGATAAGACCAAGAACCTCCAGACCTCTCGCCTGGGTTGGTGGACGACGCCCTCGACACGCCCGAAGCTCATTGCCAGGGGACATCATGCCCTGGTGAATGATGACCTGATGATCCATTCCGAGTTCCTGCTGGATGAGTTAGAAGACTTCCAGGGGGATCTCTATATGTCGAAGGCGCAGGCAATTTCGGGACGGCATGACGACCGCGTGATGGCCATGCTGATGGCGTATTGGGCAGCACATGACAATGAATGGCTAGCAGGGATTGATACATCTGCGGAGCGAAAGCGCTTGCAAGCTGCAGGCAAACTAGAGGAGGCTGAAGAGGCAACAGCCTCCCAAAAGCCCACATGGCAGAACACGGCTGTGTCGTATCAGGAGATGATGGACCAGTGGGATGAGGAGGCGATTAACTAAAGGAGCCACGGTGCGCCGAATCATTCTCACGTCCTTATTGTTGACGACTATTCTGTTCTCTCCTGTTAGAGCAGAGGGGCTACCGGATTCGACCATTGCAGAACGTGCGTATGCGGCAACAGCAATTCTATACAAGCAGACCGCCTCAGGCGGGATGGACATGGCCTGTACGGCAACAGCGTTTGAGAAGGGCTCGAAGGGATACCTCTTCGTAAGTGCGTCTCACTGCGTAGCCGAAGATGATAAGACGCATCAGAAGGCGGTGGTCTCCTCATCACCGTTTTACATTTCGTTCGATCAGGTGAATGACAAGACGTTCCACAGGGCCGAAGTCGTGATGGCAGGCTACCAGGGGCGTGGTGATGACTTCGCGGTTCTCAGTGTGGATACAAAGGAAGAGTGGCCGACAATGCCACTGGGACAGGCAGGGCAGGTGAAGATGGGCGAGGAAGTCCTGAATGTCGCCGCCCCTGTCGGCTTAGGTCGTCAGTTGTTCTTCGGACGAGTCAGTCTAGTGAACATGGACCGCCCGGTGACCAGCCGCGAGATTAACTGGAAGAACGCGATGCTCCTGCAGGTGGATGGGGGACCAGGATCGAGTGGTTCCTCTGTTATCTCACTGGAGCAGGAAGCGATCATCTGTTTCATTGTTGGGAGTGTGAAGGGAAACCCAAGCGTGGTGTCCATCCCGGTCTCTCGCTTCCTGTCGTTCCGGGATGCAGTGCGGCGAAGACAGTATAAGTGGTTCCCGTGAAGGAGGTAGCGTGCGCGTAACGATTGACATCCCTGATGGGCTGTATGCAGACCTGAAGAAGCGCTGTAAGGAGCCAAGGCCCAGTAAGGCTGAGGTAAATGATCGAATCCGTGAGGTGCTGAAGGAATTCAACGCGGTAGGCGCTGATGGACAGCGCTATTTCCTGGTAGCAGGAAAAGAGCGGCAGCAGCTGGAAAGAGTCTTCCAGACGACGATCTCCTCAGCAGAAGAACTCGCCAAACGGGTAGAGATTCTCTCGCAAGTGGGTATTGGGGATGCAGTACGGGCATTGGGCCCTGGTGAATCGATTCAACTGACGGAACAGGCGCAGTTCTGGGGGCAAACCCCGAAGGAATACATCGAGAACACAGTGAATCGGGTCATGGATGAGGTGCTAAACAGGGTATAGACCATGCCATTACGTGATTTTGAGTGCCAAACGTGCCAATCCGTGCCTGAAGAGCGGCTGTATACCGTAAAACAGGGTGAAATCACCCTTCCATCGTGTCAGACGTGTGGGGCGGATTTAGCCATGTTACCCCTCTCATCGGGCCGTATTTACGGGAAAACCGCCGTATTCCCTTACACAACCACGCATGTAAGCGGTGATGGGCGGCCCGTAACGGTCGAAAGCCTGGGCCATCTCCGCCGATTAGAGCATCAGTACGGAGTATGTGTGTCGGGGTTCTCACAGGATCCGGGAAACCCGGACTCCCCCCGTGACCTACCGGTCAATCGTCCCGGTGGGCGAGCCTATCATGGACCACGAGCCCCCTGGATGGAGGGATAGATGGACTTTCCGCTACCAAATGAGAAGTACGAGAAGTCGATGCTGGAATGGATCTCGATGGCCCGCACAGAGGGCGAACGAGTCCTCCAGGCGGAGCCGATGTATGGGGAGATTGAGAAGGCTATCTCCTACATCATGGGGGATCAGATTGAATCTCAGCGTCCCTCGACCCTATCGAACGTCTACAATAACCGCACTAAGCATATCGTGCTGCAGCAGGTAGCGGCCCTCACTGACATCCATCCCTTGTTCGGGTTCAAGACACAGAATGACCAGTTCCAGCCACAGGCAGAGGTGCTGAACAAGCTGGCCACAGCATGGTGGACCAACACCCAGGCAGACCTGCAACTCTCGAATGTGTTGCGGTATGCCACAGGACCGGGCACGGGCTACTGCGAGGTGCACTGGGATGCGTCGGCAGCACAGGGTGCTGGGGAGATTGTGCTGATCCCCAGAGACCCACGGGATGTCATCCCGATCCGACCGACTCTGGATGGGGACGTGCAGGACTGGGAAGGGGTCATCATCCGTACAGCGAAGACGGTCAATGAACTCCAGTCCCGGTTCCCTGCCAAGGCGCACCGGATCACAGCGTCACGGTCGGGGGCTATCCCGGATCGAACGTGGGGGAACTCCAAGGGGGCGCACAAGCTGATGTCCCCAGCAGCAGGGTTCCTGTCGTCCACACCGAAGAATGTCTCGGCGTCTGTGGCGACGTCAAACCTGTATTACGTCTACATCAAGGACCGGCGGCTCCACACCGGGGTGTCTCCTATCACGATTGGCGATCCGAATACGTCGTGGTCCTACACGGTGCAACCGGCTGATGCCAGGAAGCCGAATGGACAGCGATATGACGATGATGAATACAAACTCTATCCGCGTGGGCGGCTGCTCATCGCAACGGATGACTGCATTCTGTTCGATGGGCCGAATCCGTTCTGGCACGGCATGTTCCCGATTGCCCGGTTGCGGCTGGATCCCTGGCCCTGGGGCCTGCTGGGTGTGGGGATTACACGGGACCTGATGCCCCTGCAGGATGCTGTGAACGAGACATCAAATGGCATCTTGGACATGGTCAGGAAAGCGCTCCGTCCTGGATTGAAGGGGGATGCGCGGGCCATGCCAGAGTCGCTGTGGAACCGGTTGGACACCCGAATCCCTGGCACCAAGGTGCGGCATAACCCCGTGATGGGAAGCATTGAGTTCGAGCCTCCACCCAACATCCCGTCCTACGTCTTTGAGTTCCTGAAGATGATGGTGTCGGAGATGGATTACCACGGGGGTGTCGGGAACCTACAGGCCCTGACGCAGCTAAAACAGGCTCCTGGTGCAGACAGCATCGAGCAGATGATGGAAGCCCTGAGCCCCACGCTGCGGATGAAAGGCCGGTTGCTGGAGGTGTTCCTGCGTGATGTTGGGGAGATGGTCAAGGCCAACTTCTTCCAGTTCTACACGATGCAACGACGGGTCTCCATGCTGGGTGAGCAGGGGATTGACATGGAGGACTTCCAGTTCGATCCGGGGTCCCTCGTGCCTGCGTATAGTAAGGAAGCGGATGGGGATGCGTATAACCCGACATACGATATGTATCTCCCACGAGCGAAGCGTGCCAAGATCCACCACAAGCAGTTCACCTTCCAGATCACGCCAAATAGCCTGCTGGCTATCTCGCAGATTTCGCGGAAGATGATGTATCTTCGGTTGCACCGGGAAGGCTTGATGGATCCGTGGACTCTGTACGAAGTGCTGGAAATCCCGAATGGGGGCTCGCCTCCGTCTGGCACGAAGGAGATCCCGAAGCGGTTGCAGGAGGCCATGGCGATGGGGATCGGACAGGAGATCCCAACACCGGGGCCCAAGCCGACAGGGCAGTCTCCACCAAAGATGGAGCAGAAGCCTGATGCAGACGGAATTCCCCGCCCCGTCATCTCGGAGTCAAATTAGGTAAGGAGCGTTGAGCATGCTAGCACGAGAGCCGGTATTGGTTGGACAGATCGTCGCGGTGATTGGGGTAGCAGGACTCTTCTGGGATCCTGTGCGGTCGGCCCTGGAAGCGGTGGGGGGTGAGATAGGGTTAATGACAGCTGTCGGCACCGTGGTCACATTTGTGACCACCATCGTCCGAAGCCGCGTAACCCCAATGGAGTAACTTATGTGGAAACGTCTGCTAAATATGATCCTGACGATTCTGACACTGGCCAAGAGCAAGGGGCTCTTCCACAAGACGCCGGGAGTCTCGCCACGGCGAGTGCCAAGAGACTTTTCACCAGACGAGTAGCTCGTTGGTATTGGTGGGGATTCTGCTTCTGGTCCATTTTCTACCTGTTGTCGTTGTATGGATGTGATAAAGGCTTGACGGCTGCAGTCTTATCAGATGACGATATCGCCAATGGCGACTCCTCCTTCCGCCAAGAACCCTGGTGAGGCCTGGGGAAAACCCTGGGCCTCTACCGACTCGGAGGAGGAATAGAAGGAGGAAAGTATGATCAAGACGCCTTTCTCAGACGCGATCTGCAAGCCAGGTAAAGGGAGCTAGTAGATGCCTGCCATGCCCGGAATGGGTGCCCCCCCTCTACCGCCTATGGGCGGAGGTGAGGGTTCACCTACGTATAGCAACATGCTGCCAGCGGAACAGCAACAACCTGATATGACAGGGGCTGGGACGGGGCAGAACCAGATGGGGAATGCGGCTATGCGTTTGGCCATGGAGCTAGATGCCTCCATGAAACTGCTCGCCCAGATGGTCCCACAGTTGGGCCCTTGGGCGGAGCAAGCAACCTCTCAACTGCGAGCACAGTTGGGGCAAGCCCTCATGGGGGGCGACGTCCCGACAGGCGCTGAACCATCAGAGAACGCAGCGTTCCCTGGTGGGCAGGGCCGACTCTAACGGAAGGGATAGGTGGTTCGCTGGATCCCAGCAGGGAAGGTGAACCCATAATATCCTGGACCCAAAGGAGCATGTATGGCGTTTGACACAGAACAGTTTCTGGCCGATGTCCTGAAGAATGTCCCTGAAGACAAGAAGCAGGTTGTCGAGGAAGCTCTGGGAATGGAAGCCGTCTCCAAGGAATTGGGGGAAGGGTATTCCCGGCAGTCAGATTATTCTCGAAAGATGGACGAGTTGCGAACAGCGCGGGATCAGGCGCAGCAGGAGATTGTCCAACAACAAGGGGTAGTGGACGCGGAGCGAGCCCGATATACCGAGTGGTACGAAGGGGCGAACAAAGACTACACTACTGCGGTGGATCAGCTAAATGCCTACAAGGAGGAGTACGGCGATCTTGAGGCTGGAGAAGGAAAGGAACCGACTGTGGCTTCAGTCCCGTCGAACGCCCTCACTCGTGATGAGCATGAGCGTATCCTCGCTGAACAGTTTGATCGGCATGACCGCCAAGCGATTCAATTCGCTGATATCCTGACCGATCTAAAGCTGGAGCATAACCAACGCTTCAGTGAGAAGCTGGACACAGCAAGACTGTTCGACCATGTGAGTAAGAGTGGGTTGCCCATTCAGGCAGCCTACCAGGACTTGATCTCGGAGCGGGTGCAGAAAGCCCAGGAAGAGAAGGTCCAGGAGCAGATTAAGCAAGCGAGAGAAGAAGGTGTAATGGAGGGGCGGAGTCAATCGCAGCTTCCAGTACGACCTGATTCTTCCGGTCCTCGCCCACTTGATGGGCTGGACAAGGAGTCAACTTCGGAGGATCGTGTAAATGCGGCTGCATCTGCATGGAGGCAGGCACAGCTATCACGATAGCCTCTCTTCCTAGAGGAAGGTAAGCATGGCGTTCCTTGATGAACTGAACACCTACACACGGAAGCACATCGTAGGTGGGGTTGTGGACAATGTGTTCAAGAACGACCCTGTCCTAGCGATGATCAAGGCGAACCACTCCGTGAAGTTTACGGGCGGGACGCTGATTCAGGAGAACTTCCTGTATGCGCCGATGGCCGGTGGTTCGTATGCCAGGGGTGATACCTTTGACATCAGCCGCCGACAGACAGCCACTGGAGCAAGCTTCGATCCGAAGCACTACCAAGTGAATGTCACGGAGTTTAAGGAAGATATCCAGATTTTCAACAAGGGTGAGAATTCAGTATTCCGGTTGATCGATGCCGATCTCCAGAATGCGGCCCTAACCATGTCGGCTATCCTCGCCATCGCGCAATACCGCGAAGGGCAGTCTGCGTCCCGTTCGAATGAGATGAACGGGTTCTCAGAGATGCTCAATGATGGCTCGGTCAATAGCTGGGATGGAGCAGCCTACACCACATATGGCAGCCTCTCTCGTGGGGGCACCATTGGGACGGCGCTGAACTCTCCCATGACGTCGCCTGCGGCGTCAGTTGGTGGTCCAATCACGTATAAGATTCTAGAGGAAGCGTATAACAGCATCGTCATTGGTGCTGAGCATCCTGACGTGATGGTCACAACGAACCTGGGCTACTCCTACATCAAGGAGAAGTTCCAGCCACAGTGGCGAGTGGAATCTCAGGACCCGAAGATTGGTTTCAACAGCCTAACCTTCAATGGGTCCCGTATCTTCCAGTCGCAGTATGCCCCTGGGGCGCAGGGAGTCAACGACTCCAACCTGGGGAACTATCTCGCATCTGCCGGTGAGACGTTGTTCTACCTGAACACGAAGTACCTTCGGTTCTGGGTTACGGATGACGCTGAGTTTGGCTTTGGATTCACTGGATTCAAGCCAGCGCAGGACAACACGCAGGTAGCTGGACAGTATCTGGCGACATGCAATATGACAAATCAGGCTCCGCGACTGATGCGGCACCTGTATGCCATCACCGGATAAGGAGCGATTGATATGGCAGGTGGACGAGGTTCGCATTTCCCAGTCCAGACAGTAGATCTGGGCCCGACTGGGTCTCCGCTAACGTACAACGAAGCGACACTCCCAAATGGGGGTAAGCTCGGGATGCTCATGGAATGGAGCAACCGTGTCTTTCGTCTTGTAAAGGTGGACGTCAGCGAGACTGCAGTAGACAGTCTTGACGGTGGCGTTGCGTATTGGGAAGACAGGTCCAATTGGACTGTCAACACAGACGCATCAGCTGGTGAAGGACTGGCAAACGGTGTAGCTGGTGGCACTCATGTCGTCGTTGATGTCTCGGTTGGGACTGACCGGTATATCTTCGTCCAGGTGGGCGGAGATCAAGCAGCGGTTCAAGTCGCGGCGAGCACAGCAATCTCCGACCAGATGAGTGGCCATGCATCGACTGACAACATCCTTACCCGCACAGCGGCAGGAACAGCAGTGATCAACCCACTCGTCGCCGTTGCACTCAGTGCCCGTGGGACAACGACGACTGACAACGGTGTCTCTCTCGCCAACAGTGCTAAGGTGCGGTGGCATCTTGGCATGTTGATGTAAAGGAGATCTGACTATGGCACTTTCTGTCTCCCTTACTGGAGATTGGCTGACCAGTGTCGGTAACCGTCAGCAATCGCATGGAACCATCACCATGGACTCGTCGTATGCCACGGGGGGTGAGACCCTCGCGGCAGCAGATGTTGGGCTAGGTACGCTTGATTCCTTGCAGCTAAACCAGGGTGAAGACGGGTATGTCTTCCACTGGGATAAGGCGAACGGCAAAGTGATGGCCTTCTATGGCGATAACGATGCTGGTGCTGACGGGGTCCTGGCGCAGGTAGCGAGCGCTGTCAACCTCTCTGCAGTCGTTGTCGAATTTGTTGCGACTGGACGTTAGGAGGGGTAGGTGGCTGTTGACACCTTCTCCAGTATGTACCGGTCGTTGCGACTCTGGGTCCCGGATCTTCCGATCTTCCTTGCGAAGCAGTTGGTCCGGGACCGGTATCGCCGCGTTGCTGAACGCCGGGTGTGGTCAGCCCTTCGGGCGGAGGACGAGTTCATTCTGAACGACGCCAAAACCGCTGGAACGGTCACCGCGACAAGGAACTCAGCAACAATTACAGGATCAGGCACGGCGTTCGCGTCGTCTGATATCGGTCGCCAATTCCAGGTTGGGAATCGGGCACCGGTCTATACCGTCTCCGCAGTGGACAGTACGACGTCATTAATCTTGGATCGTGTCTATGGAGATACGACTGTGGGTGCAGGGCTGGCGTATCGCATCCTGGATGCCTATGTCACCTGCCCAGCAGACTTCAAACACTTCCTGGTGGTCTATGACCCGAAGCAGAATTGGCGGCTTCGGCATTTCGTCACCCAGGATGACATTGCCCAGCTTGACCCCGCACGTACCTCAGCGGGTACACCCTGGGCGCTGATTGATCGGCGTTACTCAACACTGGCTGGCACGCTGGGGAGAGCTACCTACGAGATGTGGCCGTATTCCACGTCAGCCCGGAACTACCCCTTCTACTATGAGAAGTCGATAGCGGATCTGACCGATGATTCGGACACACCAGAAATCCCCATTCGGGGAGACCTCCTGGTGCGCGGAGCCCTCGCGGATGTATGTCGCTGGCCAGGGTCTATCGAACGGCCAAATCCCATGTATGACCCAAGAGGCGCTGTCTCTCGGACATGGGAAGCGGAGTTTGAGCAGGGGGTAGCGGAGCTAGAGCGTCAAGATGAGAACACCTACCTGACATGGTGGGGGACAAGCGACTGGAGTGCGTGGCCGTATGCACCGATGGATGCGGCCTTCCTTCAGAAACACGGGTATTAGTGAGGAGATTATGGGGTTCAATACACCTTTCAAGAACATCGTTGGCCGCTCTGAGGTTCCAAAGCGTGGATCGTCAGGCACGTATGATAAAGAACCGCACTTCCCTGGGCGGGCCAGAACAGGTGGCATGCTCCCAGAGAAGCTCCGGGACGACATCACGCCAAAGACACCAGGGTTCATCTCGCCAAGCAAAACAGACATGATCTGGGGGAAGTAATGCGCCGATACGGCATCGTTTTGTTCCTTCTCGTTGCAACTGCAGCGCTGGGGATTGGTGTCCCTGAGCTACGAGCACAGGGTCCGTTCTCGGCACAAATCCGTCGTGCCCTGGATGCATGGGGACTGACGACGCCTGGAGTGTTTACTGGTACCCTTGACATCACCAGCACAGCTGCCGATGCCCTCGACGTAGCCGGGGGTATCCAGGCTGGCTCTGGAGACGTAGCAATCATCAACGCGGCAGGAAAGCTTACTGCCCTGACCTCGACATACCTCAACGACCTCAGCGGGGCGGCACTTACGAGCTTGGATGCCGGGAACATCTCGGCAGGTACCCTTGCCACCGCCAGGCTCCCTGCTGTAATGACCGGCATTACAAGTGTTGATATGGGCACCACGACGGTCTATGGTTCCCGCGCTATCACGGTCGATACCGGGGGCGTCCTAGACGTCGTCCTGGCATCAGCGGCTGGTGACGATTTCACGGTCGATACAGACAAGATCGTGGTCAGTGGAGATTCGGACTATGTTGGCATCGGCGTCACTGATCCCGATGTGAACCTCGACGTGTCCGGCGGCGACAACGTATTAAACATTTTCCGCATCACGCAGCGGGCATCAGGTGCAGCGGCATATGGGTTGCAGGTTGGATTGGATAGTAATGGAGATACCGTCTGGCAACGGTTGGTGAACGATACCGCGACAGAGTCGTTCCGCATGGTGCGGGGGGATGGTAATGTCACTTTCTCCGGGGATGTCGGGGTCGGAGCCAGTGCTGATACCGCATTGCACCTCCATCACGCCACGCCAACATTCTTTATCGAAGCAACTGGCTCGACAGACGCCACGATCATCTTGGAAGATAACGACGAAGCTGGGTGCACCTCCATCACGGCGCTGAATGGGGCGTTGGTGCTCGCTTCGGTCTCTTGCCCGTAGAAAGGTCTGCCATGGCATTTCAGTTCACCGTGCGAACGGATAAGGATACGCACTTCACCGGAGCTATCGCCCAGAACGCGAAGGAAGATGAGAATGTTGTCCTCCCTGGGGCCATGGCTGGGATGAATGGCAACGCCAGGAATATGGTCCGCAGCATCATGCTGCAGTCTGACGAGAACCTTGCCTGGGAGGTGACGTTCTGGTCGAAAGACTCTTTCGAGGATACCAGTGACCTGGATCTGGACTCCTTCCGGTCTCGTTGGTCATTTGTTGTCGCAGATGGAGTGCGGTATGGGGGGACTGGCCAGTATTACTACTACATCGATGGCCTAAACATCCCCTATCAGGACGAAGATAACTCAGGCGAACTCCACATCAGTCTGGTAAACCGAAGCGCGGGGGCGAAGAGCGCCGGATCATCAGGTGAAGCCATCATTGCTGTCACCATGCAACCAATCGGACCAGAAGGCGGCACGCAATAGAGGAGCATCAGACCATGCGTAAGTGGGTTGCGGCAATCAGCGTAGCAGCAATAGCGCTCGCGTTCATGGTGCCTGTGCGGGGTCAGACCCTCTCGGATCAGGTCTTACTCCTCCTGGCCAGAGCGAACTCATGGACGGCAAGACAGACTTTTACTGATGTTACCGTCACAGGCACTTGCACCGGGTGTGTCGGCTCAGGGGCAGGCACGGTCACCAGTGTGGCGATGACGATAAGCGATGCGATAAGTACCCTCTTTAGCCTTTCTGGGTCTCCCATCACAGGCTCAGGTACCTTCTCGCTCTCAATGGACACACAGACCCCCAACAATGTCCTGATTGGGCCTTCGACGGGAAGTGCTGCCGTCCCGACATTCCGCCCCCTGGTAGATGCTGACATCCCGAATGGGATCACAATCTCAGGGACAAATATCGTATCTTGGGCAGCACTTGACAAGTCAGCGTCAGACCTCGCTGATTTGGCCACGCGGAGTGCAGCATCGCTCTCTTCAGGCGCACTGGCCCTGGCTCGCTTGACAGACAGTGGCACCGCGAATCTTCCCCTGGTCAGTGGCGGCAGCGGGGGAGACCCCGTGTATGAAGCCCTGGACCTAACGTCTAGTTCGATTGTCACGGGGCAGTTGGTGGCCGCGAGCTTTCCGGCCCTGACTGGGCATATCACCACGGCAGGAGGAGCCCTGGCCACAACCCTGGTCAACTCTGGGGTCACACTAGGCACGTATGGGGCATCAGGTACTATCCCCATCCTGACCGTGGATGCAACGGGGCGGGTCACTGTCGCAAGTGAGGCCACGGTCTCCTCTGTGGCGCTGTTGGATGCCTCACGCCACTCCGATACAGCATCGGACTCAGCAACACGAGGCTCCCTGATCTTTGGGAATACAGCGAATGCCTGGGATGAATTGGCCATAGGGGCAACTGGTGAGGTCCTCAGGTCTGATGGAACAGATGTAGCCTGGGACAATGATGGGACCGGTCTGAAGATCAATGTGTCGAATGTGGACGGGGGCACGCTCTCACTGGAGTACGGAGGGATAGGAGCAAGCCTGTCAGCCTCACAGGGATCTGTCATCTATGGCACCTCGACAGCGCTAGCCTTCACGGCAGTCGGCTCATCTGGAGAGTGCCTTGAGTCCAGAGGGACAGACCCGCCAGCATGGGATACCTGTGCAGCTGGTGGGACTACCCATCCACTCCTGTCACCTACCCACACAGATACAACGGAGGCAGCAGTCAGTCGAGGCTCCATCATCATAGGGTCGGGAGGTGAGACCCCAAAATGGATAGAACTGCCTATTGGAAGCACAGGAGGCTCTTTCCTCAGGTCTGATGGGTTAGACGCGAGTTGGGGCATTAATGGATCAGCCCTGACCCAGTTGAATGCGGCTAATATCGCCAGCGGCACCCTGTCTACGGCACGCCTGCCAACCCTCCCCGTGAATACGGGGGGCACAGGACTGACCGCCTTTGCCATAGGGGATCTCCTGACGGCAAATACCGCAACATCGCTGACGGCTATAACAGCACCGGTAGCAGGCCAAGTGCT
>Ga0310342_100000350_pt1 | contig 24976 bp, 16 predicted proteins | sample S15DNA20500_MG_FD_206155 | JGI IMG/M metagenome (GOLD analysis project Ga0310342, IMG submission 206155) | Marine microbial communities from station ALOHA, North Pacific Subtropical Gyre - S1503-DNA-20-500_MG | ecosystem: Environmental > Aquatic > Marine > Oceanic | place: Pacific Ocean: North...
AGGTTCGCGTCGCCGCTGATGGCGCTGGTGGAGATCACCGCCGAGACGTGTCCGCCGCCTGCGAAGGCGAATTCCTCGGCAAGGGTGAAGCTCAGGGTGATCAATTCGCTCTCGTACTCATCGAGAGCGCTGATGAGGTCTTCGGCGGCGGAGACCTCCTGTGCCATGGCGGAGACGTCCCGGTCGTTTTCGAGCACCTCGTAATCGGCGATCGCGCGGATGGCGCGCGCGTCGTAGATGGTGCCGAGCTCGGTGGCCCGGAGGCTGAGGACGTCGCCGACCCGGGGTTCGGGGTCGAGGGAGAAGGGGTCGATCTCGACGACAACCGCCGGGCCCTGGCCATCGGCCTGCAGGAAGAAACCGGCCGGGGCGCCGCCGACGGCGGGCCTCTTGTAGGTCACCACCGCGCCGGTGATCATGACGTCGACCTCGCCGTCTTCGGATGTTCTGAGCAGAGCGATGGCCGCGGAGGGGTTCGGGGGTGGTGCCACGGCGCAGGGAGGAAAGGAATCGCAGCCGAGTCCGTCGGCGCTCGGGTCCGTTCCGCATTCCTGCCAGGGGGCGGGGGGAGCCGCCCCTCCGAGGAAGAGATGACGCAGGGTATGGCTCGGGTCGGAGATGTCGACCTCGCCGCTGTCGTTGGAGTCCAGTGAGTCCGCGCAGAGCGGTCCCTCGCCGCCCTGGAAGAGGTAGGCGAGGGTGAAGACCGCGTCGCTGAGATCCACCCGCCCATCAGTGTTCGAGTCTCCTCGAAGAAAGGCGGAGTCGCCGGCCCCGACCGGGGGACAAGCGCAAACAGCCAGGATTGAAACAAGCGAGACCACGATGTGAAGACAGTTCTTGCCGTACATTTTTCCGCCTTTTTGAAGAGTTCAGGTGAGGCAAAAGGGCCCCGTTTCAGTCGACCCGATTCGGCAGTTTCACCCGAGGCCGGGAGCCAGTCAAGACTTTCCAATTCGGTATTGACTGTCCTAGTGGACTCGTCGCACGATGTCGATTCGTTTTTATCCGCGAGAGCGGAACATTCGGTCTCATGAATACCGCGAGGAGGAAAATCCAGATGAAGGTGAAGCCGCTGGTCTCTATGGCGTTGTCCGTAATGTTGTTGCTCGGCTTGAATCCCGCCGCGGCCGCTGATCTCACGGCCGGGATGAAGACGGTCAAGCTGGAGCTGAAGTCGGCCGGTCCGGTCGCCTTCGGTCCCGAAGGAATCCTCTTCGTCGCCGATCCGCTGGCGGCGACCGTGCATGCCGTGGCGACGGGCGATACCGCCGCCGCTAAGAAGAAAAAGGTCGTAAGCCTGGAGGGCGTCGATCGCAAGATCGCGGCCGCCCTGGGTACATCCCCAGACAAGATTCGCATCTCTGACCTCGCGGTCAACCCGGCCTCGGGAGTCGCCTACCTCTCTGTGGCGCGCGGCAGTGGAGTCGCCGCCCCGGCGGTCATCGTCACGGTTCGCGGCGATCACCTCGAGTCGCTCGACCTCTCCGGCCTGAAGTCAGCCAGCTTCGCGCTGTCGTCGGTACCGGATGCCAAGGCCACGACCGGCAGGGGGCGCCGGCGTGAGAGTGCCCGGACACAGGCGATCACGGATCTCGGCTACGTCAACGGCCGGGTGCTGGTGGCCGGGATGTCCAACGAGGAGTTCTCCTCAAGCCTGCGGTCGATCCCCTTTCCCTTCGCCGGCTCAGGCAAACCCGCGAGCGTGGAGATCTACCACGGAGCCCACGGCCGTTTCGAGACCCGCTCCCCGGTGCGGACCTTTGTCTCGCTGAACGTCGCCGGGCAGCCCTATCTTGTCGCCGCCTACCAGTGCACCCCGCTGGTGACGATACCCCTGTCCGACATCAAGCCGGGCGCCAGGCTCAAGGGAAAGACCGTTGCCGAGCTGGGCAATCGCAACCGGCCGCTCGACATGATCGTCTATACCAAGGACGGCAAGGAGTACATGCTGATCGCCAACTCCAGCCGCGGCATCATGAAGGTCTCGACCGTCGACCTGGAGAAATCCCCGGGTATCACCGAGCGTGTTTCGGGCGGCGGCCGCAAGGGGGTTCCCTATGAGACCATCGAGGGCTGGAAGGGAATCCTCCAGCTCGACAGGGCCGATGACCATAACGCCCTGGTGATGCGGGAGACCGAGGGAGGGTCCTTCAACCTGGAGACCCTGCCGCTTCCGTGAAAATCGCCTCGGCGCGTTTTATCCTGGCCGGCCTGCTTCCGGCTCTCCTCTGCGGCTGCGGCCAGCCGGTGAGGGACGAGCCCGGTCCCGTGCGGATCGGCCTGGTCTCCTCTCCGGATGGAGCTCGTTATTTCGAGGTCTCGGGTCTCGATGCCGGCCATCCCGGCGGCAAGGCCTCCTGGGGGGGAACCTTCAGGGTCTACACCGTCTTTGACAAGCGCTCCGCCGGCGAGGAGCTGCCCGCCATCGCGGGCTCCTATGTCTTCCAGGATGGGGTGTTGCGCTTCAGGCCCCGCTTCCCCCTTGAGCCCGGGCTGGCTTATTCCGCCCGGTTCTATTATTCCCCCGGCAGGGTCAAGGAGGCGCGGTTTGAAATCCCGGGGGAGGACCTGGTGCGCGGTACGAGCGTCACCGAGGTCTATCCCTCCGCCGATGTGCTGCCGGAGAACCTGCTGAAGTTCTATATCCATTTTTCCTCTCCGATGAGCGTCGGACAGGCTTATGACAATACCCGCCTGCTGAATTCGAAGGGTGAGACGGTCAGGTATCCTTTCCTGGAGCTCGATGAGGAGCTCTGGGATCCCAGCGGCCGGCGGCTGACCATCTTCATCGATCCCGGGCGCATCAAGCAGGGTGTATTGCCCAATAAGGTTGTCGGTCCGGTGTTCAAGGTGGGAGAGCGCTATACGCTTGAGATCAGCGACGAATGGCAAGATGCCGCCGGCGCCCGCCTGGGCGCCCCTTTTCGCAAGTCCTTCAAGGTTTCCGCGGCGGATCACCGCTCACCGGATCCGGCCGCCTGGAAGCTTGCCGCGCCCGCCGGGGGGAGCAGGGAGCCGCTGTCGCTGACCTTCGCGGCCCCCCTCGACCACGCCCTGCTCCACAGGCTGCTCTGGGTGGAGAACGAGGCAGGGGAGAGGGTGGAGGGGGAGGTCCGTGTCGAAGCCGGCGAGCGCCGCTGGTCCCTGCTCCCGGATACGCGTTGGAGTCCGGGAAGGTACCGGCTGATGATCCGGAGCATCCTCGAAGACCTGGCCGGTAACGGCATCGACAAGCCCTTCGAGGTGGATGTCTTTGAGCAGGTCAGGGAGCGGGTGGACTCGAAGACGCTCAGCCGGGAGTTCACCGTCAGTCCGCGGCAGAGATGATGTCCTCGGGGATCTCCGTGAGGTTCTCCAGCCTGTCGGCGCGAACGGCGTAGGTGTTCTCGACGCCGATCACTCCCCAGCTGGGGTGGGTGTATTTCGGCTCGATGGCCAGGGTGTTGCCCTCCCCAAGCGGCTCGTCAAAGCGCGGCGCCAGCACCGGGAGCTCGTTGACCTCGAGCCCGACGCTGTGGCCGACGAACTTCACTGCCAGCTCTCCGGGCCCCATGAAGTTGTCGCCGATGCCCTTGTCGTTCGCCAGGGAGAGCATCTCTTCATAGATGCTCGATGGTATGGATCCCGCCCGGATGGTTTCCTCGCAGAATCTCAGCAGCTCGCGGGTCTTTTCGTAGATTTCAACGGCCTCTTCGGGCATGGTTCCGCGCACGGCCATGCGGGTGCAGTCGCTGTGGTAGCCGCTCAGGCTCATCAGGTAGTCGATGATGATGGGGATGTCATCCTCGATGGGGCTCGTGGAGCCGCCCTGGGAGACGCAGACATGCGGGCCCCTGCCGCCGATCGGGAAGTGCGAATGGTTGGGCAGGGCGCCGTCCGGGCCGCTGGTCACGGTGCCGATGCCAGTGCCGATGTTCATCCCGCGCAGCCGGATGACTCCGCAGTGGCCGAGCGTTCGCGCCCGGCAGTCGAGCTGGTTCTGCAGTTCGCAGGTGGAGATTCCCTTCCGGCCGAGGAGCTCGGGCACGGCCTCAAAGAGCAGGCGCTGCGCCTCGGCGGCCCGTCTCAACTCGCCGATCTCGTGCTCGCTTTTCGTCGCGCGGTTTGCCATGAGGAGTCGGGATGCATCGAGAATCTCGGTTTCTTCGCCCAGGAGTCCGCTGTAGAAGGCGTACGTCGCCGCCGGCAGCACATCGAGCTCCATGCCGATTCGCCACGGGGGCGGGCCGCAGAGCTCAGCGATCCGCTCCGGCAGGTCCTTCATCCTCGCAAGCGGTTCGATGAGCTCCAGCGGAGAATCTCCACGGGCGCGCTCGAGAACTTTTCGCACGAGCAGTCTCGGCTCTTCGCCGGGGGTAATGAGCAGGTGGGCGGTCTGCACGGTGCCGCTGAGGTAGTAGAGATCAGCGGTATTGAGGACGATGATCGCGTCGAGGTTCGAGCCGGACGCCTTCATCAGCTCCTGGAGCCGCTGGTGCCGTGCCTGGATTTCCGCTGCATCGAAGGACTGCATGTCGAGAGCATAGCAGAAAAGCCCGCGGCGTTCCTAGGCCTTGCTGATCCTCACCGGGCAGACCTTCAGCTCGGCGGTCTGGGTCACCGGGTCGTAGCCCGAGCCGGTGAGTATGTTCACCGGCACATCGTTGAAGCTGAAGCTGCAGAAGACCGTTCCCCGCGGCGAGCGGTCGGTGGCCTGGACCTTGACCCGGACGGCTCCCCTGCGGCTGGCGAGCTCGCACCAGCCCTCGTCCTCCAGCCCCCAGGCGCTCACATCGTCGGGGTGGACCTCGAGGGTCTCTTCGCTCAGCAGGTAGTCGATTCCGTGCGCCCGGCCGGACTGGGTCCGGGTGTGGTAGGACGCCAGCCTCCTGCCCGTGGTCAGCCAGACGGGATATTCATCGTCGATCGTTTCGGCGGGATCGCGGTAGCTCAGCAGGCTGAAGATCCCGCGGCCGTTCTCGAACTCACCCTCGTGCAGGATGGGGGTGCCGGGGTGGCCCCTCTCGGGAACGGGCCATTGGTATTCTCCATTTTCGACGAGGTCCCAGTCGAGGCCGGCGTAGATCGGTGAGAGACCGCAGAGCTCGTTGAAGACATCGCGGGCGGATTCGTATTCGAAGCCGTCGATGCCCAGCCGGCGCGCGAGCTGGCTGATGATCCACCAGTCCGGCTTCGCCTGTCCGTGCGGCGTGACCGCGGCCCGCAGGCGCTGCACCCTGCGCTCGGTATTGGCGCAGGTTCCATCGGTCTCGCCGAAGCCGGCTGCCGGGAACACCACGTCCGCCAGCTCGCCGGTCTCGGTCAGGAAGAGGTCGATCACCACGAGGTGGTCGAGGCTCTCGAGGGCGTGCTGGCAGTGTTTGCGGTCCGGGTCGGAGACCAGGGTGTTTTCTCCATCGATGATCATGGCGCGGATCTGCTCACCGCAGCGATCGAGCGCCGTCACCTTGGTGATGCCGACCTCTGCGGGAATCTCCCGGCCGTAGAGTTTCCTGAATTTCGCCTGGTTCGCCGGATCGACGACAGGCTGGAAGCCGGGATAGTTGGCCGGGATGGCGCCGCTGTCGCCCGCTCCCTGGATGTTGTTCTGTCCCCGCATCGGATTGATGCCGGTGCCCTCGCGGCCGATGTTGCCGGTCATCAGGGCCAGGTTGCAGAGGCTCTTGACGTTGTCGACCCCGCAGATGTGCTCGGTGATCCCGAGCGTGTAGTAGATCGCGCCTCTCTCAGCGCCGGCGTAGAGCAGCGCCGCCTGCTCGATATCGGCAGCGCTGCATTCGGTGATCTCCGCCGCCCACTCGGGGGTGAACTGTTCGAGGTGATGGAAGAAATCTTCCGAGCCGGTGGTGCGTTCATCGATAAAGTCCTTATCGGTGAGCCCATCGCGGGCGATGACATGGGCCATCCCCAGCAGCAGGGCAACATCGCTGCCCACCCGGATCGGCAGGTAGAGATCGGCCAACTCGGCGAGTCGAATCCGCCGCGGGTCGGCGACGATCATCCTGGCCCCCTTCGCAAGGGCCTTCTTGATCCCGGTCGCCGCCACGGGGTGGCATTCGGTCATGTTCGTTCCGATGCAGAAGATCACGTCGGGCTTCTGCATGTCGACGAGGGGATTCGTCATCGCTCCCCGGCCAATCGTGGCTGCCAGACCGGCAACCGTCGGGGCGTGTCAAGCCCGGCTGCAATTGTCTATCTGGTTGGTCCCGAAGCCCGCCCGGATGAATTTCTGCATGGTATAGGCGGCCTCGTTGGGCGCCCGTCCGCTGGCGACGCCGTAGACGCTCTCGGCGCCGTGTTTTTCGAGGGCCTCCTTGAATCCCGCCGCGGCCCGGTCGAGGGCCTCGTCCCAGGTCGCCTCGTGGAGCTCGCCGTCTTCTCCGCGCACCAGCGGCGTCGCGAGTCGCTCCGGGTGCTGGACGAAATCGTAGGCGAACTGGCCCTTGACGCAGAGAGCGCCGAGGTTGGCCGGGCCGTCCATGGCCGGCTGCACCCCGACGATCGTGTCGTCCCGGGTCATGATGTCGATGGAGCAGCCGACACCGCAGTAGGGGCAGATCGTCCGCGTCTTCTCGATATTCCCGGGCTCCCCCTCGTAGCGCATGGCCTTCCTGTCGCCGAGGGCGCCGGTGGGGCAGGTCTGGACGCACTGGCCGCAGAATGTGCAGTCGGAATCTTTCAGCGACCCGTCGAACTCGGTGGAGATGCGGGTCTCGAAGCCGCGGTTCAGCACGTTGATGGCGTGGTCTCCCTCCTCCTCGGCGCAGACGCGAACGCAGCGGTAGCAGGAGATGCAGAGGTCGTAGTCGCGCAGGATAAAGGGATTGTCGTCATCGGTCCTGGAAGAGCCGGAGCGGGCGCCCTCAAAGCGACCGGTTCGGGCTTCGTAGCGATCGACGAGTTCCGAGAGCTCCTGCGAGGCGTAGCCGCGCAGGGGGTCGACGTCGATCTGGCGATTCTCGCTGGCCACGAGCTCGAGGAGGATCCTGCGGTGCTCATCGATGGTTTCCGTCGAGGTCCGCACCTTCATTCCCTCGCTGGCGGGCGTGGTGCAGGAGGCGACCGGGTTGCTCACTCCCTCGACCTCGACGACGCACAGGCGGCAGCCGCCGAAGGGGTCGAGGCGCTTGTCGTAGCAGAGCGTCGGGATCTCGCCCGGGCCGCGGCTGGCGACCTCGTAGATCGTCTCTCCCGGTGTGAAGGAGACCTCCACTCCGTCGAGGACCATCGTTCTTGAATCGATTTTTTCTGTCATTGCCGTAAACCTGTCAGGGGTGCCGGTGAGGTGTGGGCGGCTTATTTAAGCCGCCGCGCGATCTCCTCCGGGAAATATTTTAGCAGACTCTCGGTGATGAGCGGAGCGGCCATCCCGAGACCGCAGGCGCTCGTCGCCTTCATCACCTTGCCGATGTCGCGAACCTCCGCTTCCCACCCGGCCATTTCGCCGGGGCCGGAGCTCCCTGCGAGGCGCTCGGTGAGCCTCTTCGTCCCGATCCGGCAGGGGAAGCACTTGCCGCAGGATTCATCGGCGAAAAATTCCATCGCGTTTCGGGCGGCGGCCACCATGTCGCGGCCCTGGTCGAATACGATGATTCCGCCCGCGCCCAGGAAGGAGCCGCGGCTCCTGATGGAGGGCTCGTCGAGGGTCACGTCGAGATCGTCACCGGCGAGGAAGCCGCCGGAGAGCCCGGCCATGGTGATGGCCTGGATCTTATGTTCGCGGGCCGGTCCGCCGGCCCAGTCGTACAGCAGGGTCCCCAGCGGCAGGCCCATCGGCACCTCGTAATTGCCGGGCCGGGCGATATCACCCGAGAGGCTGATGACCTTCGTGCCGGCGAGCTCTCCCTCGCCGAGCGCCTGGTACCAGGCGGCCCCGCGCAGCACGATGGGCGGTGCGGAGACCAGGGTCTCGACGTTGTTGACCACAGTGGGGAGGTCTTCGAAGCCGTGGGTGACGGGGTAGGGCGGCCGGTTGCGGGGGAAGGGGTGCTTACCCTCGAGACTGTTGAGCAGCGAGCCCTCCTCTCCACAGATATAGGCGCCCGCTCCCCGGCGCAGGTGGATCCTGAAGTCGAAACCATCGGCGCCGAGTATGTTCTCTCCGAGAAGGTTGGCCGCTTCCGCCTCGTTGAGGGCTCGCTCGAGAATGCAGAAGGTACCGGGATATTCGTAGCGCAGGTAGATAAAGCCCCTGGTCGCGCCCGTGGCGCGGGCGGCGAGCGCCATGCCCTCGATGACGGCGTGGGGATCGTGGTCCATGATGGCCCGGTCCTTGAAACAACCCGGCTCTCCCTCGTCGGCGTTGCAGACGATGGTCCTGGGTTCTCCGGGCGCCTCCGCTACGGCCTTCCACTTCCGGCCGGTGGGAAACCCTGCACCGCCGCGTCCGGCGAGGCCGCTGTCGCTGATCTCCTCGACAAGTTCAGCCGGGGTCATTTTATTGACGGCCTTCTCGAGGGCTTCGTAGCCACCGGTTTTCCTGTATCCCTCGAGGGTGGAGCGTCCAGGCTCCCGGATAGATCCGAAGACGCATTCGTCGAGGCCTCCGGGGTTTGGCGCAGGCAGGGGAGATGGGATCGGGCTGAGCTCAGTGGCGCTCAATCCGAGGAGGACCTCGTCGCCGCGGAGTACGGCGACAGGCTCATCGCAGCGTCCGGGGCAGGGCATCGATGTGGCTCCTTCGCCAAGCTCTTCCAGGAGTTTTCCGGCATCGCGGAGGCAGCAGACCGGGCCGTCGCAGACCCGGGGCTTTTCCTTTCCGCCTTCCGCGGTGGCGAGGTGGTGGTAGAAGCTGACCGTGGTGAACAGCTCGGCGATGGGGATTCTCAGTCCCTGGGAGATCGAGCGCATGGATTCTTCGCTGAGATATCCATCCCGGTCGTGGAAGGCGTGCAGGAGCGGCAGCAGGGGGGCGGGCTCATCCCGCCAGCTTTCGATCAGGTCCTGGTCACTGGTTGCGGACATTTCTTCTCCTGCGTCTGGATCCGGGCTTCGAGCGGAGCTGGAGAGGCCCGGTGAGAGTGCCTGCGAATTTTCGGTTATAGATGGCGCCTTTTCAAGTGAGGCTTTGCGGACCCTGCCGGGGCCGTGTCTATTTCACCGGCGGGGTAATGTCCCGGCCCTCGAGGAACCACTGCCAGATCGCCTCGAATTGCCTGCGGGCATCGCCGCCGTAATACTTTACAAAGGGGCTGCGGGCCTCGTCGTCGGCGAATTGGGGCATGCGGGAGTTTTTCACCACGCGGCTGGGGTCGAGCATCCAGCGGTGGAAGTGCTCACGGCGCAGGCGCTCGCTGGCGTACATGAAGTTGGTGCCGGGAACCTCGAAGACGGCCTCGGGCGGCTTCTTTCCGACGCCGTGGCAGCTCACGCAGCTGAAGCCTCCGTCGCGAAGCGCGAGCTTTTTTCCGACGCGGGCCATCTCGCTGTCGGATTTCGTCAGGGGCGGCGATGCCGCCGGGTAGCCATGCTGCCGGGCCAGGCCATCGGCGATGCCCCGCGCCCGGGCGGGGAAGCGCGGCATGCGGGAGCGCAGCCAGGGGCGCAGCTCGTAGTCGAGCGTGCCGGCCAGCTGTTTTGCCGTCCACTCCGCACGCAGCTTTTCACCGGTCCAGGTGAGGGGCGGTCTCGCCTGGACGACACTGAACTTCGCCTCCGGTGAGCCCGGCTCCCCTTCGGGCTCGGCTCGTTTCTCGATGAGGTGGGCGACCTCCTCTTCGAGAGTCGGCCAGAGCGCCGCCTTCGAGTCGCGGTCATGGCAGGCCCCGCAGCGCAGCCGCCGCAGCTGCCGGCCGGCGAATTCAGCCGGAGAGGAGCGCTCCAGCGAGTCCAGGCGGGAGGTCGCGAAGTTCCGCAGGCTCGCAAGCTGCTCTTTTTCGAGACCGAAGTCGGCGATCCCGTGGCGCCCGGGCGGGCTGGCGGAGAGGCAGCCGCCCTTGAAGCCGTTTTTTGTCAGCGCCGCGATGTCATTGGTGGCGGGATACAGCAGGCCCTCCTGTTTTTTTTCTTCGGCCAGCTGGTGGCAATTGGCGCAGCGGAGCTTCTCGGCCACCTCCCGGCCGCGAGTGGGATTCGGCGGACGCTTGAAGGTCTGCGTCTTGAGCGGATCGCTCGGCCGGGAGAGGAGGAAGGCGACCAGTGCCCGTGCCTCGGCGGCCTTCAGGCCCAGGTCGCCCATGCGGATCCATTTATAGTCCCTGTCGGGATCGAGGAGGAATTCTTCGAGGGCCCGGGGCCGCCATTTGTCACCGATGTTTCGCAGCGAGATCCGGTCGGCCTCTTCTTCCCCGGCAGCCGGGGCTTTCCGGAGCGTATGGCAATTGAAGCAGCCGAGGTCGGCGAAGAGCTCGCCACCTTTTTTTATGACCTCGGGGGATACGGCGGGTTTGACCTTTCCGGGTTTTCCCAGGCTGGAGAGCCAGGCGGCGATATCCCGGGCATTTTCCCGGGATTCGGATCCGTGCAGCAGCCGGGGCATCGTCGCCTGCTTCCTGATGCCGCGGGGGTCCTCGATCCAGCGGGCAAGCCAGTCCGGTCGGAATTTTTTTCCGGCGGCGAGAAGGGATGGGGCGTCTATGGAGAGCTCGGGCATCGAGGTTTCCGAGCTCCTGATGCCGGAATGACACCTTACGCAGCGCAGGCGGGCGAAGAGCTCTCGTCCCTGGCGCAGGCTGCGGCTCTCGCGGGCCGCCTTGTCGGAGGGATCGTGGAAGAGGACCATGGGCGGTACCGGCTCTCTCTGCCAGTCAAACGATGACCAGAAGAGGCGCAATTCCGCGGCGCCGGCCGCCGGGGCCGAGTAGGTCGCCAGCAGCGGGATCTTGCCGTTTTCGAGCTCGACGGTTACCGGTTTTTCTTTCGAGAGGTCCTCCCCGGCGGAGTCGATGATTTTTTTCCCGGCGAGGGTGAGGGTGAAGCGGCCTCGTCCTTCGATGGTGAAGGTGAAATCATCGGCCAGGTCGATGTCGAGAAAACCACGCCACTCGACCTCTAGGGGCTCGGCATCGAGGAAGGGTGAGGGGGTGTTTCCGACGGGGCTGTGGAGAGCGACCAGTCGCGCTATCCTGCAATCGGCGCCCTTCGCTTTATCCGCTGGCGAGAAGCACTGCAGGAGCCCCGGCGTGTAGAGGGGCTCATCGGCGTCCTCCCGGGCGAATAGCCCGCTGCCTGCGATGCAGAGTATGAGAGCCGCGAAAATTGAAATTGGCCGGGAGTGCTCGTTCATTCTTCCTGCTGGGCTTTGCTGTTGTTCATCCGACAGCATACTCCATGCGGCGGCGTCGATTAAGAAGGTTGTCCGCCCGCGTCGGAGGTTAGCTCCGGGAGGTCTCTTCCGGTAATCCCACCTCCCGTCCGCCCTCTCTTCGGGGAAGGCACTTGTCCCAATAGCCCTCCTCAACATAGAATTGGCCCTCTCGTTCTTTCGAGGTCGAAATACAGTTTTAATAGAGGAAAAGTCAGCCATGTTCAGCGCATCCCGTTTTTTCTCCTGGTCAGTTCTCCTGTTCGTTCTTGTCGTTCTCGCCGCCGGTTGCGGTAAGGGAGGAGGAGATTCAACTGGATCGACCGAATCCACCGGATCCGAGGGTGGCGGAGGAGATTCAACTGGATCGACTGAACCCGCCGGATCCGAGGGTGCAGGATCCCAAAAGCGAATCATTATCGTGACCAACGGGACCTCTCCTTTCTGGGATGCCGCCAAGATCGGCGCCCAGGAAGCGGCGGAGGATCTCGATGTCGCCAAGGATGGCCTGCGGGTCGTCGTCGATACCAACGACTTTTCCGACAAGGGTCAGATCGACAAACTACGCTCTTACCAGGGCTTGTCGGATGTCGCCGGGGTGGGTATCTCGATCACTAATTCGGGAAACTCGAGCATCGCCGATGAGCTGCGCAAGCTTGCCAAGCAGGGTATCAAGGTGATCACCATCGATTCGGATGTCGATCGAAAGAACGACCGCGATTCGAGGATCGCCTATCTCGGCACTGACAATGTCTATGGAGGGGAAGAGCTCGGCAAGGCGGCCAAGGGTCTGAAACCCGGTGGCGGAAAGTATGCGACCTTCGTCGGCCTCAAGGGCGCCGCCAACGCTATCGAACGCATCGGGGGTTTCGGTGTCGGCGCCGGCGACAAGTTTACCCAGAAGGAAAACCTGGGCGATGGCGGTGACCAGATCAACGCCCGCAAGAACGTACGCGATGCGATCGATCGCAACGCTGATCTCGACACCCTGGTGGGAATCTGGTCGTACAACGCTCCGGCCATTGTCGATATCGTTACGCAGCTCAAGCGGCGCAAGGATTTCACCATCGTCACCTTCGATGCCGAGCCGGTCGCGATTGACCACATGAAGAAGGGCATGATCGATGCCATGGCGGTTCAGAATCCCCATGCCATGGGTTACGAAGGAGTGCGTATGCTCAGGGCGCTCATCAAGGATGACAAGGCTGCGCTCGCGGAGATGGAGAAGCGCATGAACCGTACCGAGGAGAAGGATCTTTTCGATACCGGGCTGAAGATCATCATTCCCGACGAGGGCTCTCCGCTGGCCGATGTCCAATTCGGCGACAATACCAACAAGCTGACCCTCTCGAAATTCACCGAGTGGCTCAAGAGCAAGGGGCTGCAGGGCTCCTGATGACCTCTAATTCTGGTGGCGGAATCCAGGGCAATCATAACCAAAGGGTGAGATACCTCGATGGTTATGAGGGCGACTTATCGCGTTTGATTGGAAGGTACGCTACCGAATTTGGGCTGGTCATCGCCATCTTCGCGGTGATCGTGATCGCAATCCTTCTCGATCCGACCAACGCCTATCTCGAGAAGACGTGGTACAACGCCAAGGAGATCCTGAGGCACGCCTCGATTCTCGGGATCTTCGCCATGGGCGCCGGGATCGTGATCATCTCCGGCGGCATTGATCTCTCCAGCGGCTCCATGATCGCCCTGAGCGGGGTGATTTGCTGCTCCATTATTCTCGGTCTTTGCCAGTACACCGGGTTGGTTGATGAAACTGGCAACCCGATCACCGCGAATCTTCCCACCTGGTTCCTGACGGTGGCGATTTCCGGGACCCTGGGCGTCGGCTTCATCGTCGGCAGCTTTCACGCCTGGCTGATCACGGTCATTCGCCTGCCGCCCTTTATCGCCACCCTGGCTTCACTTGTCGGCCTCCGCAGCCTGGGGCGGGTGCTCATCCAGGATGTGAACCGCGTCTTCACTCCCAACGCCAATACCCAGATCTACATCCGTGACGCGGCCTACAAGTCCCTGGGACAGGAGTGGTACATTCCGCTGGTGATCTGCATCGTGGTGGCCCTGGTTCTCTTTACGCTCATGCGCTCGATGGTCACCGGGCGTCACCTCTACGCCATCGGAGGCAACGAGGACGCCGCCAGGCTCAGTGGCATCTCGACGGAAAAGAAGAAGTGGCTGGCCTATTGCATCGGCACGATGACCGCGGCCCTCGCCGGCATTCTCTATTCGAGCTACGTCGGCGGCGCCATGCCGGACCGTGACGGCCTGGGCTACGAGCTCAATGCCATCGCCGCCGCCGTCGTCGGCGGCTGCTCGCTGGCCGGGGGGCTCGGAACGATTTCGGGCATCGTGCTGGGGGCGCTCTTCCTGCGCGTCGTTATCGACGCGGTGGCGAAGACCGTGAAGAACAATCCTGATGAATTCCAGGGAATGATAGTTGGCCTGCTGGTAGTGCTGGCGGTGACCTTCAACGAACTCCGCTCCCAGAAGGTAGGCCGCAAGAAATTTTTCCCGGGCGCCCTGGGAGTGGTGAATATATTCACCCTCACCGTGCTTATGGGGATCGTGGCCATGCTCGTAACCAGTGACGGGGAGATGGCCTACGGCTATCCGCTCAAAATCGTTGCCGGCTGCATCGCCGCCGGGGTGACTTGCGGCGTCTTGGTTGCTCGAAAATGGCTGGAGTCACGTCCTATAGGCGGGCTGGACGGTACTTTACTGGGAAGGTATCTCAAGGCTGGAAAAGAACTGTGGGACAGGGCGCTGTGCTGGTTGGCGAACACCTTGCCGGCAAGGGCTTTCAACTACCTGATCCGGAACTACTCCAACTTCAGCGGGCGGGCTACGCGAGCCGAATTCTGGTGGTTCAATCTGATAAGTCTGATCTTTGTCCTTGTCGTCTGCATGGGCTTGCTCTACCTACAGGCAGTCTTCGGTGGTATCCAGCCTCCTGGCGAAAGGTGGGAGGGCTGGCGGGCATTCTCCACTATCTACACCCTTGCGATTCTTATTCCCACTCTGGCGCTCAGTGTCAGAAGATTGCACGATAGAGGCAAGAATGGGTGGATGATGCTAGTCGGGCTTATCCCGGTCATTGGATGGGTGATTCTGTTTGTAATTGTTTGTCTGGACAGCGCGTCTGGAGACAACCAGTACGGTTCGAACCCAAAGGGAATCGGTGGACCCTCGCCCGATTCAGGTGAGGAGACGGGCAAAGCGGAGCAGGTTTCATGAATACGCAGCCCCTGATCGGCATCCGCGAGGTCACCAAGCGCTACCCTGGAGTGGTGGCCCTCGATGCCGTCAGCCTCGATATTCGCGAGGGAGAGTGCCACTCGATCGTCGGGGAGAACGGCGCCGGCAAGAGCACCCTGATGAAGATTCTCTCGGGGGTTATCACGGACTACGAGGGGGAGCTGGAGCTGAGGGGCGAGAATGTTCGTTTCTCCGGCACCCGGGCCGCCGAGGAGGCGGGGATCAGCATCATCCACCAGGAGCTCAACCTGGTCGAGGAGCTGTCGGCCGCCGCCAATATCTTCCTCGGGCGTGAGAAGGTCCTCGGTGTTGGACTGCTCGACGAAGCCGCAATGGAAAAGGCTGCCGGCGAGCTGCTCGAAAGTCTCGAATGCGATGTCGATCCACGCGAGAGGGCGGGAGCGCTGCGGGTAGGCGACCAGCAGCTCATCGAGATCGCCAAGGCTCTCTCGCTCGACACCGGGATCCTGATCATGGACGAGCCCACCAGCGCCCTGACCGAGTCAGAGGTGGAGCGTCTCTACCGGGTTATCGAGCGTCTGCGAGAGCAGAACGTGACGATTCTCTACATCTCTCACAAGATGGGAGAGATCTTCAGGATCTCCGATCGGATCACCGTCCTGCGCGATGGGCAGCTTGTCGAGACGCTCGAGCGGGAGGCGACGGATCCGCGGCGCGTCACCCACCTGATGGTGGGACGCGAGATCGAGGCGACCAGCTTCGAGGAGCCGCGCCGGCCCACAGGTGAGATCCTGCGGGTTGACCAGCTCTCGCTTCCATGGCCGGGTCATGCCAAGGAGTGGCGGCTGCGCGACATCAGCTTCTCTCTGCAGGGTGGCGAGATCCTCGGTATCGCCGGTCTCATGGGGGCCGGCCGCACCGAACTGATGGAATGTCTCTTCGGGGCCTCCGAGGTTCCTTACCAGGGCGAGGTGATTCTCGATGGAGAGAACGTTCGCTTTCGGCACCCCGCAGAGGCCAAGAGCGCCGGGGTCGCCCTCGTTACCGAGGATCGCAAGCGCCTCGGGCTCTTCTCCCAGATGAGCGTCGGCAACAACATCACCATGTGCACCCTCGACGAACTCGTCTCGATGCCGCTTCGGCAGATTGACCGGCGCAAGGAGACGGCCGCCGCCCGGGAGTCGATCAGCCAATTGGCGATCAAGACCTCCGGCCCGGACGCCCAGGTCACCAGCCTCAGCGGCGGCAACCAGCAGAAGACCATCATCGCCCGCTGGCTGCGAACTGAGCCGAAGGTCCTGCTGCTCGACGATCCTACCCGCGGTGTCGACGTGGGGGCGAAGGCGGAGCTCTACCGCCTGATGGACAGCCTCTGCCGCGATGGTCTGGGTATCCTGCTGACCTCGAGCGAGCTTCCCGAGCTGCTCACCGTCTGCGACCGCATCATCGTCTTCTGCGAGGGGCGTCTTACCGGGGAATTTACCCGCGATGAGGCCACCGAGGAGAAGCTGATGGAGGCCGCGACCCAGATCGAGTAGCGGGCCTGCAAAAGCCTTACTGGTCCTTGAAGCTGATGAGCTCGACGTCGAAGATCAGCGTCGCCTTGGGCGGGATGGTGGGAGGCCTGCCTCGTTCGCCATAGGCTGCGGTATAGGGGATGATGAGCTTGCGTTTGCCGCCGGGCTTCATGGAGCCGACCCCCTCGGTCCAGCCGGAGATGACCCGGTTCAGGGGGAAGGTAGCCGGCTGGCCGCGCTTGACGGAGCTGTCGAACATGGTGCCATCGGTAAGATAGCCGCTGTAGTGCACCGTGCAGGCCGAGGTGGGTTTCGGCGAGGCGCCCTTGCCTACCTTGATGTCGTAATACTGCAGGCCGGTATCGGTCTTGGTTGGCACGCCGGTCACCGGGTCACCGGGGAAGCGCGGCACCACGGTGCTCGAGGCCACCTTGCCGGTATTCGCATCGATACTCACCCTGGTCTGCTTGCCGCCGCCGAAAACGGTGACCTCTACGGAGGGCTTCTCTCCGTCGAGCTTCATCGCCGCGCTATGGGCCACGCCCCCTGCGGTTTTCTCCGCCTCCGCTATGGCCGTGGCGAGGCTCGTCTTCGAGGCGCGTATTTTTTTCTCGGTCGAGCCGGCCTCGGGGGGCAGGGTCGTATAGTCCTGGGCGAGAAGGCCCAGGCCGAGGATCGCGGTGAGAGCTGCAGCCGTGCAGATAAGGGCGCTTTTACGGTTCATTTGAGTTTTCCTGCGTTAGAAGACAACGGAATGGGCCGGGCGGACTCCCGCCCTCACTAAGGCTCGCCCATGGTACAGATTTTGGGTCATGGGTGGAAACAATTGCCGTGCCGGGACGGGATCATTCGGCCCCCGGGATGCCTCAGCCGAGGATCTCATCGATGATGCGGGCTTCGAAGGTTCCGGTGAGTTTTTCTTCAAAGCCGTTTCGATTGTAGGTGAGCTTCCCATGGTCGAGGCCGAGCTGGTGGAGGATGGTGGCGTGCCAGTCCTGCACGGTGACGCGGTCCTTGACCGCGGCGAAGCCGAGGTCGTCGGTGGCTCCGTGGATGACGCCTCCCCTGATCCCCCCGCCGGCCATCCAGGTGCACATCGCGTTCTTGTTGTGGTCACGCCCGGCGTTCTTCTCGCTCTTGTCGTTGCCGAGCTGGGCGATCGGCAGGCGTCCGAACTCCCCGCCCCAGACCACCAGGGTCGAGTCGAGAAGACCTCGTTCCTTGAGGTCTCGCAGGAGCGCGGCGATGGGCTGGTCTGTCCTGGCGCACGCGGATCTCAGCCCCTTGTAGATCGAGTTGTGATGGTCCCAGACCTGGAACTCGAGGAAGAGCTGCACGAAGCGTACCCCGCGTTCTACCAGCCGCCTGGCGATGAGGCAGCGGCGGCCGTATGAGTCGGTGGGCTCCCTGCCGATTCCGTAGAGCTCCCGCGTTTGGCCGTTTTCCTGGCCGATGTCGAGGGCATCGGAGGCATCGAGCTGCATCCTGGCGGCGAGCTCGTAGCTCGAGATCCTGGCGCTGAGCTGCGGCTGCGACGGTCGGTCGCTCTCGTGGATTCGATCAAGCCGGGAGATGAGGTCGCGCTCCTCCCCGGTGATGCTCTCTGGTTCCTGGAATTCGGGCTTCAGGTTCAGGATCGGTGAGCCGGTCGAGCGGAAACGGGTTCCCTGGTAGAGCGGCGGGAGGAAGCCGGATTGCCAGTTCTGGTGATGGTTGACCGGCAGCCCCTTGGGATCGTCCAGCACGACGTAGGCCGGCAGGTTCCGGTTCTCCGTTCCCAGTCCGTAGGTCACCCAGGCGCCGAGGGTGGGCAGGCCTGTCAGCATCCTGCCGCAGGAGATCTTCCAGAGGGCGGGCTCGTGGGTCAGGTTGGTGGTGTGCATCGAACGGATCAGGGCGATGTCATCGGCGTGCCGGCTGAGATGGGGCTGGAGCTCCGAGATCTCCATGCCGCAGGCGCCGTGTCGCGAAAATTTGAACGGGCTCTTGAACAGGGCGCCGGCCGAGGCCGGGTTTTCCACCTCGCCGGCGATCTTGTCGAAATAGGACTCGCCATGGCGCTTCTCGATCTCCGGTTTCGGATCGAAGAGGTCCATCTGGCTCGGGCCGCCGTGCATGAACAGCTGGATGACCGACCTGGCGGCTGGTTCGTGATGGGGAGGGCGCGTCTCGAGGCCGGTCGAACGTTCTGGCTCGGCCTGCTCGAGTCCGCGTCCGTAGAGATCCCGGGAGAGCAGCGAGGCGAGCGCCGCGCCCTGGAGGCCCGTGCCTACCCGGTTGAAGAAATTTCTCCGGCTGAGCGAGCCGGGCGATTGTTTTTTTCGGGATGTGCTTCCTGGTCTCATGGCGCTCAATCGATATAAAGGAACGAGGCTGAGTTGATCAAGGCGTGGCAGAAATTTTCCAGTGCTCTTCGGGCCGCGGTGTTCGCGTCCGCTCCCGCGCCTTCACGGGAGAGCCACCTCTTTTTCAGGGCTCCGAGGCCATCGAGCGCGGTCTCCAGCTCCAGCTTCCTTGGTGGCCTGGAGATGGCGAGCAGGTAGGCGTGCTCAACCTGTTTTCGATCGTTTTCGCCGACCTTTTCCAGGACGCGGTCCGCGAAGACAGCGGCGAGCTGGTGGATTCTCCTGGAGTTGAGCAGGTGAAGGGCCTGGGGCGCGACGATGGATTCATTGCGCTTGGTGCAGTTGGGATTCATCTGCGGCAGGTCAAAATTATCGAGGATCGTGAGCCTCTGGGTGCGTCGCTGCAGTACGTAGATGCTCCTGCGCCAGCTGTTCTTGTCGCCTCCGGGGCGAGAGTTCGCGGTGACCAGTCCATCTCCTCGTTTTTCCACGCCGTCGGCGGGCCCGAAGGCCTCGAGGTCGAGCCGGCCGGCGACGCTGAGGATGGAATCCCGCAGCACCTCGGCCTCCATTCTCGCCAGCGGCATTCTCGAGAAGAGCCTGTTTTCCGGGTCCTGCTTCGCCAGGAGGCTGGATACCACCGAGGACTGCCTGTAGGTAGAGGAGGTCATCATGGTTCGGTGCAGGCTCTTGATGCTCCAGCCGCTCTCGATGAACTTACCGGCCAGCCAGTCCAGCAGCTCCGGATGGGTAGGACGGGCGCCCGTCTTGCCGAAATTGTCCAGGGTGCTGACGATCCCCTTGCCGAAGTGGTGCTTCCAGACCCGGTTGACCATCACCCTGGCGGTCAACGGGTGCCTCGGGCTGGTCAGCCAGCGAGCGAAGGCGAGGCGCCGGCCGGTGGACGCGGCTCCTTTCCAGGGCGGAATGGGGTCGTAGGGCTTTCCCGCCTCGGCGAGCGCCCCTGGAATGCCCGGCTTGATTCGCCGTCCGGGAGTCAGGTAGTTGCCCCTCTTGAGCAGGTAGGTGGGGGAGGGCTCTCCCCGGTCCCAGAGGGCGCGAACAAGCGGCTTCGGAAGTTTCGAATCATCGAGCGCCTTGATGCGTTTGCTCTCCGCCTCCGCGGTCTTTTTGAACTCACCGTCTTTCTTTTCCAGCTCCGCGGGAGGAACCCCGAGCTCGGCGGCCCGCTTCTTCCTTTTTTCTTCAAGCTCTTCACGGAGCTTCCGCGCCTGGGTGTCGATCGAGGTGTTCTTCTCTTTCCACCGCGCCAGCATGATTTTTGAGATGAAGGGCAGGTAGCGGCCGCTGCCCGCGTCTCCATCGGGCTTCAGCCAGTCGTGTTCATCGAGGGCGCCCTTGAAGACCGCGGCGAGGCGGTAGTAGTCGCCCTGGGGGATCGGGTCGAATTTATGCGAGTGGCAGCGCGCGCAGTGGAGGGTCAGGCCCAGCAGGGAGGAGCCGATGGTCTCGATCGCGTCGTCGATGACCTCGAGGCGGTCGGGGACGAAGTTCGTGATGTTGGCGTAGGTTCCATCAACCGATTGGCGCAGGAAGGCGGTGGCAACGAGGTTCGAATAGACCTCCTCCTCAATTCCCTCGGTGTCACGATAGTCGGCAAGCTCATCGCCGGCGAGCTGCTCGAGCAGGAAACGATCGTAGGGCTTGTCGGCGTTGAAGGAGCGGATGACGTAGTCGCGGTAGCGCCAGTTCTGGGGGCGGATCCGGTCGGCGTGTTGTCCTCCCTCGGAATCGGAGTAGCCCGCCACGTCCAGCCAGTGCCGCCCCCAGCGCTCGCCGTAGCGCGGGGATTCCAGCAGGCGGTCGACCAGGCGTTCCCAGGCGCCGGGCTTGTCATCCGCGAGCCAGGTCTCGATATCTCCGGGGTCGGGGGGCAGTCCCAGCAGGTCGAAGGACGCCCGGCGAAGGAGCGCCAGGCGCTCTGCCTCCGGGGCGAGCCCAAGTTCCTCTTTCTCGAGCCGGTCCTGGATGAAGGCATCGACAGGATTGCGTACGCGATCTTTTTCGCGTGGCTCGGGGACCAGGATCTTTTTCAGCGGTTGTAGAGACCAGCTCCGCCGCTCTTCTTCGTCTGCCGGCGCGGCTTCAGGCGGGGCCGGCCGCTCTTCTGTTTCCGGGGCGCCGGCCGCGATCCATTTTTCGAGCAGGGCGAGCTCGTTCGGTCTCATGAACTTGACGCTGACGACAACCAGCTTGCGCGCCGGGGGCATGGCCCCTGCGCGGATCTTTTTGATCATCAGGCTCTCACCGGGCTTTCCGGGAACCATCGCCGGACCGGATTTACCTCCCTTGAGCATGCTTTCACGGGTACGCAGGTCGAGGCCAGCCTCTCGCTTCCTGGCGCCGTGGCAGACGGTGCAGCGAAGAAGGAGCAGCGGCGTGATGTCGTGCCCGGTGACCTTCCGTTCGACGCCCCCCGGATGCTGGAGGCTTCGGGCGCCGCCCGCTATCCAGCTTCGGATGATGTCCTGTTTGGCGGGGTCGAGCCGCGTTTTTTTCCCCGGCGGCATCTCGCCCTTGCTGAGAAGCTCGAGGAGACGGCTCTCGCCGGGCTTGCCGGCGATGATGACCTCTCCCGATTCTCCTCCGCGGAGGATCCCCGCCGGGGTTCTCAGGTCAAGTCCGCCTTTCTGTTTCTTCTCCCCATGACAGCGCAGGCAGTTCTCGCGGAAGATCGGCAGGATGTCCTTTTCGAACTCGAGGAGCCCGGCAGGCGCGCGCGGGGCGGTCTCCTCCGTCCCGGGCAGGGCGAGAACAGCGCCGGAAAACCCGCAGCAGACAATGCAGGCGACGAGGCCTCGCAGGCCCCGGGTCGCTTGAGTTGAACACACGGGAATTCTCATTTTTTCGGATTACCCAGCGACCGGATTTTCTGTTTTCATAGGCTCCTTCGAGAGTTGATGATTCACTCACTGGGCAGTGCTGTCAAGCAAACCATTCGCCCCGGTTTTCAAGGTCTGTTGTTTTCAGCGGAGCTTCCGTTTTGAGCAAGTTGAAGGTGCTGGTTGTCGAGGATGAGGAGGATATCCTCGAGGTCATCCGATACAACCTCGAGCAGGAGGGCTACGAGGTGATCTGCTGCGTGGATGGGCTCCAGGGCCTCGAACAGGCCAGGGAGTTGAAGCCCGACCTCGTTCTTCTCGACATCATGCTCCCGGGTATGGATGGGGTCGAGATCTGCCGTAACCTGAAAGAGGGAGACGAGACGAGGCTGATTCCGATCATCATGGTTACCGCCAAGGGGGAGGAGATAGACATCGTTCTCGGCCTCGGTGTCGGGGCCGATGATTACATTCCCAAGCCCTTCAAGGTCAGGGAGTTGGTTGCCCGCGTAAAGGCTCTGCTGCGCAGATCAAATCTTGAGCAGGAGAACGCCTCAGCCAACCGGATCTCGGTTGGCGACCTGGTGATCGACCCCGCGCGGCACGAGGTGATCTGTGCTGGCGAGCCGGTTGAATTTACCGCAACCGAGTTCAGGCTCCTTCACTACCTGGCCTCTCATCCGGGCAGGGTCTACAGCCGGTCCCAGCTGCTGGATCATGCTGTCGGGGACGATGTCGTGGTGTCGAATCGAAATATCGATGTGCATATCCGCTCCCTGCGCAAGAAATTGTGCTCCTGCAGTGAGTTGATCGAGACCATCCGCGGCGTAGGCTACCGTTTTAAGGAGACCCGCTGATGAGGATTTTTATTTCCGGTCTTTTCTGGAGTATCTTTGTCGGGGTTCTCAGTGTGTTCTGTCTGGGCATGCTGGTGATGCTGGCCTCTCCGGGCTTCAATCCCTCAGCTGATCCTGCCGATCTTCCGGGCTCGGATAAGTGGTGGGTTCCGTTCGCATGGTTGATGTTGAGCGCGTTTGTAACAGCCTTCTTCGCCACTCGCAGCCTCCGTGGCCGCCTCCGTACTCCTCTCAGGTCACTGACCAGGGCGGCGAATTCGCTTGCTGAGGGAAATTACGATGAGCAGGTCAGCCCTTTCTCTGCCCATGAAGTGGCCCCTCTTGTGAGGGCGTTCAACAGCATGGCGGACAAGCTCAACGAGCGTATCGAGGTCCTCTCGCGCGAAGAGAACAAGGTACGGACAATTCTTGCCGGCATGGTTGAGGGTGTGGTAGCTGTTGATCCTTATGCGCAGATCCTTCACATGAACAAGGCGGCCTGCGAGATCCTGAACGTTTCAGTCGATGATCCGGAGGGGTGGCATATCTACGATGTGATCGAGGTCGAGGAGGTGGGCGAGTTGCTGCGCCAGACGCTGCGAGATGGAGTCGAACGGGTCGAGGAGTTGAAGATTATGAAAGATGACCAGGAGCAGGTTCTCGAGGCTCATGCCTCCCCTCTTCGCGGCCGTGACGGGGAGCTGGCCGGCGGCCTGGTGGTTCTCGACGACCTGACCCAGCTCCAGCGTCTCGAGCGTGTCCGGACCGATTTTGTGGCTAACGTATCCCACGAGCTGAAGACGCCGGTTACCGCGATCAGCGGGCTTGTTGAGACCTTGATCGAAAGCGAGGAGATGGACCAGGAAACCCGATCCCGTTTTCTCGGCAAGATCCAGAACCAGTCCCTGCGCCTGTCCACGCTGGTCGCGGACCTGCTCGCTCTCTCGAGGGTGGAAGCCCGGGATGAGCAGGAGCTCGAGCTGCGCAGGATGGACCTGAGGATCGTCGTCATGGATTCTGTGAGGAGGGCGATGGTCGCCGCGGAGGAAAAAAATATCCAGCTGCATTCGCAGCTGCCGGAAGACGAGGTGAACGTGGAGGGTGAGGAGGAGGCGCTCCGGCAGGTGGTGGACAACCTGCTCGACAACGCCATCAAGTACACCCAGGGAGGGGGAGGGGTTTCGCTGAGCATCGAGGTGGAGGAAGAGTGGGCCATCCTCCTGGTGAAGGACTCCGGTATCGGAATCGAAGCCGAGCACCTGGAGAGGATCTTCGAGCGCTTCTACCGGGTGGACAAGGCCCGCTCCCGCGAGGTAGGCGGCACCGGCCTGGGACTTTCCATCGTCAAGCACTTCACCGCCAGGATGGGGGGAGTGGTGGGGGTCGAGAGTGAGCCGGGGGTGGGCACCACCTTCCGGGTCGAGCTGCCCCTGGCGCTGGAGGAATAGATCCCGGCCCGGGGTTTTCCGGCGATGGGGTCTTTTCGCCGGCGTCCTCCCGAGGGTATTATGCAGGGCACGTCTGGGATGCAATAAGCAACGATGGTCTGCTCTGCGGTATTGAGTATCCGGGAGACGGGCCGTGAACAACGAGGTAGGTACGGATGAAAGAAACAACCAGCCGCCGGGGTTTCCTGGGGCGCTCACTCGTAATCGGCGGCGGCCTCGCGGCCCCGGCGATCTTTCCCGGCGGCTTTCTCGGCGCCCAGGCCCCCAGTGAGAAGATCCTGACCGGCCATATCGGCCTGGGGGGAATGGGGACCGGCCATCTGAATTTTTTCCGCAAATATGCCGGCGCTCTCTGTGACGTCGACACGAGCCATCTCAACCGGGCGGCCAGGATCATCGGTCGCTATGTGCCCAAGTACCGCGATTTCCGCGATCTGCTCGATCAGAAGAATCTCGATGGCGTCCTTATCGCGACTCCGGACCACTGGCACGGGGTGATGGCGGTCATGGCCTGCGAGGCCGGCAAGGACGTCTACGTCCAGAAGCCCTCCTCCTCGACCATCGAGGAGGGGCGCGCCATGGTCAATGCCGCGCAGCGCTGCGGTCGCGTGATGCAGGTCGGCTCCCAGGGTCGCTCCACTCATGCCGCCTACGCCTCGGCTTCTTATGTCAGGAACGGGATGATCGGCAGGGTGAAGGAGGTCGATTGCTGGCACTACGAGAATCCGGTCGGTGGCGGTAAGCCCGACGGCCCGCCCCCTTCGAATCTTGACTGGAATATGTGGCTCGGCCCGATGCGTTACATGGACTACAACGTCGAGCGCGTTCATTTCAACTTCCGCTGGTTCCTCGAATTCGGCGGCGGACAGATTCGCGATCGCGGCGCGCACGTGATGTCCTGCGCGCTCTTCATCATGAACGCCGATGGCCAGATGCCCTCCTACGTCGAGGCCACCGGCAAGGCTCCGGATCACGGGATCTGGGACTGCCCGACAAAGATGGAGATCAAGTACGTGTTCAAGGATCCCGATTGGGTGATGTACTGGCGGCAGCCGGGCAACGGGCATCCGCACGCCCCGGGCAAGGTGCACGGCTTCGGTTCGAAGTATATCGGCGACAAGGGGGCGCTGGTCGTCGGCGGCGGCGATGGCGGCACCCATGGCGAGAAGAAGGCTCTGGAGTACAAGATTCCCGACGGCGGGAATTTTCCCTACAAGAGCCCCGGCCACGAACAGGACTTCATCAACGCGGTTCGCTCGCGGAAGAAGCCTATCATGACGATCGAGGCAGGCCATGCCGTCGGCACGCTCTGCATCCTGGGCAATATTTCCTACCGTCTCGGGCGCGGCCTGAACTGGGACGCGAAGAACGAGCGTGTCATTGGAGACGAGGAGGCCAACCGCCTCATCGCCAGGCCCAACCGTTCACCGTGGCGCGTCTGATGGGGAAAGGAATCGAGATGAAAAAAATGACCAAACTTCATAATTCGTACACGGCTCGGCTCGTTCTCC
>Ga0310342_100000352_pt1 | contig 24949 bp, 25 predicted proteins | sample S15DNA20500_MG_FD_206155 | JGI IMG/M metagenome (GOLD analysis project Ga0310342, IMG submission 206155) | Marine microbial communities from station ALOHA, North Pacific Subtropical Gyre - S1503-DNA-20-500_MG | ecosystem: Environmental > Aquatic > Marine > Oceanic | place: Pacific Ocean: North...
ACCCCACTGACCACCACCTTGGCGTGGTGCCGACTCACGCTGACATTCGGAAGAAGCAGGTCGACATCCTCTCCCCGACCGATGAGCGTCTCCCCATCGGGCAACGTGAAGAGGGCGTCCCCAAGCTCCTTGTTCTGTACGATCAATTTGGGCATCAGAGGCTCTCTGTAATCGCTGTGAAGTAAACCTTCGACCTCAATTTTCGGCCGCCAGAGCACCACCGATAACGCCAACAAGATGCGGCACCAGCTCGTCCCAGGCCACGTCGTCCTGCTTGGTCACCGTCACAAAGTCATTGACCCCAAAGACCGTCTTGACGCCTTCCACGGCGAGCACGGCCTGCGCGATGGGATGTGCCACCTCTGCCTCCCCCACAGAAAAGGAGAAGGATCCGGTGCTGCAAACGGTCTGGCCCACACTGAATTTCATGGCGTTGGGGTTCGGTGTGGGCTCGGGAGTGATCTGCACACTGGCGGGAGGTGCAGCCGCCTTCTTCTTGGCCGCCGGCGCCTTCTTCCTCTTGGGCGAGGACGTCTTCTCCTTGGCCTCGGGGGCTTCGGTTTTTGCGGGCCCAAGCAGATCAGGGTTGATCAGGGTCGCCACAGCGGGGGTATGGGCAGGAGCGCTGCGCTCCCCGTCCATTAAGTTTGCCACCCGTCTGACAATGCGAAAGGGCAACTCCAGTATCTTGTTCAGCATCTCCACCTCTGACGGAATCCGTGTCACGATAACGCACATGACCCCGATCCTGCTCGACGGACCCATGGGCACGGCACTCATGGAGCGCGGCCATCGCTGCCCACCGCCACTGTGGAGTGCCTGGGCACTCCTCCACGCTCGTGATGCTGTGGCCCAATTGCATCGGGAATACGCCCAGGCTGGTGCCACCGTCCACACCACCAACACCTTTCGTACGCGACCAGAAACCCTGGGGAAGTCCTGGGCCGACATCGCCCGTCAGGCAGTCGAGTTGGCCCGCAGTGCGGTGAGCCCTGGGCACCGGGTGGCGGGCAGCATCGCCCCGCTTGAGGACTGCTACCGTCCTGCGGATTCCCCCGCAGATCCTGGCCCACGCCACGCGGCCCTGGCCAAGGTACTGGCGGAGGCCGGCGTGGATCTGTTGCTATGCGAGACCTTTCCGCACGTGGGGGAGGCGCTGGCGGCCGTAGATGCTGCGGTGCAGACCGGCGTGGAGACCTGGGTATCTTTCACCGCCGGGCCGCAGGCCAACCTGCTCACTCCCGATGACATCGCAGCAGGCGCTGCCAAAGCGGTCCAGGCTGGAGCTGCAGGGGTCCTGGTCAATTGCATACCTGCGACCAGAACCGCTGAATTCCTCATGCCGCTGGTCGATCTCGGCGTTCCCTTTGGTGCATATGCGAATGCAGGACACACCGACGATGGCATCGGCTGGCATCCCGACCCCGACGGTCCGGACCGATATGCGGATCTGGCCATGGAGTGGGTCGAGATGGGCGCCCATCTCATCGGAAGCTGCTGCGGAACCGGCCCCAGACACATCGCCGCGATTCACGACAGACTGCCGCGATTGGACAAGGAGGTGCCATGAGGCTGGTGCTCTCACTGTGGTGGACTGCCCTGGGATGTCGTGGCGCGACCCAGCCAATGCCTACATCGGATGCTTGCGATCTGGATTCCGCGCTCGCCACCTGCGTGGCACCCACCATGTCCGCGGCCCACTACATCGAGCAGAGCTCGCGCTACTTCGACACCATGGACACCGCGGCCGAGCAGCCAGCTGAGCCGCTGTATTCGGAGCTGGTGGCACGATGGGAATGGCCACCTTGGCTCAAGCTCACTGGATTTACCGCAGAGAACATCATCAAGGCGGACACCCTCCTCAGGATCTACCCATCCACCATCCCCCAGCGTGACTGCCGTGCCTTTGACCAGAATCCCTTTGGTCGGTGCAGGGTGACCTTCTTCTACGAAGCACACGAGGGAAGAGGCTGCCCCATCTACGAAGAATTCACCTTCAATGAGGCGGGCGAGATCACCTTCATTGAGGCCTGGTCTGATCAGCCAGGCCTGCTGCCCATGTCCGACCCCTCAGACACCTGGGCAGAGGGGACCAATATCCACCGGCTATCGACACGGATTCCTGGACTGGGCAACGAAGATGGCCGCATCGACTTGAGCAGCAAGGCCATGGCGGAGGCGGAGGCCGACGATGAAGACGTGGCCGACTTTGCCTACCGGGCACGAGACTGGTCCACCACGTGGTTTGCCGAGCTCGAGGCTGCAGGCGACGACATGTGGGAACGAGGCTGCGGCTGGTAGAAGCTACTTCTTCTTCTTCTTCTTCTTTCCACCAAACAACTTCCCGAAGAAGCCTTTCTTCTTGGTGTCACGACCCCCCGGCCCCCGTCCGTCGAGTCGGCGGAGTTCCCGGATGGCATCGGGATTGGACGGATTGAAGCGCAGTGCCTGGACCTGACATCGCTTGGCAGCAGTCGGGTTGCCCAGTTCGCGGTAGGCCCGTCCCAGCAGCACCCAGCCACCATCCAGGCGCCGGTCCTGGTTCTGGTTGGCATCCAGGGCATCCTTGAGTTTCTGCAAGGCGGCATCTGCCCTGTCTGAATCGGTGCCGTGGTGAATCTTGAACGAGGTGTAGGACTGGTAGACCTCAAACTCAATCTCATCTGGAACCGCCGTAACAGCGGACACAAACAGCTTGTGCGCCTGGGAGATTCGGCCTGCGTGGAAGGCGGCGAGTCCCCGCTTGAACTCCGCCTCTGCCTCCATGTAGACCCTTACTGTCTCCATGGTCTGCTCGTCTTCAGTCGGCTTCCCATCCATGACGTGATCACAGTACTTCTTCCGGCTCTCGTTGTTCGACAACACCTCCCAGGCACCACGGATCTTGTCAAACAGCTCATTGGCCAGGTTCAGAACCTCTTCGGATGCGCCGACGTAGCCATCGGGGTGGACCTGCTTTGCCAGCCCGGTGTACGCCTGTCGGAGGTCCGACTCATCCGCATCCCGTTCCACGCCCAACATCTCAAAGGCATTGGCTGCCGCATGGATCTGATCGGCCAACACATAGAGCTTACCGGCAAGCGGATCGTCTGATAGCTCCACCGAGAAGTCCGGCGCCGATAGCGTCGAGCCAACCTCTTCAGCAATCAAGTCTGCAATGTCGAAATCCTTATCGCCCACCACACACTCCGGTTTCCTGTGTGTCCTCAGGAGGATGAGGAGTCTATCACGCACGGAGCCGGACCGAACCGGTATGGTGAAACCATGAAGCAGATGATCACCTGGATGCTACTACTCCTGTCCGGTGTGGCAGGCGCGACTCCAGATCCACCGGCGGTCACTGGTCTGCCAGACTTTGCGGATCTTGTGGACGCTCTGGTGCCTACCACCGTCCACATTCAGGTACAGCGCGGGCCTGCGGTCGCTCCAGGTCTGCAGCAGCTGCGCAGAGACTATCAGCTCCCGGGCAGCGCATCGTCCGGCCCACCGACCCACGGACAGATCACCTCTGGCAGCGGGGTGATCGTCGACTCCAGAGGCGTGGTGTTGACGAATCACCACGTGGTGGATGCCGCCCATACCATCCAGATCACGCTCGTCGACAAGCGGGTGTTTGCTGCGGAGGTCGTTGGCAGCGACCCCCGCACCGATGTGGCAGTGCTCCGCGTCCAGACTGAAGACCCCCTACCCGCTGCCACACTCGGAGACTCGAGTCAGCTTCGCGTCGGCCAGTGGGTGCTGGCCGTAGGCAATCCCTTCGATTTCCCATTCTCGGTCACCGCCGGAATCGTCAGCGGCCGCGGCCGGCGAGGCCTGAACCAGGACAAGATCCTCGACTACATTCAGACCGATGCTTCGGTCAACCTCGGGTCCTCTGGCGGACCCCTGTTCAACCTTCGCGGTGAAGTGGTGGGGATCAACACAGCGATCTTCAGCCTGAATGAGGAAAGACCCCAGAATGCAGGCATCTCCTTTGCCATCCCGATCGACATGGCCGCGAGAATCGCCAAGGAATTGCTGAAAACCGGCAGAGTGGCCTATTCAAGCATCGGTGCTGCCACCCGTGACTCGCCCACAGGGCCTGACGACCCCCGCCCAGGTGCCGAGGTGGTGCAGATCGCCCCAAAGGGTCCAGCCGAGCGGGGCGGACTTCGCCGTGGGGATGTGATCATCGCCATCAACAGCCAGCCTGTGGGCAGCCAGGTGGATCTACAAGGAATGGTGCTGGCCACCGGCGTAGGCACCCCATTGACCGTCCGTTTCGAGCGTGGTGAGGCCACCCGAGAGATCAAGATCAAGACGGTGGACGAGCACGATCTTGGAGAGTGGGAGCACCATGATGACGCGACACAATGGGGCGGCGCCAAGCTCGTGCTGGCCGACCCTGAGCGCCTGTCTGGCCAAGGCATCGCCCTGCCCGAGCACAAGAGCCCAGGACTGTTGGTGGTGGCCGTCGTACCCGACAGTCCGGCGGATACCGCGGGGCTGGCACCTGGGGATGTCTTGCTCGAGATTCAGCGAAAGCCAATCAAGAGCGTAGACCATCTCCTGGGAACGGTCCGTGGACGGAATACCGCCGTAGTCGGCTTCTGGCGCGGCACCACCATGCAGCTGGCGGTGGTCGGCGGATTGAACACGCCCTGAGACCCGCCCCCGTATTCACGGCGACCAGAATTAGACCCTGGGAACGCACGCGGGCCTCATGCTTCACTTCCCGCCAGCTATCCGCAGATCACCGCCGAAGACTGTACGCCTACCAGGAATAGAAGCCCTGCCCTGATTTCTTCCCCAGCTTTCCATCGCTGACCATCTGTCGCATGAGTGCCGGGGGCTCAAAGGCCGGGTTGTCGAGTTCAGCCGCGAGGTACTCGCCGATGTGCATGCGGACGTCCAGACCCACCATGTCTGTGAGCTTGAGCGGTCCCACCGGGTGGCGATACCCGAGCACCATGGCGGTATCGATGTCCTCGGCGCTCGCGACTCCCTGCTCCAGCATGCGGATGGCCTCCATGCCCAGCGCGACCCCCAGGCGACTGGTGGCAAAGCCCGGGAAGTCCTGGACGTAGATGCACTCCTTGCCGATCTCGGCCCCAAAGCTTCGGATCTGTGCCACGACATCCTCGTCCGTACCATCATGGGTGATCACTTCGAGCAGCTTCATGATGTGGACGGGGTTGAAGAAATGCAGTCCCACCATGCGCCCGGGATCCGGTACAGCCTCGGCGATTCGGGCCACACTGAGCGACGAGGTGTTGGTCCCCAGCACACATCCTTCCGGGCTGTGCTTCGTGATCTCCCGGAACAAGGACTGCTTGAGATCGATCCGCTCGGGCACCGCCTCCACCACAAGGTCAGCTTCCCGGACAGCCATCTCCAGATCGGTAGTGCCAGCGATATTCTCCAGCGTCTGCTCTCGCTGCGCTTCCGTCACCTTTCCACGGTCGACGCCCTTGTCCAGGTTGGCATGGACGCGATCCAGTCCGGCCATCAGCGCATCTTCCGTCACATCAAACAGCATGACCTCCATACCGGCCATTGCAGCCACCTGAGCGATGCCGTGGCCCATGGTGCCCGCCCCGATAACGGCGACTGTTTCAAAGGTGTGGTCAGCCATCGATGGCCTCCACCAAGGTGCTGACTCCCTGGCCCACACCCACACAGAGGCTCGCCATTCCACGCCGAGCCCCATGACGGTGCATGGCATGGATCAGGGTCGTGAGGATTCGGGCGCCGGAGCACCCCAGGGGATGTCCCAGCGCAATGGCACCCCCATGCACGTTCACCTTGTCCCCATCCAGGCCCAGGGTGCGCAGCACACCCAGGCTCTGGGCCGCAAAGGCCTCGTTCAGCTCCACCAGGTCGAGATCATCGAGGGTCCAACCCGCCAGCGTCAGGGCCTTCTCCGTCGCGGGCACCGGGCCCAGCCCCATCACGGTGGGATCCACTCCTGCCGCAGCGCAAGCCACCAGCTTCGCTACCGGCTTCAGACCCAGCTCCCGGGCCTTGTCGGCGGTACAGACCAGCATTGCGGATGAACCATCGTTGAGCGTAGAGGAATTGCCCGCTGTCACAGTGCCACCCTCTCTGAATGCCGGCTGGAGGCGTGCAAGACGCTCCATGGAAGAGTCGGGACGCGGGCCCTCATCCTGGGAGACCACCATCGTGTCTCTACGACCCTTGGGCACCTCGATGGGCACGATCTCGGCGTCGAAGGCACCCCCAGACTGCGCTGCGACCGCCTTCTCCTGACTCCGGAGCGAGAATGCATCCTGGTCTTCGCGGCTGATGCCCAGCCTGTCTACGATGTTCTCCGCGGTACATCCCATGGCTTCCAGGGGAAACATCGCCTTCATCTTTGGGTTTGGGTACCGCCAGCCCAGGCACGTGTCGTAGATCTCGACGTTGCCCGCCTTGGGCATGTTCGGTCCCCGAGGCATCGAATAGGGCGCCCGGCTCATGCTCTCGACTCCGCCCACCAGAAAGACCTCTCCGTCCCCACAGCGAGCCGCCCGAAACGCCTGATTGACCGCCTCGAGTCCGCTGGCACACAGGCGGTTGACCGTCACCCCGGGAACCGACTGAGGCAGCCCCGCTAGCAGCAAGGACATCCTGGCGACGTTCCGATTGTCTTCGCCCGCTTGGTTGGCGCAGCCCGCGATCACATCATCGATACCCGCGGGGTCGATGCCGGTTTGCTCGATCACCGCCCGGAAGCTGTGGGCCAGAAGATCATCTGCCCGAACCCCGGAGAGTCCACCCATGAAGCGCCCGATGGGGGTGCGGAGCGGCGCGCATATGACGACATCTGGCACGGCTCGACCCTCAGTAGAAGACGGCGGCAGGACCAGGGTTTTCTCGCCCATCGATACTCTCAAGCGCAGCGATGGCTGCCTTGGCGGCCTCCGCGATCTCCGCCTCGTTGCCGCCCAGATAGACTCGGCCAAAGGCACCGGCGGCCCGGAACTCGAGCACATCGATTTCTGCAGCCTTCTCTGCTTCGTTGGTCGCGATGACCGCGTATCCGGCAGGGTGGGTCTCCAGGACGTACAGCGTAGAGCCCTCATCCAGGAAGTTCCCGTGACGCATCCGGTTGACCATCTGCGCGTGGTAGCCCGTCGTACCCGTGATGGTCTGGCCACTCACGACACGGGGCTTGAGCCGCTCCTCTACCTTGAGATCCAGCGCCTGGAGAATCTCCTCGCCCGCAGCCCGTACCTGGCCTTGATCAAAGTCATGCAGCTCCAGTACGCCGTATCGGCGCTCGACAATCTGCATGCCTGGTGTGCAGCTGGTGCGCTTCAGTGCGGTGTCCGTGACAATGTTGATGTCCATGCCCGGCGACACCTCGATGAACAGGGACGCCTGGTTCTCAAGGGGGTGGTATCCCTGGCTCACAGTGGCCAGAAAGCTCGCCGTCTGGGGCTGGAGGATATCGATGTAGGTGAAGCACCGCAGATCGATGGCCATCGTCGCACCTCGTGGCCGGCTTAAGGTGGTGTGTGGCCCTCGTCCACCGGGGGCCATTGTGGAGCCCATTCAAGAGTCGTGCTACATCCGGCCCCTTGCCGTTCTCGTCGTGCTGGCTCGGGAGACCTGAATGTACAACTTGCTCATCGCCCTGGGCGTGGCTGTCGGACTCTTCGGGGTTGGTGTGACATGGATCGGCTCCGTGGTCGCGGGCATCATTCCTGGCACCCTTGGCCTGCTGGTCACCTACGTGGCATTGGCCCGACGGACTGGAAAGAAATTCCAGGTCCTGGCCGAAAAGGCGGGCCGGGAGTTCCAGTCCAACCGCATGGAGTCGGGCATTCGCATCCTGGAGCAGGGGTTTGCGCTGAGTAAGTGGCAGTTCTTCATCGGTGCCCAGATTCATGGTCAGCTCGGAATGCTCGCGTACATGCAACGCAAGTGGAAGAAGGCCCGCATCCACCTGGATCAGTCCTGGAAGAGAGACTGGCGCTCCAGGTCCACCCTGGCAGCACTGGATCACCGCGAAGGCAAGAGAGACCAGGCCCTGAGCCGGCTGGCAAAGATGACTGGAACGGCGGGTAAGGACCCCACGTTCTGGGCCCTGTACGCCTACATCGCACTCGAGCACAAGGACCGGGATCTGGCGCTGAGCGTGCTCAATGACGGACTCAAGAAGTGTTCGAACTCCCCGGGCTTGACCGCCATGGCCAATGCCGTGCGGAACAAGCGGAAGCCCAAGATGAAGGCCTTTGCTCCGGTCTGGTACCAGTACTTCCCCGAGCAGATGCCGCGCAGTGCCATGATGGCGCACGCGCAAGCACAGAAGGGAATGCGCTTCCCTCAGCCACGCAGGTAGGATCCGCTGGAACGAGGCAGGCCGCTCAGATGAGGGCTAGCTGTCGTACCACCCCGGCTTGACCAGCTGCTGGTAGTGCTCGACCGCAAACGGGTTGAGCCGCTGCTTGGCGACCTCGAACCACATCTGGGCGGAGACCTTGGTGAACCAGATGTACATGTCCCGCTTGTAGCTCTCCTTGGACAAGAGGCCCTTGAGCATCCACTTGGGATTCACGAACTGCTTGTTCATGCGGTGAAGCTCTTCCGCGATTTCATGCCGCGTCATGTACTGGGAATCAAGCACCGGGCTCATCCAGTCAAAGTTGTCGAAGTCTTCTTCGGTGATGTGCCCATTCGCAATCGCATCGTCGTAGATGGGCGTGCCCGGCACCGGTGTGATCGGGTGGAAAGCCGGGAAGTCCACATCAAGCCGCTTGGCCATGGCCACCTGGTTGTCCAGTGTGGCCTTGTCCTCTTGCTCCACACCTACGATGAAGGTCGCCTGGATGAAGACCTCCGGGTACTTCTCCTTGAAGATCCGGATGGCCTGCTCGGCCACACCGCCTGCATAAAAGCGCTTGTTCACGCTCGCGAGCCCATCATCTTCTGCGCGCTCGACCCCGATCAGGATGTGGCGGAGTCCCGCCTCGACCTGCTTTGCCAGGATGCCCTTTTCCTCATCGCGCACAATGCAGTCCGCCCGCATGAACGTCATCCACTTGGTCTTCATGCCGCTCTCGATCATGCGATCGGAGAACTCGAGATTGAAGGTGGGATTGATGTTCCAGCTCTCATCCACCCACACAAAACCGCGCTTGCCGTAGCGGTAGTAGAGCTCTTCAACCTCCTCCATGATCCGGTCCACAGACTTGGTCCGCCACCGGGGCGAGAGGTGGGTGGTTCCGTCTTCATCCACCGTCCGATCCGCCATGGTCGTCCACCACGCACAGAAGCTGCAGCTCGAGGTGCAGCCGCGGGAGTGATGCAGCGTAGCGCCGGATGGACTGAACAGGTACCGACTGCGGCCGTACTCCGCCATGGGCATCAGATCGTAGGCAGGCAGGGGCAGGGAGTCGAGATCCGAGATGAGCTTTCTGGGCGCGGTCTGAATCACATCTGCCGCATTCCCATACGCAACGCCGTCGATCCTGGAAAGATCCGGGTCGGCGTCAGCAAAGGCACTGCACAGCTCGGAGAATGTCTGCTCCCCCTCGCCAATACAGATGGCATCAATGGTCTCAAACCCTGCATAGCGGTGCGACATGTTCGAGAAGTGCCCACCTCCGGCGATCGTCTTGGCCTCAGGGGCAGCCTCCTTGCACAGCTCGAAGAATTTGAGCGCCTCATTGGTGTACAGGGCGTGGTTCTCCCCACACCCGATCACGTGAGGCTGGAAGTCCTTGATCTCCTGGTGAAGGGTCTTCCAGCCCATCCGGATCGGCAGGCAGTCCAGCACCTTGACTTCGTGCCCGTCCCGCCGGGCCACAGCAGCGAGCGCCGGCAGCGCTTGCTGGACCAGGTAGTTGTCCTCAGCGCTCACATAGGGCCAGTAGCACCGCGGGGGTTGTACAAGAAGAACGCGCACCCAGGGACCCTACCCGGAGCCCACTCCCGTGTCACTCATCTCGCGTCCTGATCCTTGGGTCTCAGCTCGAACATCACCATCGCGGAGGACATATCTGGAACATTGTTTCTTGAACCTATCCGGCGCGCATTCTGGTGTGTGTCGTCCTTCTGGGCGTCGTAGATCGTACGAAAGGTCAAGCCATAGCGACGGGCCAAACCCGGCAGGAGGTTCTTGGCCCGATCGGACTTCAGCGCCAGGAACAAGCGGCCCTTGGGGCTCAGGTGCTTGTCCAGATCCTCGAGCAGAGAGTTGAGGAAGCAGGCCCCGGGGTCCTGGGAGAAGTAGACCTCCTTGGGATGCGGAGTGTCTTCATCGACTTCCGGAAAGGGCCGGCGCACAAAGAAGTCGTAGCCTTGGGGCGGATCCGCGAGGATGAGGTCGAAGCGCTCGTCTTCCTGGATGACCGCGTACGCACCCTGGTCTTCATAGGTCACCAGGCGGGTCTCCACCCGGTCCGACACACCCAGGGCAATTGCGTTCATTCGAGTGTTCCGTATGGCCAGCGGGTCCAGCTCTGTGGCGACCACCCGGCCCGCGCCATGCGCCAGCGCTGCGAGCCCCAGGGCACCGGTGCCTGAGCCCACATCCATCACGGTGTCCGTGGACTTCAGATCTCCGTGTTCTCGGACCACCTGGACGAACACCGCCATGGAGTACTTGTCGAACATGACAGTCTCCAGGCGCGTGAGCTCCCCCCCCAGGTCCTCGAAGTAATAGCTGTCGGCCACATCGATGATGTTCGGCGGGTAGATCTCCGAGAACGCATCTCGGGATCCCTTTCCACAGACCAGTGAGGCCTGCGGGTTGATCTCTGGCTCCAGCTTGTTTTTCTCAAACAACTCTTCGGGAGCCTTGACCCGGGACGGCGGGGCGGGCGCCTCGTTCTCCTCCTCCACAGCGGGACAACCAAGCATGGTCATGGAGAGCGTGATCAGCAGCAAACGGGGCATCAGCATCCTCAGTAGTAGCCATCTATTCGCGGGGGGCCTGGGCCACCACCATCCAGGCTCGGTTCAGAGGCCGAACCACCGGGTCCGCACGGGCCGCCGCCTCGAGGCGCCGAAGCGCTTCGATGTCCACTGGACCCACCGACTGCTCCAGCGGCCCGCTGAGAACATAGTGCGAGGGATGTAGATCCAGAATCTTCCACCCTGCAAGCATGTCTCTCAATGCCTCCTCGCTATAGGTTTGAACCCAGCGATCTCCGGGCACATGGACAATGCCATCCTCGTTCAGCGCACGGAGCGCATCGGGATGGGCGTCCTTGGCCAGTGACCACCCCAGCGATGCTTCCACACTGAGCAGCAGGGTACCGCCAGGGCGCAAGACGCGACCGATCTCCGCCAGCACTGCTGCGGGATCTTCCACATAGCAGAGCAATTCGGAAGCCAGCGCCACATCCACCGGAGCCAGATCGCCCAGAGCAGTGCCTGTGGTCCAGTGGAGATCCAGGCGTCCAGATCCCCCCGCCAGCTGGTCGAGCGCACACCACAGGCTCCTGAGATCCGGGTCCACCAGCTCCACTTCACAGTCCCGTGAGGTCAGCCAGCGGGCAAAGCGTCCCACCCCTCCGCCGAGATCCAGGACCCTGGCCTCACGGGGCAGGTGTTCTATCCAGCGGTCCAGGTACAGCTGCAGCTCTAGCGCTTTGTCCTCTCGGACCGGGCTGTCCGGGTGATGGAGATCCATCCAGTCGGGATGGTCCGCCCAGCAGCGAACTGCGCCCACCAGGTTGTCCCAGGCTGGAGATGGCGCATGGCCGCCTTCGTGTAGTGCAGCCAGTCGTGCATCGCCTGGCGGCAACATGAAACGTCGCCCCCGCCAATGGGCCAGATCTGCACAAGAATACGGGCCTGGGCCCTTCAGCGATGGAAGTGGCTGATCATCCAGCGCAGACGCATGAACCAGTGCCATGTTCTCAGATCAAGCAACCGCCACCGGAGGCAGCGGGAGATTGCACGCGCAGACCCGTGACTAGCGGGGGTCCTGTGGGCGTGGTTTCGGACGGGGAGACGGCCGCCAGTTCATGGCATCCTCCTAAGGGTTTGTGGGGGCTAGCTTGCCCCTGTAGCGACCACCTGTCAAGGGGCATCGAGTTGCTGCTCGAGGTGCCACGCCTTGTTGTCGGCGAGCAAGGCACGAACCAGGGCGATGACTCGGCCATGGCCGGGACGGTGGGCAGTGAAGCGCCCGCGTACGCGGTGGCCCAGCAGAGCCAGATCTCCCAGCAGATCCATCGCCTTGTGCCGGACAGGCTCATCGGGCCGGCGCAGCCCGCCGGGGTTGAGTACCCCTGCCTCGGAAAAAACCACCGCATTGTCCAAGCTTCCGCCAGCCACCAGACCCATTCGTCGCAATGCCTGCACATCACGCTCAAAGCCAAAGGTCCTGGCCCACCCGATCTCTTCCGCCACAGTGGCTGGGTCCACGCAGAGAACCAGCTGCTGTTCACCGACTAGCGCATGGTCAAAGTGGATGGTGATATCGAGCATCAGTCCTGGGCCAGGCCCAGCCTCACACACGCTCCCGTTCTGCTCAATCCGCACCGGAGCATCCACGACCAGCACTGTACGAGGGACCGGCTGGTCTTGAATTCCTGCCGTACTCAGCGCATCAAACCAGGGCTGTGCCGTTCCATCGAGAATCGGGAGTTCGGGGCCAGCCACCGCGATCTCAAGGTTGTCCAGGCCCAGGCCGTAGACAGCTGCCAGCAGATGTTCGACGGTCCTGATGGACCAGGCTCCTTTTCCCAGGGTGGTCGCCAGCTGGGTGTCCGTCACCCAGTCCACCGAGGCCGGAATCGAGCTCGCCGACGCATCACCGATCAACGTGAAGTGAATTCCACTATCTGGCGGCGCAGGGCGCAGCTCGACCATGCCGGCGGCACCTGTGTGGAGACCCACCCCTTGCAGACTCACCGCCTGCTTTGTCGTCCGCTGCCCCATGCATCCTCCGGCCTCACCATACCCCAGGGTCCAGACGGTCCTGAATGATGAGACCTCAGGGCGTGGGCAGGCCTGCGATTGGTTGGCCGACCACCACCTTGTGGTCCTTGAACCAGCCCCTCCTCATCTCCAATGCGTACATGGCAGGGACCTCAGAGGAGACCGGCCGGGTCTCGTGGGGTGTGAGATCGGCCAGGCGGACCACCTGCCCCAGTCGATTGATGAAGGCGACCGAGAGCGGCAGAGGAGTATTCTTCATCCAGAAGCTACGAACCTTCTCGTCGCTGTAGACAAACAGCATCCCGTGGTCTGGCGGAAGTGAAGACCGCCCCATCAGGCCCTGCTGTCGCTCGCGCGGGTCGTCCGCGACCTCCACCGTGATGGTCGTCTCTCCGATCACGACCTGGATGGGAGCGCTGGCTGTCACCACACTGAGCAGCGCGCTGAGGAATACCAGGCTCAAAAGAGCTTGCCCTCCGCCGGCGGAAGGCCGAGGTGGCGTCGGCCAGCCTGGGTCAGGATCCGACCCTGGCGAGTTCGCTGAATCAGCCCCCGCATGATGAGGAAGGGCTCATAGACATCCTCAATGGTGTCTGCCTCTTCGCCGATGGCGGTGGCGAGGTTGTCGATTCCTACCGGCCCACCGTCAAACTTGTAGGCCACCGTCTCCAGCACCCGCCGGTCCATGGTGTCGAGGCCCTCCTCATCGATACCCAGACGCTCCAAGGTCAGCTCGACCACCCCGACGTCTACCGCACCCGCACCCTCCACCTCCGCGAAGTCCCGCGTACGGCGAAGCAGACGATTGGCGACCCTGGGAGTGCCGCGAGAGCGGGCGGCAAGCGCGGTCGCGGCGGGCGGCGTGATCTCGATGTCCATGCGCTTGGCGCTGCGGAGCACAATCTCGGAGAGCTCCTCAGCACCATAGAACTCCATGGAGAACTGGATCGGAAAGCGGTCCCGAAGTGGGCGTGTGAGCAAGCCGGCTCGGGTGGTGGCACCCACCAGGGTGAAGCGGGGCAGATCGATGCTGACGGACTGCGCGCCAGGACCTTGTCCAAGCATGACATCGATCCGAAAATCCTCCAGTGCGGGGTACAGCACCTCTTCGACCGCCCGGTTCAGCCGGTGGATTTCGTCGATAAAGAGCACCTCTCGAGGCTGAAGACTGTTGAGGATCGCGGCGAGATCTCCGCCTCGCTCAATGACCGGACCCGAAGTGGGCCGAACCTCGACCCCGAGCTCCTCCGCAATGATGTACGCCAGGCTCGTCTTTCCGAGACCCGGGGGCCCGGACAACAACACATGGTCCATCGCCTCGCCCCGGGACTTGGCGGCACTGATGTAGACCCGGAGGTTCTCCACCGTCCGCCCTTGTCCGACGTACTCATCCAGATTCCGGGGCCGCAGCGCCGGGTCGGCACGTTCGACTCCAGCAGGGTCCACCACCCGGGCCAGGCCATCGTCAAAGTGTTCTGTATCGCTCACAGAATTCCTCTATCCGTTCCGACCCAGAGGCTGTGCCAACACCCTCAGGGCCGCCTGCAGCCTCGCACCCACCGGAGCTTCACTCATCCCCGGGACATCGGCGCTGGCCATGGCCTTGTCGATCTCCGTCTTTCGATAATCCAGTCGGGCCAGCGCCAGGGGCAATGGATCTTCGGGATCAGTCCGACCCCCACTGACCGTGACGGGCGTGAAGGACTGTGGAATCTTGTTCTCGAGCTCGAGACAGAGGCGCTCTGCGGTCTTCTTGCCCAGACCCTTGAGCTGGGTGAGTCGAGCGACATCGTGCTCTGCAATTGCACGCTGCAGCTCGATGCGAGAGACCTGAGAGAGAATGCCGAGCGCGGTACGTGGCCCGACACCATTGACTTCCCGCAGCAATTCGAAGGTGTCTCGATCATCCACAGAGAGAAATCCGTACAGCGTGATGGCATCTTCACGAACCTGGGTGGAGACATGTACCAGCACGTCCTCTCCCTCACCGATCTCCTGCGCCACGTTGGCGGGCATATGCACCAGGTAGCCCACCCCGCTCACATCGATGACCACGGAATCGACTCCGCGCTGGGCCACCGCACCTCGCAGCATGGCAATCATCGCGCCGCCATCCTGCGTTGAAAGGGACTGTGCATCAAGTGGGTAATCGCGATCGCTGCGGCGTCGCTGGCATCTGAAGCCAGCTTCACATCGACACCCACCAGGCGACCCACCACCCGAGCCACTTCAGGCTTACCGGCGCGCCCATGTCCGCCCACAGTCTTCTTGACCGTCATGGCGTTGTATTCATGGACCTCATGTCCCGCTTGGGCGGCCGCCAGCAGCGCGACGCCCCGGGCCTGACCCAGACGGAGCGCGCTCTCCGATGAGCGGTGGCGAAAGATCGCCTCAATGGCCACACAGTCCACTTCGTGCTCTCCCAGGCGCACTGCCAGTCCCGCGTGGATGATGGCCAGGCGCTCCGGGACAGGCATACCGGACTTGGTGCGAATCACGCCCGCATCCAACAGACGAAACCGGCCACCGCTCCGTTCGACCACCGCAAAGCCAGTTGCGGTGCTGCCAGGGTCGATGCCGAAGACGCGCATTTGCTCCATGGGGTGAACAGGTGTCCAGTATATGCAGCGCGGTGCTTCAGGTCCAGTCAGCCCATGAGGGCGGTCAGTTGATCCGCCGGAATCTCACCGTTGTGGTGTATCTGCTGCACATCATCGCAGTCATCCAATAGCTCCAGCAGCTTGAGCAACTTCTCCGCATCCGGCCCGGAGACTTCGGTGCGAATCTCGGGCACCTGCATCACGCTCGCACTCGAGATCTCCAGACCACCATCGACCAGCCCGTCATTGCAGGCCTCAAAATCGTCTGGAGCCGTCACGATCTCGAAGCCGCCGTCTTCCGTCGTCACATCCTCGGCCCCGTGATCCAGCGCCAGCATCATGACCTCGTCCTCATCACCCGCTGACACAAAGATGATTCCCTTCTTCTGGAAGAGATAGGCCACACACCCGGTGCTCCCGAGATTGCCGCCTCCCTTGGAGAAGGCATGGCGCACCTCACCTGCGGTCCGGTTGCGGTTCTCGGTCAGGCACTCGACCATGATCGCGGTTCCGCCCGGGCCATAGCCCTCAAACACCAGGTCTTCGTAGACCAGGCCCTCGATGTTGCCCGTGGCCCTGTCGATGGCCCGCTTGATGGTGTCCTTGGGCACAGAGTGTGCCCGAGCCTTGGCGAGCGCCAAGCGCAAACGAGCGTTGGAGTCTGGGTCATCACCCCCCAATTTTACGGCCACCATGATCTCCTTGGAGAGCTTGGTGAACAGCTTTCCGCGGGCCTTGTCCTGCGCGCCCTTGCGGACTGCAATGTTTGCAGAGTGTGAATGTCCGGCCATGTGGGTACCACCTTCACACCATTTCGGTGTACGTTTCGCGGTAACCATGGCTCCGCCGACCCACAAGGGCTGGTTAGAGTCTACGTGGAGGCGTCCACATGAAGAAATCCTTCAGAATCTGCAGCCTTGGAGTGGCCGTGCTGGCGATCTGGGCCACACCTGCTCAGGCGGGCTGTGAGAAGGACACCGACTGTAAGGGCGAGCGAATTTGTGTCGAAAGTGCCTGCGCCGACCCGGCCGCAGCGCCTCCCAGCCCACCGCCCACGGAAGCAGCACCTGCCGCAGCGGCGGATGTACCCACGGAAGCTGCGCCCGCAGAAGGCGAGGCTGCACCCGCAGAAGGCGAGGCTGCGCCCGCAGAAGGCGAGGCTGCACCCGCAGAAGGCGAGGCTGCGCCCGCAGAAGGCGAGGCTGCGCCCGCAGAAGGCGAGGCCGATGCAGCGGCGGGCTCCGGGGCCGACGACTGGTGGACCATGGATGCGCGAGAAACAGAGGCTGCCCTGCTGCAGGAATTGTTCAACGAGCTACCCAAGCCCGTTCGAACCAAGGGCGCTGGAAAGCTGGTCTATCAGCGCTCTGTGCCCCTCGTGATCGCTGACATTCACGACACCACCGCGGTGTGGGGCTCCAAGCTACAGAAAGACGTCCACTTCCTGGGCATCTCCAAGGTCCACACCACACAGAGCCTGGACTCTATCGGACCGGAGACCGCAGGAATCCCCTACTGCCCACTGGCCTGCAACCGGATCTCCCAGGTCTTCGTCACCGAAGAAGAGATCACGCTGCAGTACGACGGTCCGATCAAGGACTGGGCGGGCAAGGCATCGGACAATGTCGCAGGCTACACTCGCCGCTTCGGCAAGATCCACCAGGCCAAGTGCAGCTTCCCGCTGATGGTCAAGCACGCACCTCCCAACACATGGATGGACCCAGAAGAGGTCTCCAAGGTCCGAGCAGCGGTGGTGGACGAGATCAAGCGCTACTGCGCGGAATAGCTCCTCAGTCTGGATCGCCAGGCTCAAGGCCCATCGTGCTGAACTTCCGCGAACAACCGGAAGGCCAGGATACGTGTGCGTCGGAGGCAACTCGTGTCGAGGACCTGGGCGAACATGCTGACCCTCGGACTGGTGCTCGCCATCCTGGCGCCGATCCATCCGGCCCTTCGCGGACAACGTGGCGACAGCTTCCCGCTGAGCTGGTACCCGATGTTCTCTCGACCCCGCCCCGCGCTGGAGTCCGTGGACTACGTCATCGCGCTGACCGCAGCTGGAGAGCGACACATCGTGCACTCCAAGCACCACGTACGGGGGGCGATGAATCAGGCCCGTCGACAGCTCAACCGCCTGGCAAGGCGCGGTCAGCACGCTCAGGATCTCTGCGAACAGGTCGCCCAGCGCTTCAGTCAAAGACGCCGCGGCACGATGGCAGAGGTGGTCCAGATCTGGTTTGTGCGCGGAAAATTTGATCTACATCAGTACTTCACTGATGGCCCAGAGGGGCCCAAACGAGAGAAGATCCACTGGGCCTGCCAGGTACCTGACCGAGCGGTCTTCCGGGTGCCCCAGCGAGGAGAGATCTACCACTTCGGAGAAGCGCCGTGAGCAGACTTCGCGCTCGCTGGGCCGCTACGATGCTCGCCCCCGCACCACCAGTACGGCTGGCGGTGGTGCGCATCCTTACGGGACTCTTCGCGCTCTGGTACATCTGCAAATACGACCGCTGGCTCTCCGAGTTCGAGGGGCTTTCAGCCAGGGTCTTCGCCCCCATAGGCTTGACCTCGCACCTCCACGCGCCCCTGCCCGACGCGACTGTGATGGCGCTGGGAATCGCCACCACCGTGGCCGGCGTGCTGTTCACTCTCGGCCTGCTGTGGCGGCTGAGTGGTCCTGCCTTCGCACTCCTCCTGCTGTACACGATGACGTACCGAAACAGCTGGTCGATGGTCTTTCACCACGAGAACATGCTGGTGCTGCACGTCCTGATTCTGGGCTTTCTGCCCGCAGCAGGCGTCCTCGCGATCGATCCATGGCTCCGACGACGATGGCCCCGGCTTGGCTGGATGGGCGCCACCCCCGCCCTGGATCCTCAACCACGCTGGCAAATCGGCTGGGGGCTCAAGCTGCTCCAGATCGGTGCCACGGTGCCCTATGTGGTGGCGGGTGTGGCCAAGGTCAACGGCAAGGCGGGGTGGGCCTGGGCCCTGGGAGACAACCTCCGGGATCAGGTGCTGATGAACGGCATCTATTACGAGCTGCTGATGGGCGGGGCCAAGGCGATCACCGCGGTGTCCATCCACTGGACCTGGGCCTGGGTTCTGCTCGCAGCCGGCACCCTGGTCCTGGAATTTGGTGCACCGCTGGCCCTGCTGGGGGGTCGCTGGGCCGTCGGGGTGGTCGTGGGTCTCATCGGCCTGCACTGGGGAATCCTGTGGATCATGGGAATCCACTTCGACTACCAGCTCTTTGGCGTGGCATTTGCCTGCTTCGTGCCCTGGGAGCGGCTCGCCCGACTCAGTCGTCGATCACCACGGCCACATCCGGCCGGAACAGGTAGCCATCTCCGCGAGTCGTGAGCACCGTGTCCAGCCCCATCTTCCTCAAGGTCGCGATCGAGACATAGACCCGATTCTTTCGCGCACGGGGAAGCGCTCGCTCACCGGGCCACACACCAGAGAAGATCTGGTTGACGTCCATCGCCTCTCCTGGACTCGTCAGACGATGCTCGGCGAGTAGGAGCAACATGGGCCGCAGGGTCCGCTTTCGGGTGAGATCGACCTGCGAACCACCCGGTGGTCGGAACCAACGCCCACCGTCTCCGACCAACAAGGCGTCTGGATGCGCGCCCGTATCCGCAGACACCTGCTGCACGTCCGGCTCTTCTTCGGCGCCCGTACCGCCCACCTGCTGGCTCACGATGCGCCAGCCTACCCGGGCGCGGGCATAGGGCAGCGCATCCATCGCTGGCAGGGAGGGTGGGCTGCTGGTCGTGGATTCAGCGACGGCATCCACCAAGGTGAGCATCGCCATTCCCTCCCCCCAGCCAGAGTCTGCGAGGCAGCCGCGGGCCTGGTCCCGATATCCCTGACATCCCTCCGGATCGCCCTCCGCAAAGGAGACCAGCCCGCACACGCTGGCAGAGATCCCTTCCAGCACCCTGTGCTTGGCCGCCACGACCGTCGACATGGCTGCCTGGCTGTGGCGCTTGGCACTGGCCAGTTGATTCTCAGTCAGCGCCGCCATCGCCAGGGTCAGGTCGCAGTAGGCCTGCGCCAGCGGGTGGGAGATGGCGGCCAGGCGATCGCGCGCCAGCTCCAATTCTGCCCGAGAGCTATCCGTCTCTCCACGATCCAGATGCAGCAAGCCCAGCGCCAGCCGCACAAAGCCCTCAGAGACCCGATTGGCCATGTCCCGATACTCCACCAGGGCATGACACAGGTGCTCCTCTGCATCTTCGAGATGTCCCAGGTTCAGCTCCAGGCGGCCGAGATTGTAGGAGGTGGTCGCAGCAATGAATTGGTCGCCCACCGAGATGCTGCGCTCGAGCGCCCACTCCAGGTGACCCCGTGCCTCATCCTGGCGATCCTTCATGAAGCCGCAGAGGGTTCCCATCTTGCTCCGGGAGCGGGCCTCCTCCCAGGCATCCCCCACCCGTCGAGCGATAGCGCCCGCCTCCTGGTAGCAGCGCTCCGCCTCCGCAAAGCCTGCCGAGGCTTCGTGCGCCATGCCCGTCGAGGCGAGCGTGCGGGCCTGGATTCGCTCGAGGCCCGCGGCCTCGGCCTCCGCCAAGGCCAACTCCAGGTGGGACCGGGCGGCATCCAGCTGGCCAATGCGGAGCTGATTCAGACCGAGGTGCAGACGAGCTTTGGCTCCCATCCGCACCAGGTCATTGTCCTGGGCGATCTGCCGAGCACGCTCAATTTGCACCTCAGCCTCTTCGCTTCGCCCCAGAATACTCAGCGCCACCCCCTGCGCGAATGCCAGGCGTGCCGCGACTTCCGGCACCCGATCCTGGTCCTGGGGCACCGAGGCCAGCATGTCCAGCAAGGAGTCATACGGTCCGCGCCGAATCTGGGCATGGGCCAGGGCGAGGATCGCGCGAGCAGTGAGGTCCGGGGCACTTTCTTTGTGGATCTGAGCCGCCGCCATCAGGTTGTCCCGATTCAGCTTCAGCCAGCCCAGGTCAGTTCCCTCAGGCGATCCAAACTCGTCAATCTGTGCCTCACCCCGCTCGATAAAGAACGCCGCGTGGCGTGCCTGAGGGCCAGCACAATCTTCACCGAGATGCTCACCTGCATAATCCCGGATGCTCTCGTAGATGGCGAATCCCATCTCCCCATCCCCGTGGTCCAGGCGCCGGGTGTAGATCAAGGACTTCCTGTGCAGAGACTCCAGGAGGTCCAGCACATCATCGTCTCCATCCAGCGCCACCACCGCTTCCGCCGCATCCAGCGAAAAGCCGCCCCGAAACACACTGCACTGGGCCATCACATCACGCTCGTTCTCTTCCAGCAGCTCCCAGGACCAGTCGATGGCTGCCCGGAGGGTCGCCTGTCGGGCGACCCCATCCGATGGGCCGTGCCCCAGCAGCTGGAAGCGGCGTCCGATCCGATCCAGCATGCGGCGCGCGGACATCACGCCCGTGCGTGCCGCCGCCAACTCAATCGCCAGCGGTATGCCGTCCAGGCGCTGAACGAGCTCACGGACCGCTGATTCCTCATCTCCCTTCAGCGTCACGCCCCCCTGCGCCTGTGAGGCCGCAGCGGAAAACAGGGCCACCGCCGCATCCACCGGCAGGGGTGGAAGACTCAGTACCGTCTCGCTTCGGAGGCGAAGCCGATCGCGAGAGGTCACCAGAAAGGTGGCCTCAGGTGCCAGACGAATCCACTGACTCACGGTCTCTGGCGCATGGCTGACCAGCTGCTCGAAATTGTCCAGGATGACCACCGCGGACCCCCGACCTGCCAGCGCCTGGCCCAGAAGCTCCACAGTGGAGGTTCCGTCACTACTTCCGGAGAGGTGGGTGCCCAGCGCCGCACTGACGTTGGTGACGATGTCCGCCACAGACCAGGCCTGACTCAGATCGCAGAAGAAGACTCCCTCCTCCCCAAGGCGCCCCGTCTGGATCGCAGCCTGCGCAAAGCGGCGGACCAGGCACGTCTTTCCCATCCCGGGCGGGCCGGTCACCGTCACCAGTCCCCCACCGCGCTCCACGAGCGCCTGCAGCGTCTCGAGTTCGGCTTCCCGGCCAAACAACACGTCTCGATCCTGGCGCTGATCCCCTGTCATGCGGACCATCCTAAGCGGCCCGACCCACAAAAAACACCCGCCCCCCGGTGCAACCGGGAGGCGGGTGTGATTTCAGGGGAACGCAGGGACTACCAGGTCTCAGCCTTGATGGCCTCGATGAGGAGAAGAATATCGATGACGTTGATCTCACCGTCGCCGTTCATGTCACCCGCCAGCTCGTCGAGCTCGCTGGTCGGCCATGCATAGGTGTCCTCACCCATGATGTCTGCGTGCATGAGCATCAGATCGATCACGTTGATGCCGCCGTCGCCGTTGAGGTCGCCAGCTTCGCGAACCACCACAAAGTCGGTGCAGTTGGACAGGTTGCTCATGGCGCACATCTGAATCGCGTCACCAGGAACGATATCGAGCACGCGGGAGGGAAGCTCGAAGACCTGGCTCACACCGGGGCTGCAGAAGAGGTTGGACTTGCGCTGCGCCTTGTAGCCATCTTCATGGACAAGGATGCCGCAGCTGCGGATCTTGCTGGAGAACTCGACCCGCACGTTGTCGCCACTGACGAGAATGCTCTCGAGGGCGATGCCGGAGCCTGCATGGGCGGTGGCGCTGAGGGTGAGGGCGGCGAAAGCGGCGAGTGAAGCAGACTTGAACATGATGATTCTCCGTTTGAGATTGGGTTCGTTTGGAACGCTCTCAATGTGCCCCCTCACCGCCTGTGGAAGTACTTAAGTGTCGGCAGATGGCCGCTGTTTAAGTTTTCTAAGGTGAGGTTAAAATATCATTTACCAAGGTTAAACCTGGATTTATTTGATTATTTTGTCCCGGTGAAAATGAGGGTGGTGGAGCTTCTGATCTTCTTCTTCCACACGCATGTCCATCCCGGAGAAGGTCTGAGATACCGATAAATGACCGGCCACACCGGATTGTCACGCAATGGTCAAGGTGCATTCAGAGGGTCTGGTTAGACGAGCGGCTTGGAGGCTTGAATCCCATGAGAATCTTTGCCCTTGTGATGCTTGGCGCCTGCGCTGCACCGCCCCCCGTAGGCCACGAGAAGTGGACCTCGAGCAACATCGACCGCCAGGACGATGAAGCCGACGCCGACGCCGATGCCGATGCCGATGCCGATGCCGACACCGATCCAGGCAGCAGCTCGACCGAAGAGGCCGATGCCGACGCCGATGCCGACGCGGATGCCGATGCCGATGCCGATGCCGATGCCGATGCCGATGCCGATGCCGATGCCGATGCCGACGAGGATCCGGATCCGGATCCGGATCCGGTCAGCACCGAGGTCGTCGATGACTGCACCGAGGGCGACAATGACGACATCGACAGCGCCTCCACCCTGCTGACCGACGACGCGCATCGCCTGTACGAGGACCTCGAGATGTGCAGCGGAGACTACGACGTCTACCTCCTGGAGATCCCCGCCTACAGCTGGGTCTCGTTCTCAGTCGAGGTGGATGGAGACGGCAGCGGCAGCTCCGATCTGGACATCTACGACATTGAAGACCCCTCCGACCCAGTCGATGATGATCTGGACTACATCACCGGCGAGGGCGGCTCTCTGAACATCCTTGGATACTCTGCCTCTGAGCAGGACTTCGAGCGACTCGCCTGGTACAACCCAAGCGGCGCCACCCTGACCCGCTACGTATTCGTGGTGCCCTACGACACTGCGGCGGCGGACTACGACATCCGCATCCGCACCAGCGACTGGCACGGGACGGATGACTGCGATGAGGAGTACTCGGACACCTCGGAGTCCGGTCCCTGCAACCAGATCATGCAGTTTCCCCAGGCTTCGGACACGGACCAGGGCTACCTCGTGACCCACGAGGCCCATTACTCCAACCTGCGACGCGAAGTGGCCTACCTGGTCTCCAATGCTGCCGCTGCGGTTCAGGATGCCTTCCCCGACACCAAGCCGCTGGCGCTGATGGACATGGGCCAGGCAGATGGCGATACCCCGGGCCGCATGGTCGGCAGCCTGCGGCACCCTGAGGGCACCCACATCAACGGCAATGACATCGACATCGCCTACTACCAGACCGGATCGGACAACCTGGGCCGAGAGGTCTGCGAGTCGGATGGCTACTACTGCACCGGACCCGCCACCTTGCTCGAGCCCCGACGCACTGCCTACTTTATGGCCATGCTGATGCGGTCCGACTCCATCCGGGTCATCGGTGTGGATACCGAGATCGCAGGCGATGTCTTCGATGCAGCAGACGACCTGCGCAGCGAGGGCCTGCTACGCGCCTCAGACATCAGCAACCTGGATGCCCACACCGCCTACGGTGACGGCTGGCCCTTCCATCACCACCACATGCATTTCTCGTGGGACTGGGAGGATGGACACGGTGGACTGGGCTTTGCCCCAGACCTCGGCGGCTGCGAATTCGCCCTGGACACGGTGCCGATGGCCAAGCCCCTGCCGGTCCTGGGTTGGTAGGCGCCAAACGCACCCCAAGCATCGAGCAGACACTACTCCCCGGCAAGGGTGAGCGAGACAGAGATCTCGACCCCATCATTGACGGAGGGGTGTACGCACAGCTTCATGAGCGCAGCGAGCGGCTCCGAGAGACCCAGCGCCGAGATGGAGACGGAGAACGGATCCTTCGTCTGCACCTGGGTCCGCCCCTCCGCGTCTGTGCTGACGGTCACCGTGGCCGCGACAGGCACCGAGCCTGAGTACAGGCTGAGCGTGCCCTTGGCGGTGCCGGTGCCTTCCGTCAGCGAAAGAGACTCCAACACAAAGGTCGCATTGGGGTGGTCTACTGCCTGAAAGAACGCAGTGCGTACATTGTGATTCCGGACCTCCAGGGCCGAGTCCCAATTGCTCACCGGGATGGTAAGCGTGCCCGTGCCGGCGGCAAGGTCCACCGTCCCGGTCACGCCTGTGATGGTGGCCGGAACCTTGGCGGTCTCGGCCTTGACCTGAACCAGGGAGACGGTACCGGAGGACACGGCGACCGCGCCAGCAAGTGCAGCGGGACTCAAGAATGTGACCATGATGATGATGAGGTGTTTCATGGGGCTGACATAGCCCGGTTGAAGTCACCACTGCAGGTGAGGTCTACCTGAAGATCCTCGGTGGTACAGTGGGCCCCGCATGATTCAGCTACACCATGAATCCCTTGCCCGGTTTCGGTGGAATCCCAACGCTGGACGGTCCAGTCCTCGATGCCTGTCCGCCGAGCTGCCCCACGAGTGCCCGGTGTGAAACAGACCCGACTCCGCTGGCTTCTCGGACCCGTACTCGGCTATCTCTGTGTTGTGGGACTGATGGCTGCCTTTGAGACCACCTTGGTCTTTCCCGCGCCCAGCATCGCCAAAGAGGATCTCTCTCGGGCAGCGAGGAGCTTCGGTGCCACAGAGATCGATCTGAAGGCGAGCGACGGCACCCCGCTGTATGGCTGGCGCGTCG